>Ga0209390_10006639_pt1 | contig 15383 bp, 12 predicted proteins | sample BON01_FD_187212 | JGI IMG/M metagenome (GOLD analysis project Ga0209390, IMG submission 187212) | Freshwater microbial communities from Lake Bonney liftoff mats and glacier meltwater in Antarctica - BON-01 (SPAdes) (version 2) | ecosystem: Environmental > Aquatic > Freshwater > Ice > Glacier... | reverse complement strand
AGCCACCACTTCAGCCGGAATGCCCGAGCCGGGTAGGGACAGAAGGAGCGCCTCGAGGTTGGTGCCCGCACCCGAGAGGAGAACCACAATCCGAGAGGCCACGTGGCAAGCCTATCGGCGAGTGTCAGCGCGGGAGCCGGACAACCCGCCTGAAAGCAGGCCCAGCAAAACTCCAAAGAGCACTTCCACTCCCCACCACAGCGCTATCTGGGCCGGATTAGGGCCGACCTCGATAAACCGGCCCGGTCCCATCTCACCACTGGCGAGACTCGTCAGAATCGCACCCGCGCCAGCAGCAACACCCGCGGCGAGCAGAGCGGTGAAAAAAATGGTGACCAGAGGCTGCTCGTCAAAGCTCGTCGTATGTCCGGTGCGCCACAGTCCCCCGCGATGTTTTCCCAGCAGCCGGGTGCGTGAGGCCAGCCCCGCAGCAAAAGCCACCACAAGCGGCACCGCCACAACGACCAGCGACCAGGCGGGAACATCCACAGCAAGAATCCCTGCCAGCGGCAGCGCAGGAACCGCCTGCAACGTCGTGCCTAGCGGGGACACCACCGCACCGACACCCAAGGCGAAACCGGGACCCACTAACCAGGAGAAAGCCCACACCACCACTGTGGGGAGCAGAGCCAGCTGCGCAATCGACAGTGCGATGATTCCAAAGACTCCCGGCTGTAAAGATTCATACAGCGAGATCACCGGCACCCACGACACCACGAGTAACCCCGCTACAGTCAGCGCGGCGAGGCCCAGCATCCCCGCAAGCGACCCTATGCCTGCGGCAAAACCAGAGCGCACGATGGCGGAAGCTTTGCTGGGCATGCGCTCGCGCAACAGCGTTCTTCCGGCGGTATTGGGGCCTGCCCAGGTGGCCAAGGCCAGACCAGCCGCCAAAAAAAGCGCGGGCCTCACCAGTGCGTCCATCAGCTCGATGCTGACGATGCCCCCGGGCGAAGAGAGGACGAGCAGCCAGCTCAGTCCGACCATCATCCCGATGGCCAACATCCACGTCAGCAGCGGATAGCGCTTGGTCTCTTCCCGACTACCAATTCGGTACCCCCACAAGAGGGTGAGTAGAGCGATTCCCAGCAGAGCAACGTCAACGCGAAACCTCTGCCCCAGTGTGCCCAACGCCAAAGAGTCGGCAAGGTCTTGGGGCACGGAAATCGCCAAGGGCACTCCATGTCCTAAAAGCCAACCGTCTACCGCGACCCCCCACGAGGTGACCAAGTCGGTCGAGAAGCCATCATCAAAAGCCCACACCAAGGTCAGCGGAGCAATGAAAATACCCACACCGAGACCCACCAAGACGACGACATCGAGCACCGTGGCGAGGGCTACAAAACGGGCATTCATGGCGCCTTGAGCTTATCGCCAGCCACCGCGCACCATCGAGTGATCTAGAGGGTGGCCAGTACCTCCCGCAGCAGGGCGGCCGCCTCACTGGGCGTCTTCCCGACGGTGACACCCGCTGCTTCCAACGCTTCCTTCTTTGCCTGAGCCGTTCCGGCGGAACCCGAGACAATAGCCCCAGCGTGACCCATGGTCTTGCCCTCTGGCGCCGTGAAGCCCGCGACATACCCCACCACAGGTTTCGTCACGTAGTCCTTGATGAACTCCGCAGCGCGCTCTTCTGCGTCGCCGCCGATTTCACCAATCATGACAATCGCTTTCGTGTCCGGATCATTCTCGAAAGCTTCTAATGCGTCAATGTGGGTAGTCCCCACAATCGGGTCGCCCCCGATTCCGATGGCAGTGGAGAAACCAATATCGCGAAGCTCGAACATCATTTGATACGTGAGGGTTCCTGACTTGGAGACCAAGCCAATCGGGCCAGGACCGGTAATGGTCGCGGGAGTGATGCCGGCAAGCGCAACACCGGGGGTGATGATTCCGGGACAGTTTGGCCCGATGACGCGGGTTCCTCCCACGTTCTGGGCGTGAGCCCACAGTTCCGCCGTGTCCTGAACCGGTATTCCTTCGGTAATGATGACCAGCAACTCAATCCCTGCATCAATAGCTTCAATCGCAGCGTCTTTGGCGAAAGCGGGAGGAACAAAAGCGACCGACACATTCGCTCCGGTCTTCTCCATTGCCTCTGAAACCGTGGCAAACACGGGAAGCTCCACATCACCGTGGGTGACGGTGGTCCCGGCCTTACGGGAGTTGACTCCCCCCACAACGCGGGTGCCCGCCGCCAGCATCAGGGCCGTGTGCTTACTTCCCTCGCCGCCGGTGATGCCCTGAACGATGACAACCGAGTCTTTGTTCAAAAATATTGACATGCTTTTTCTTCCTTACTTCGCCGCTAGTGCGGCGGCTTTATCGGCGCCTTCGTCCATGGTTTCCGCCAGCGTCACCAAAGGGTGATTGGCTGCGGCAAGAATGCTCCGGCCTTTGTCAACGTTGTTGCCATCTAGCCTCACCACAAGAGGCTTGGTGGCGCCATCGCCGATGATTTCCAGCGCTTTCACAATGCCATTGGCCACAGCGTCACACGCGGTGATGCCTCCAAAGACATTCACAAAGACACTTTTGACCTGAGGGTCCCCTAAAATGACGTCAAGACCAGCGGCCATCACCTCAGCAGATGCTCCCCCACCGATGTCCAGGAAGTTAGCGGGCCGCACTCCACCGTGTTTTTCACCGGCGTACGCCACAACATCAAGCGTCGACATCACAAGTCCTGCCCCGTTACCAATAACCCCCACTTCGCCATCAAGCTTCACGTAGTTAAGGCCGCTGGCTTTCGCTTTTTCCTCCAGCGGGTCCGCGCCCGCTGAGTCAGCAAGGCCAGCGTGATGGGCATGACGAAATTCTGCGTTCTCATCCAAGGTCACCTTGCCATCAAGAGCGAGAATGTCGCCGGACTCGGTCAACACGAGAGGGTTGACCTCCACCAATGTTGCGTCCTCTGCCGTGAAGACTTCGTAGAGCGAGACCAAAACCGGAGCGACGGCGTCAATAAGATTCTCCGGGAAGCCACCTTGTGCCGCGATGTCCTTGGCCTTATCAAGGTCAATCCCTTGGCTGGGGTCGATGGCCACCCGAGCAAGAGCATCAGGTCGCTCTTCGGCGAGCTGTTCAATCTCCACGCCGCCCTCATAGCTGCACAGCGCCAAATAATTACGGTTAGCCCGGTCGAGCAGAACCGAGAAATAAAATTCTTTATCGATGGCAGCACCTGCTGCCACCATGACGCGATGAACCACATGGCCTTTGATGTCGAGGCCCAAAATAGCCTCGGCTGCATTCCTGGCATCTGCAGGGGTGGGGGCAACTTTCACGCCACCGGCTTTGCCCCGCCCTCCCACTTTGACCTGGGCCTTAACCACGGTGAGACCACCAATTTTTTCCGCCGCCGCTTGGGCTTCATCGGGGGTGTCCGCGATGATGCCGGCGAGAACGGGAACGCCGTGACGCTCAAACATGTCACGGGCTTGATATTCGTAAAGATCCACGGCTAGGGGTCCTTCCGGGTTGTCGGCTAGGAGTACAGAAAATTACTCGCATCGTGTCGCTCTCCACCACCAGAGCGGGGGAACCGGGGTCAAGCCTACTACCGCGTCACGAAACGCCTGGCGCCCGCCTAAAGCTTGGTAATGGGGGCGATCTTGATCAGGAGCCGTTTGGTGCCGAGTGAATCAAAAGCGACTTCGGCCACTCGCCGAGCTCCCTCGCCGGTCACCAGCTTCACCACACCCGGGCCAAAATCGTCGTGTTCGATTCGGTCACCTGGAACGACGGTGAGGTCCCCGTTGTCGCGAACACTCGAGGTGACACGGTTGGACCACTCGGTTTTTTTAGGCGCTGGCGACAGTTCGTCCGCCATTCTCACGCTCCGTGACGAACCTCCCGAGGATCCTTGCCACCCCGAACTTCTCACGGCGGAGCCCAGAAGGTGCCCACTTCCCCCGGTGGCGGCCTGAGATTCTCGCCAGGAAATTAACGCGGCGGGGATCTCTGCAAGGAATCGACTAGGGGTCGCAATCGCGGTGTCTCCAAAAGTGCTTCTGGTCATCGCCAAAGAAAGGTGGAGCTTTTTGCGAGCGCGCGTCAGACCCACATACAAAAGTCGTCGCTCTTCCTGGAGGCCGCCGGGTTCGTTCGCACTCATCCGGTGAGGCAAAAGGTCTTCCTCGACCCCCGTAAGAAAGACAACATCAAACTCCAAGCCCTTAGCGGTGTGAAGCGTCATCAGAGATACCGATCCGGACTCGTCGGTGAGGTCGTCGGCTGCAGCCACCAGTGACACCTCGGTCAAAAAGTCCACCAGTGTGCCATCGGGGTTGTTGCGGCCAAATTCCCTCACCACGGACACCAGCTCTTGGACGTTCTCGGCTCGTGCCTGATCTTGAGGATCTGGGTTGGCCTGCAACAGCGTCAAGTAGCCGGTGTTCTGCAAGACCATTTCGAGGGTCTTCACCGGCGGATCCTCAGCCATCGTGGCTTCAGCACCATCCAGCGCAGCCCCCAACGACAGCATCGCCTGCGTCACCTTGGGCCCTAAGCCAAGCTCCGCACTCCTGCCCAAGGCCTCGCGGACACTGATGCCCTGCTTGTCGGCAAGGCCGACGAGAGCGGTCTCCGTGGCGGGGCCAATACCCCGGCGGGGAGTATTGAGAATGCGGCGCAGGGAAAGTGAGTCCGCGGGGTTGGCAATAGCAATCAGATAAGCCATAACGTCTTTTATTTCCGCACGCTCATAAAACTTTGTTCCGCCGATGACCTTGTAGGGGATGGCGGAGCGAATCAAAATGTCTTCCAATGCCCGCGTTTGAGCGTTGGTTCGATAGAAAATGGCCATTTCGGAATAGGGGACACCCTCATGAGTGAGAGACACAATCTGGTCGGCCACGAACTGGGCCTCATCGTGGGCGCTGTACCCGGTAAAACCGATAATTTCGTCGCCCGCGCCACTATCGGTGAAAAGATTCTTCGCTTTGCGGTCAAAGTTGTGTCCGATAACCGCGTTGGCCGCGTCCAAAATGTTCTGTGTTGAACGGTAGTTCTGCTCGAGGAGGATGACGCTGGCCCCGGCGAAATCTCTCTCAAATTCGGTGATGTTGCGAATATCGGCGCCGCGGAACGCGTAGATAGATTGGTCAGAGTCACCCACCACCGTCAAAGAGGCCCCGGCAAGAGAACCATCCTCTCTTCGTGGAATCGAAGACTGCTCAGGGACGTGCTCGGCGGATACCTCTCGGGTGAGCTCACGAATCAGCGCGTACTGGGCATGGTTTGTGTCTTGATACTCATCGACTAGGACGTGGCGAAACCGGGTCTGGTATCTGGCTGCGACGTCCGGGACCGTTCGGAGTAGATAAACGGTTTGGCCAATGAGGTCGTCAAAGTCAAATGCCTGTGAGCGGCTGAGCTCGCGCTGATATCGGTCCCAAACCTCGATGAACAAAGCGTCCGCGGGATCAGACGAATCCGAGGCGCGACGATACGAGTCGACATCAGCGAGTTCATTTTTGTGCCGCGACATCTTGCTCATGACCGCTCTCGGAGTCAGACCTGATTCTGCGGTGTCCAGTTCTTTAAGGATTCGCTTGATTAGTGCACGCTGGTCAGCAGAGTCGTAGATGGTGAAAGAACGGGAGTATCCAAAACGGTCATGCTCTGTGCGCAGGATGCGCACGCAGGCAGAATGAAAAGTGGAAATCCACATCCCCCTTGATGCTTCGCCCACCAGAGCCTCCACGCGATCACGCATTTCACCCGCAGCTTTGTTCGTAAAAGTAATAGCAAGGATTTGGCTGGGCCACGCATCCTTCGAGGCCAGCAATCCGGCGATGCGCTGGGTCAGCACACTTGTCTTACCCGAACCCGCTCCGGCGATAATCAACAGTGCGCTACCCCGGTACTGCACTGCCTCTTTTTGCTGGGGATTCAGCCCCTGGGCTATGGCGGGGGGAATCTGGGTCATGTCGAGGTAAGTCTAAAGCCCAGGACTGATAGCTTCGCTAGCCTTAGCCCGTGAGTAACTCCCACCCCCCCGGCGCTGAGGACGACGCGCCCCTCGTCGAACCAGAGGTCCCCCCGGTTTCCCCTGATTTGGGTTCTCTCGACACGGAACGCATTTTGCGCGAAACGGAGCCGGCCCTGTTTCCTTCTCCCCGCGAGGAAGAAGAACTTCCCAGCGCAGACCCTGGCCCCTCTTCACCCTCGGGGGCTCCCGTGGTGAACGAAACTGAGGATGAGGATGACGCTGAGCCCATCCGGGATGGAGCCGAACCCTCGGGAATTAACATCCTTGCCATTATTTCTCTCGTGTTAGCTCTTGCGCTGAGCCCGTTCGCGCTCGTGTTTGGTTATCTCGCGGTCGGGCAAGCTCGCCGGTCTCACCAAAAAGGTGAATCCGTGGCGTGGGTGGCGGTAAGCCTGGGGTGGGTGTGGGCCATTGCCTACGTCACCCTCGGTGTCATCCTCGGCGCAGCGTGGCTTCAGGTTTCCTAAAACTTTTCCCCAGCAAAAACCCAGCGTCTACTCTAAAATGAAGTCATCCATTAGACGGTTAGAAGAGAAGGTCACCATGTCGAACTCCAACCCCGCCTTTCGCCGGTCTGTCGCGTTTCAGGGCAGCTCCGTAGCGACCCCCAGTGCTCAGACCCTTGATGAGCTCTACGGCCGGCCTCCTGCGACGGGCACGGACACCGGCCGTATGACCTATGAAGACACGATCATGAAAATCCTGATTGCGTTTGGTGTTCTGCTGGTCGGCGCTGTAGTCGGATGGGTCATTCCCGTGCTTGCCATCCCGGGGTTTGTCATCGGTCTTGTGCTGGCCTTGGTGAACATTTTCAGAAAGAAGCCCTCTCGCGGTTTGATCCTGGCTTTCGCGGCATTTGAAGGGCTTTTTGTCGGTGGTATTTCTTCCTTCTTCAACACCATGTGGGAAGGCATCGTCCCGCAGGCTGTCTTTGGAACACTCGCCGTGATTGGGGTGACCCTGTTCTTGTTCCTCAGCGGAAAGTTCCGTACCTCCCCGCGCATGAACCGCATCGTTATGGTCGCCATGATTGGCTACCTGGTGTTCTCACTAACGAACTTTGGGCTGATGACCTTTGGAGCCACGGATGCCATGTTTGGTCTTCGCAGCTACGAAATATTTGGTATCCCCCTGGGCGTCATCCTCGGCATCCTGGTGGTCTTCCTCGCCGCGTATTCGCTGGTGATGGACTTTGAGTCCATCAAAGCCGGTGTGGAACAGGGCGCGCCGAGGGTCTACGGCTGGCAAGGAGCGTTTGGCATCATGGTCACCGTGGTGTGGCTGTACGTGGAGATTCTGCGTCTGCTCGCGATACTGCGCGGCGACTAAGGCAGATAGCGCGCAAACTCGAGCTGACGAAAGCCGTCATCGGCAAGAATTGAGCTCTTCAACCGTGTCAGGCCCTTGGCGTCACGTAGCTCTTTTTGAGGCCCCTTATTGAGATCAATATCCACCGTTGAGGGCAGCATGGTGCCCAATAGCTGCTAATGCGCGAGCTGAGGAACTTGGCGAGGGCGCACGATGAACCAGAGCGAGACAATCGAAATCATGGAGGCGGCGGCCATGACGATGCCCATCGGTATGGCGTTGCTCACACCGAACAGTCCCGCGACCGGGGAGAGCAGACCGGCGATGCCAAAGTTCGCCGCTCCAAGAAGGGACGCAGCGGTTCCGGCCTCGTGCCCGTGGGCGTTGAGGGCAAGGACCTGAACGCAGGGGATGTTAAAACCACAGCCTGCAATGAAAAACCATAAGGGAACGAGCGTCCCCCAGAGGCCGGCACCCGCGAGCTCCAATGCGGCGATGGACAGCGCCATTGCAGCCATCGCCACCGTCGTACACGCGAGGATCCACTGAGGGCCAATACGCGTGCGACGCATGATGAAAGAGCTCAGTTGCACGCCAGCCACGACGCCCACGGAGTTCACGGCAAAGAGAAAACCGTACTGTTGCGGGGTGAATTCATAGACCTGCTGGAACAAGAATGGCGACGTCGAAAGGTACGAGAACAGTCCGGTAAATGTCATCGCCCCAATGATGGCGACGCCGACAAAAACCCGGTCTGTGAGAACAGCCCTATACCGCTGGGCAAGCGTGTTGTGCCCGGAGAAGTGCCGCTTGCCTTCTGGCAGAGTCTCGACAATCAATGCTGCGACAGCGATGATGACCACAGCGCCGTAGGCCGCGAGCACCCAGAAAATACCGCGCCAATCCATGATCAGCAGCAGTTGCGAGCCGATGACCGGGGCGATGACGGGCGCCAGGCCACTGACCAATGCGAGCCGGGACAGCATCTTGACCAGCGGTTTACCGCCAAACATGTCACGAACCATGGCCATCGCTACGACACCTCCAGCTGCGGCGCCAAATCCCTGCAATACGCGGAAGAACCCCAGCCACAGGATGTCCTGAGAGAGAGCCGCACCCACGCACGCAAGCACATGGAACGCGGTTGCAAGCATCAAGGGCAGGCGGCGCCCGACTTTATCGCTCCAGGCCCCAACAATCAGCTGCCCAAAGCCAAAACCAATCATGGTGCCGGTAAGGGTGAATTGAATCTGGGCGGCAGAGACACCAAGCTCTCCCTCAAGCAACGGGAACGCGGGCAAATACAGGTCGATGGTGAAGGGTCCGAGGGCTGTGAGTCCGCCGAGCACAAGGATGTACACCAGACGTTGGCGGAAAGAAAGAACGTCCCCGGGGTTTTGGGCGACACTCACTGGGGCAGCTCCTTGACATCGGTGGGCTGAAGGGGGTCTCTGCTCTGCGCGACATTCGGGTCATGCGCAGGGGCGAAAAGGGTTGGGCTGGCTGCACGAGCAGGCCGGGCGCCGTGCCCCATTCTCCATCGAATCGAAGTGACCCCGTTCACGTTCAGCCTACCGTCGACAAAAATCCCTCGCCCAGACTCCGTAATCGGTCGGGAAGAACTTATTCCCACTCGATCGTGCCCGGCGGTTTGGATGTGACGTCCAACACAACCCGGTTGACCTCAGGAACCTCATTCGTGATTCGGTTCGAAATAACCGCGAGAACGTCATAGGGAAGCCGAGTCCAATCAGCTGTCATCGCATCCTCACTGGAGACAGGACGCAACACGATTGGGTGGCCGTAGGTCCTGCCATCACCTTGAACCCCGACAGATCGAACGTCAGCAAGCAACACCACGGGGCACTGCCAAATCTCTTGATCTAACCCCGCCGCAGTAAGTTCTTCACGAACGATCGCATCGGCAACGCGAAGAATGTCCAAGCGCTCCTGGGTTACCTCTCCCACAATACGGATACCCAGGCCGGGCCCAGGAAAAGGGTGGCGACCCACGATGTCCTCCGGGAGGCCAAGCTGGCGGCCTATCGCTCGGACCTCATCTTTAAAGAGGCTCCGCAAGGGTTCTACCAAAGCAAACTCCATGTCCTCAGGTAAGCCCCCCACGTTGTGGTGACTTTTGATCACAGCGGTTCCAGAACCCCCACCGCTTTCCACCACATCGGGATAGAGCGTCCCCTGAACCAAAAACTTGACCTCAGAACCAGACACGTGCGCTTGTTCCACCACCCCGGCGGCGGCGCGTTCGAAGCTGCGGATAAATTCACGGCCAATGACCTTGCGCTTCTCTTCGGGATCTGTGACTCCCGCAAGCGCCCCCACAAACTGATCCGCAACATCGAGTGTCACCAGGCGAACCCCGGTTGCTGCGACAAAATCTTTCTCTACCTGTTCGCGCTCGCCGGTGCGCAACAAACCGTGATCGACAAAAACGCAGGTCAGCTGATCTCCAATAGCTTGGTGGACTAACGCCGCTGCCACTGCAGAATCCACACCCCCGGAGAGACCGCAAATCACCAGGTTGTCCCCTACCTGGCGACGAATGGCCTCGGTTTGTTCGGCAATCACGTGTTCGCTGTTCCAGGAACGGTCCAAGCCGGCAATCTCATGCAGGAAGTGCTCGATAACTTCTTGGCCATGAGGGGAATGCTTCACCTCGGGATGCCACTGCACTCCGAACATCGCGCGTTCAAGCGAGCCAAACGCGGCGACGGCGGTGGAGTCCGTGGTGGCCAAAACGTCAAAGCCTGGAGGAGCTTGCTCAACCTGGTCCCCGTGGGACATCCAGGTGATTTGCTCTCTGGGCTGACCCGCAAAAAGCGGCGTGAGGTCGGGGTTAACCTGTGCCGTGGTGGCGCCGTATTCCCGAAGCCCGGTGTTCCCCACAACTCCACCCAATTCGCGCGCCATCACCTGAAACCCGTAGCAAATGCCCAAAACCGGAAGGCCCAAGTCCAATATTCCCGGCGCTAGCGACGGAGATCCTTCTGCATAAACGCTGGAGGGTCCACCGCTCAGCACAAGAGCGACCGGGTTTTTAGCCAGAATCTCTTCGGCACTGGCCAGGTGGGACATGATTTCTGAATACACGCCGGCTTCTCGCACCCGCCGGGCAATTAACTGCGCGTATTGGGCACCAAAGTCGATGACAAGAACAGGACGGTGGGGGGCAGTGCTCAAGACTCTCCTCTGATTTCCGCGAGCACGCCTCGCACTGTCTTTGTCGCATAGTGCTCAATCGGGAAAGAGAGGAAAGGAAGTAACCCCCCCGAGGCCAACCACAGGAATCTCCAGAAAGGCCAGCGCAAGGTGGACCACAGCCGGAAACACGCGAAGAGATAGACAATATAGAACCAACCGTGGACGATCAGAGTAAGCGAAGACAGATTGATTGCCTCGACGGTGCCGTCGGGAACAAACACCATAAATCCCTGGGAGCCACCCATCTCCAGCTCGGCGCCGAAGCCATACTTGGCAATTATTTCTACGCTGAGCAAAATCAATAAGACCCCGGTGATGTACGCGGCGATGCGATACCAGCCGAGCACCCCCTGAAGACGGTCCGGTACCACGGTGCGGGAGGACACGTTAGAGGCCATCACACAAGTTTAGGGGCATCGCCTGAGGCCTCCTCGAGTTCCCCTTCCCAGGCGTCTTTCACCAGCCGAAACCACAGATAGAGGGCAAAAACACCGAATACCGCCCACTGCACTGCGTAGAAAAGGTTCAGCACATTGAGCTCGCGCTGCGTGGCAGGAACGAGGGTGGAAATAGTCTCCAACCCTTGTGGCGCAGCTTCCAGGACAAGGTAACCTCCGTACACAGGTCCAGGATCACTCCAGAGGTTCAGGAGTTCCGCGACCGCTACCGCTTCTCGCTTGCCGCCGCGGAAGTCTGATTGTTGGGCTGACTCCGTGGGGACATAGCGCCCGACGACATCTTGAGTCCCAGGAGCCAGCGAACCCAAATCAAAACCTGGTGGAATCCATCCCGCCACCACCACCAGCGAATTACCCTCATCGGTCACGCAGTGTCTGACAAGCCACGACCCTTCTCGATCCGGAGATTGACGGTTGGTGATCACCAGGTCATCACGAGGATTAATCGAACACACCGCGCTCACCCGCCGACCACTTCCCTCGGTGGTAATAATCGATTGAGGCGTTTCGAGCGAAGAAAGCGGCACGAGAGTTTCCGTGTCGCGGTCAATAATGGTCGCCGACGCGATGCTGCTCTCGAGTTGCCATTGACCGAGAGCGGCAAAGACCCCGGCCACAACAAACGCCAAAGCGAGGGCTGCAATCCAACGCGGTCGCACCGCCACACGCCAGAGCGAGAGGTGTCTCTTCATCGTTGTTTCACACTAGAGCCAGGGCCTGGAGACGAGGTGAGTATCTAGCGCTGAATGACAACGTCGACGCGCTGGAACTCTTTGAGGTCAGAATATCCACACGTCGCCAGCGAGTGCCGAAGAGCCCCCATCAAATTGGTGCGCCCCTCCGCTGAATGCGCGGGACCGTGAAGGACTTCTTCCAAGCTTCCACCTTCTCCCACATAGGCCCGATATCCCCGGGGCATCGTCGGGTGGTGCGCTTCAGGACCCCAGTGCCATCCGAGCCCCGGCGCCTCCGATGCTCTGGCCAAAGTGGATCCCAGCATCACAGCGTCCGCCCCGGTGGCAATCGCAGCAACAATGTCCCCGCTTCGCCCCAGCCCGCCATCGGCAATGACGTGCACATAGCGGCCACCTGATTCGTCCAGGTAATCACGCCTGGCACTGGCCACATCGGCAATAGCGGTTGCCATGGGTGCGTATATCCCCAGCGATGCTCGGGTGCTCGACGCGGCCCCACCGCCAAAGCCCACCAGCACACCAGCAGCACCGGTGCGCATCAGGTGAAGGGCCGCTGTGTAGGTTGCGGCGCCTCCCACAATGACGGGAACATCAAGCTCATAAATGAATTCTTTAAGGTTCAGAGGCTCTCGGTTTTGACTTACATGCTCAGCGCTGACCGTGGTGCCGCGAATCACAAAAAGGTCCACTCCGGCTTTCACCACTGTCTCGTGAAACTCTCTGGTGCGCTGAGGGCTCAGCGACCCGGCAACGGGGACACCGCTGTCGCGGATTTCTTGCAAGCGCTGCGTAATCAGCTCGGCCTTGATGGGTTCGGAGTAAATGCGTTGCAACCCAGCGGTCACCTCGCCTTCGGGAAGAGAGGCGATTTCTTGATAGGCAGCCTGAGGGTCTACATATCTTGTCCAGAGACCTTCGAGGTTAAGAACACCGAGGCCGCCTAACTTCCCTAGCGCAATAGCAGTGGCGGGAGACATGACTGAATCCATGGGAGCTGCGATGACGGGGGTATCGAAGGTGAACGCGTCGATGCTCCAACTGAGTGACACGTCTTCGGGGTCTCGCGTTCTACGCGACGGAAGGACGGCGACATCATCCAGGGAATACCCTCTGGTGGCGCGTTTGGTCAGGCCAATTTCGACATCATTCACGAGAAGTAGCCTATCGGCGTGGGTCTAGCGCCTGTAATTCGGGGCTTCCACGACCATTTGAATGTCGTGGGGGTGAGATTCTTTCAAACCCGCGGGAGTGATGCGAACAAACTTTCCCCGCTTTTTAAGCTCCTCGACGGTGGCAGCCCCGGTGTAGAACATCGATTGGCGAAGTCCCCCCATGAGTTGGTAGACCACCGATGACAAGGGACCCCGGTAGGGAACCTGGCCCTCAATTCCCTCCGCAATGAGTTGTTCGTCGCTGGGGACATCGGCTTGAAAGTACCTGTCACGCGAATAGGACGTTTTCGCCCCTCGTGTTTGGAGCGCGCCGAGCGAACCCATGCCCCGGTAATTCTTGAACTGTTTGCCGTTCACAAAGACCAAATCCCCAGGACTCTCATCGGTGCCTGCCAGGAGCGACCCCAACATCACCGAGTCTGCGCCAGCCACGAGAGCTTTAGCGATATCTCCTGAATATTGCAGACCACCATCGGCGATTAACGGCACGCCTGCTTTTTTGGCTTCCAATGAAGCCTCGTATACGGCCGTGATCTGGGGAACCCCCACGCCGGCAATAAGCCGAGTGGTGCAGATGGAGCCTGGGCCGACCCCCACCTTGACCGCGTCAGCACCGGCATCAATGATGGCTCGTGCGCCCGCGCGGGTCGCGATGTTGCCGCCAATCACATCGATACTGGCGAACGCCTTGTCTTTCTTGATTTTGCGAATAATGTCCAGGACACCCTGAGAGTCACCGTTAGCGGTATCAACCACGAGGACGTCTACTCCGGCATCGCCGAGTGCCCCCGCACGATCCCAGGCGTCACCGAAGAACCCCACGGCTGCACCTACTCGGAGACGTCCCTCTTCATCTTTCGTGGCGCGGGGATACTTTTCGCTTTTGTCGAAGTCCTTCACCGTGATGAGTCCGGTGAGGCGGCCATGTTTATCGACCAGTGGAAGTTTTTCAATTTTGTGTTCGGCGAAGATGGCCAACGCTTGTTCGGCCGGCATTCCCTCATAGCCGGTGATGAGGTTCTCTCTCGTCATGACGTCTTTGACGAGCGTGGTGTGGGCTTTCTCCCGGGGAACGAAACGCATATCCCGGTTGGTGATGATGCCCACTAAGAGCCCGTCGCCCTCCACTACGGGAACCCCGGAGATCCGGAAGGTTGCGCACACTGCGTCGACATCGGCGACGGTTTCTCCTGGCGTGATAGTCACCGGATTCGTGATCATTCCCGATTCGCTTCGTTTGACCTTGTCGACCGCAGTTGCCTGGTCTTCCAAGGAAAGATTGCGGTGCAGAATTCCCATGCCGCCCTGGCGGGCCATAGCAATCGCCATTCGCTCTTCCGTGACTGTGTCCATGGCAGACGACACGATGGGCGCGGAAATAGTGATTCTTTTGGTGAGGCGAGAAGAAGTGTCCGCTGCGCTGGGGAGCACGTCGGTGTGGGCGGGGAGCAACATCACATCGTCGTAGGTAAGTCCCATCAGTCCGAAAGGGTTTTCTTCAGCCATAAAATCCCCCACTTTTCGGCGCTAAACGCGCATCAAACCTCACAATTTTGTCTCAATTCATCGTATCTGGTTAGGCCTGAGGCTCTTACCTGGGCATAATGGCATGGTTGATAGTTACGGCTACCATAAATATGCGCCACAGTTCGTGTTAAAATATTGAGCGTCAAAGATGACGGATGGGAATTCCCTGTGAATCTTTCTCTTTCCCGAGTAGCCGGAGGCACCGTGAACAACCCGAGCCGTATGACCGCCACCCTTAGCAAGCGCAGTTTTATGGCCTTGGTTGTCATGGCCCTGGCGTTCGTCGGTGTTCTCAGTGCCCAGCCCGCTCTTGCCGACACCGTCGGAGACGAATACGCCGACACGATTGTCGGGAACGTCAAAAACGAAGGAGTGGCCCTGCAAGGGGTTCTCATCGTCGTGGAAAGCAATGACTACAGCGCTCAGGTAGTTTCCGACGCCGAGGGCAAGTGGTCAATCGGCGTTCCCGAGAAGGGCACCTACAAGGTCACCTTGGTGGAGGACACCCTGCCAGCTGGCATCGCCGTTCTTGAAGGCGGTGCGCAACAAGAAGTCACGTTCGGACGCACCGGGACCGTCGTGCAGAACTTCTTCATCGGTGAGGGTGAGCGCGACACCATTAGCGTGCTTGACCAATTCTTGATGCGCTTCTTTGACGGTTTGAACTTTGGTTTGCTTCTCGGTCTCGCCGCAATCGGTTTGTCGCTGGTTTTTGGAACTACCGGGCTCCCTAACTTTGCCCACGGGGAAATGGTGACCTTCGGCGCTGTCATGGCGCTTCTGCTCGTCAGTTTCGGCATACCCTTTTGGCTCGCGATTCCTGGCGCTGTCCTCCTCGGAGGTGGCTTTGGGTGGGCGATGGATGCCGGACTGTGGAAACCCCTGCGCGATCGACGGATGGGCCTCGTCCAACTCATGATTGTGAGCATTGGCCTGTCGTTGAGCGTGCGCTATATGTTCCAATTCTTTATGGGTGGCGACACCGCACAGCTTCCTTACTCCAGTGGAA
>Ga0209390_10006636_pt1 | contig 15391 bp, 9 predicted proteins | sample BON01_FD_187212 | JGI IMG/M metagenome (GOLD analysis project Ga0209390, IMG submission 187212) | Freshwater microbial communities from Lake Bonney liftoff mats and glacier meltwater in Antarctica - BON-01 (SPAdes) (version 2) | ecosystem: Environmental > Aquatic > Freshwater > Ice > Glacier... | reverse complement strand
TATATATATATACATATATAATATATATATGTATATATCCATCTATCTATCTATCTATATATTTATATCAAGTTGACGAATAAAGTCAGCATATATCACCTGTAGTGTGAGCACGATCCCCAGCGCAGCCCAATATTTATCGAATTATCTATCTATCTTTATATATATTTTCTCTTCATATCGTTCTATTTATACATACATGTGTATGTAAACAAGTGAACATATAGGCATATGTTTACAAATTGCACCTGGAGTGCGAGCACGTTCCCCCCCAGCGCCACACAACTTCGCGTTAGTCGTGTCATCTATCTATCTATCTATCTATCTATCTATCTATCTATCTATACACATACATATACGCATAAGGTGGACATTTATGTATACGTTTGCAAATCCAACTGCGCGTTAGTATATCTGTATTTCCATCTATCTATTTATTTATCTATATATCTATCTATGTATATATATGTGTACATATATCTATATATATATATATGTATATATATATATATATATATATATATATATATATATATATATATATATATATATATATATATATATATATATATATATATATAAATATATATTTTTCAATCTGTGTCTATACGTTAACAAATATCACCTGTAGTGCGAGCACGTTCCCAAGCGCAACCCAGCTACGCGTGTCCTTGGCGTCCAATCCTAACGCGCTCCGGTAACTCTGCTCCGCCTCGGGGAAACGACCCTCGCGCCTGAAATAGAGAAACGCGAAAACAGCTCAGGATTGCTCGATATTCGCAAGTTTGCAAAGCCTCATTCATACATTATCACATACACCAATGCATGCATTGGTTGATCCGGGCCACATGTGTTCCGACTTAGGCAAGCGGTCCTCGTGCCTGTAACAAGACACCACCGTTTGGCAAAAGAATGCATATATACATATACATATAGGTATATAGCGTCCCTGGGGCAATATGTATATGTATATGTATATGCATATACCCATATATGTATATAGCGTCTCAGGTGTATCCGGTAACTCTGCTCCGCCTCTGGGAAACGGCCCTCTCGCCTAAAACTAAAGAATCAGGGTTAACCCGTTGAATAGGCAGAGCGCGGAAACTTATACGGTACTACTCACATTAAGCCTGTTTTCTGAATATCATTATATAGAGCATGTAAGGATCTATGTCGTAAACAGAGTTTAAACAGGCGGAATACGGCATTCGTGATTTTGTTCGGGTTAACCCCCCCCGAGCAAGCGGCCCCCGCGCCTAAAACAAGATCACCAGGCGACAAAAGCATGCATATACATATATACGTATACATATATAGCGTCCTAGCTATATCCGGAAACTGTGTTCCGCCTCGTGAAACCGACCTTCACGCCTAAAACAAAGACACGCGAAAGCAGCTCAGCTTCATCCCACATGCATGTATATTCATACAGTCATACATACATACTCACATACAACGATAACTGCAATAACAACCCGGGATAATTCTATCCGCCTTGGGAAACGGCCCTCTCGCCTAGAATAAAGGGATAGGGGTTAACCCAAGGAGCTTCTTCGGGTTAACCTCGGGTTAACCTAACCCAAGGAGCTTCTTCGGGTTAACTACGAAAAGCACCTCCGGTCTTTCCAATGTGTGCATATATGCATACATTCATACATTCATACTCACATACAACGACGCTTATATAGGTTGACCCGGGACACCTTTGTTCCGCCTCGGGGAAACGGTCCTCGCGCCTAAATCAATACTTCACGACAAACCAAAGTTAGCATCAAAAGCGGGGTTGACCCCTTTAGGTACATTCGCTTTGCTCATGCATATGAGCGAGTTTCGACTAAGGGTTTTGTTGTTTTGATTATAGGCAACTCGAGATTCGAGTCACTTAGGCGCAAAGGGCACTCTCAACCCGGGATGCAATTCTACGATTCGACGAACCCTCAATTGCGTACCGTAACGACTCCTCGGTTGACCCAGGATATCGTGTCTGTTGGCCTTAACTTTGCAGTAGCAGCGTATGCGACTAGGTCAATAGTTCTGTCCGAGTTGAGGGTGATGGGATATGATCAGACTCAGGTAAAAGGTGCAATGAAGCTACTAAGTTCGAGCTCTAGGTAAATTCGCTTTGCTCATGCGCATACATCCGTTTCGACTAAGAGTTTCGGTGTTGATTATAGGGTACTCGAGATTTGAGTCACTTAGGCGCATATGACACTCGCAACCCAGGATATAATGGTACGATCAGACGAACCCTCCATTGCGTACCTTAACAAGACTCCTCGGTTGACCCAAGATCTCGTGTCTGTTGGCCTTAACTTTGCGGCAGCTTCGTAGGCATCCAGTGCGGCGGTGGTGTCGCCGGAAGCTGCGAGCTGCGAGGCGAGATTGTGCTGGGCATCAAAGTAGTTTGGGCGCAGCTCCAGAGCCCTGTTCAGATAAACATGAGTTCAAGGTCGGAACTACAGTAACTAAACAGTAGTCTAACTACATTAGACCACTCAGGAAGTGTGTGTACTGTTTTAGTTAATATTACACGAAAGAGTACTCAGCAACGTGCGAGTTGCGAAGCGAGATTGTGTTGCGCGTCGGGTTAACCCAGGCGCTGCTCTAGAGCCCTGTTTACGGAAACATAAATGCAAGGTCGGAACTACAGTACCTAAACAGTGGTCGAACTACGTTAGACCACGAAGGGAGTGTGTGTGTACAGTTATGGTAAACACTATACACAACTATACTAAGAACGTGCGAGTGTGTTGAGCGTCGAAATAGTTCGGGCGCAGCTCGAGAGCCCTGTTCACGGAAACAAAGAAACAAAGTCCTAATATACATAAGTTCCAGTTCAGAACATCCTTCAAGCCATGGTAGGTGGATGTCTGGATCGAGTTTATGGGTTCACCCGTGCTGGGCATTGTAGTAATTCGGGCGCGGGTTAACCCTAACCTCTAGATTTATATCCACCTTTGGTAGGCAGTCACGGCTTCCAGTGGCTTGTCGAGAACGGCACGATTGTCGCCGAGAACGAATTTAGCTTCGGCCCAGTTTGGCGCGGCGGCCGTGGCGGCTGTGAATAAAGGGTTAACCCGTGTGTGTGGGCGTATATATGTATACTCGCATGCACATATATACATATATATAAATATACACGTCGTATACTCAACCCGGGTGTGTGGGCGTATATATCGATACACACGCACGAACACACATGCTTACATAGATATACATACATCGCATACTCAGACGGTTTATACTACAAAGGGGACACGAGCACACACCTGCGGTAAGCAACGACAGCCTCGGTGTGTCGGTTCAACACTGCCAGATTGTCTCCCAGCACAAATCGGGCCTCGGCCCAACTTGGTGCGGCGGCCGTGGCGGCGATGAGTGACGCGAGCGACGGATTGACGAACCACACATTGAGCGCGAGGTTGAGTCCCGAAATAGATTCGGAGTCGGAAATAGATTCGGAGTCGGAAATATATTCGGAGTCGGAAATCGATTCGGAGTCGGAAATAGATTCGGACTGGGAAATAGATTCGGCGGGGGAGGATACCGGCGGGGATGGGTGGATAGATTCGGAGTCCGAAATCGATTCGGAGTCGGAAATATATTCGGTGGGAGAGGATGCCGGCGGGGAGGGGTGGAGACGATCAACGGATTCGGAGCCCGAAATAGAATCGTCGGGGGAGAGTACCGCTGGGAGGGGGACGGCGTCGGTCATTAAATTCGAGGCCGTAGATACCGTAGGGGGGTGCGTGTGCGGGGTGGAGGCGACGGCGTGGGACCAGAGCGCAGGGATGAAGAGCGCATCTCCTTCGAGTACCTACAAACAGAAAAAAGGGTGATTCTTCCGCCATGCGCTCAGCTTTTGTGGTGTGAGTCGTATGTTATGAAGAGTATACCAAAAAACAAAAAAAAGACACCACATAACAATGAAAGCAAGACACAGACAAGGTCATCATTGTAGTTCATCGTTGGATCGAGGGTTCATCCAGAGTGCAGGAATGGAGAGCGCGTCTCCGTAGAGCACCGAAAGGGAGAACAAAACGAGAAGAAATCTAATAATAAGGGTTAACCCGAGGGGAGTGCGTGTGTGGGGTGGAGGCAACGGCGTGCGACCATAGCGCTGAAAGCGCATCTCCTTCGAGTACCTACAGAGACACACACGAAAGAACAAACTGATTAAAACAGCAAGACAGGGATTCGCCCAAAGGGAGGAAACAGGAAAATAAAAGTACGAATCGGAGCAAGCCACAGAAACGATCATTTTTGGATTCGAGTTGTTTCTTGAATCGAGGCTTCATCCAGAGCGTTGGAATAAAAAGAGCATCTCCTTCAAGTACCTACAGGAAAACACATTACAAGAAGCGAGACACATACAAAGGTGATTATTGGGTTAAAGGTGCTCTGCAGCTACTAATTAACCGCTCTGATTAAACTCGCTTTACTCATGTACATGAGCGAGTTTCGACTACGAGTTTCGTCGTTTTGATTAGAGAATCTCAAAGTCGAATCACTTAGGCGTGCAGAGCACCTTTAACCCTAACCCTAACCCCTAAGGAAACCAAACCAACGAGGCAAGGCACCGAAACGGTCAAGATCGGATACGAGGTTCATCTTTAAATCGAGGCCTCCGGGTTAACCCGAGGTACATAAAGGGTGAATTAGGGTGGGATAAACCCGAGGCAAAGGCGTGCGACCAGAGCGCTGAGATGAAAAGCGCGTCGTCTTCGAGTACCTACAAGAAAAAAAATATGCAACAGAAGCAAGACATAAAATGGCATGATCGACGGTTTAAAGGTGCTCTGTGCGCCTAAGTGAAACGACTTCGAGTTTCCTATAATCAAAACGACGAAACTCTTAGGCGAAACTCGCTCAGGTACCTGAGCAAAGTGAATTTAACCATAGCGCTTAATTAGTAGCTGCAGAGCACCTTTAAGAGTTAACCCGTAACCCTACGGGTTAAGGGTTAACCCTAACCCTAACCCAATGATGACCTTTTCTGTGGAGATAACCCTTAACCCGATAATCCATCCTTAAATCAAGGGTTCTTTCAGAGCGCAGGAATGCAGAGCGCGTCTCCTTCTAGCACCTAAAGGGGGACACCAACCCTAATCCTAACCCTAACCCTAGAAGAAAAAACACAACTAATAATCAAAGCAACACAGGGTTAAAAACCCATTCAAAAGGGAGACATAATTACAAAGACACCAAATAAGAATAGGAACAAGACGCAGAAAAGGTCAAGATAGGGTTAGAGTTCATCCTTTTATCGAGGGTTCATCCAAAGCGGGTTAACCTCCTCTGCAGTTCACTTTAACCCGGGAATGAGGTGCCGGGTTCACCTACCCCTGGGGTTAACCCGAACCGTCTCCTTCGAACACCGAAAGGGAGATACGCAATAGAAGCATGCCACATAAACGAGCTTAATTGAATTACGGCTCATCCTTGCATTGCTTGAATTACGGTCCATCCTTGCAATGAGTTTCAGTTAAGGATGCATCGTTGATGGGAGGTTAAAGCGGAATAAAGAGGGTTAACCCAACAACGGGTTAACCCGAGGTTAAAAGCGCCATGCTCGCCTAAGCGCCGCCGGGGTGCCGTTTCCTAGTGTGTTAGGCTGTTTTCTGTGAACGATAATGTAATAAATCAAACGGAAGAAGCGAGACACAGAAAAGGTCATGATTAGATTAGAGTGCATCCTTGAATCGAGGGTTCGTTTAATGGTGAAATTTTGTTGGACGGTCAATCCGAATAAAGAGCGCGTTTCCGTCGAGCACCTACACGAAAACAACACACAAGAAGCGTGGCACAGGAAAGGTCATGAGTGAATTAGGTTGCATCCTTAAATCGAGCGTTTATCCAATGATGAACCTTTTTTGGGAGATTACATCAGATGTAAAGAGCAAGTTTCTTCGAGCCCCTACACGAAAACACACAGCATTAATAAGGCAGCGAAAGGGTCAATTATTGAGCTAGGGTTCATCCTTAAATCGAGGGCTCTTTAAAGGTGCCCTGCAGCTACCAATTCACCGCCATGCGTAAATTCGCTCGGGTTAACCTCGACTAATAGTTTCGTAGCTTTGATTTCGAAGTCGGATCACATAGGCGTTCAGGGCACCTTTGAGGGCCAACCCTTGTTGGAGGTAACCCTGACTAGAGGGCGGGGTTGGTATTAAAGGTACTCTGTGCGCCTAAGTGGAACGACTTCGAGTTTCCTATAATCAAAACGACGAAACTGTTAGTCTAAACTCGCTCATATACCTGAGCAAAGCGAATGTACCCATAACGTTTAATTAGTAGCTGCAGGGCACCTTTAAGGGCCAACCCATGTTGGGGGTAGCCCTGACCAGAGGGCGGGGTGGTTATTATTAGCGTTGTTGCGCACCTCACACTCCATTCGCCCCGCCGGCCCCCCTCTGGTATGTCCCCCCCCTCCGGCATCGCCACCACTGCCGACGCGTCCACCCTCTCCGGTATTCTCGCCACCAGAACCCCCCCCGGTATTGCCAACAGTACAAGCGCGGGTTAACCCGAGATCCCCTCCGGTAGTATCACCACCGGTCGTAATCTCTCCGGTATCTCCGAAGGCGTCGAAGCTGGCGTGGTTCTCTACGGGCGCTGCGCCTGTCGCTTCGATGCCATCAAAAATGTCCTCCTCATGCTCCTTATGATTCTCAGTTCTTGTGAACGGGTTCCCTGAAAACAAGATGGGTGCAAAGTTGGGTGTAAACCCTATCGCCTCCCACACATAGGGAATGCACAATAATCAATCCAACTGCGTGAGTTTCACAGGAACAGCGTCCCGCCCGTCACCTCCATGCCGTCAAATATATCCTCCTAATTCTCATTCCCATTCCATGTGAACGGGTTCCCTGTCAACACGATGTTCCAAAGTCAGGGGTAAATCACAACCTCCTCCCACAAAGGGAATGTACAAGAAGAAATCAAACTGCGTGATTGTATATAGCAATATATCGTCCTCATGCTCCTTCTCATTCTCAGTTATGGCGAACGGGTTCCCTCGGGTTAACCCCATGGCCGTGTTTTTCTCCAATTGTGTTGGCCTAATACATTTAGCCATTTAGCCGCCTTCAATTACAACGGCCTTTGTACACCATCCCTCCACGTGAGCCGTTGAATTTTATTAAAGTGAAACTAGGGCCTCCTCATGGAGGATATACGACCAACGTCTTCATGATTCGGATTGTAACTATAGAGATCAAATATTAAACACAGCATATTTATGTATATATGCTTTTTTTTTTATAAGCGCACTTTTAAGTCGCCACGCCATTTCTTATCGAGGCGCGTAGCCCAGCTTAGCCGTTACAAGAAATTGATTCTCTTTTAAGATTTATTGCGCTAGTCAATCCTCCTTTTGTTGCCCCCCCCTGTGCAACTGACCCTTTTGCAATACTATTGCACGGCCATTGCGCAATATACGACCCCCAACCGCCTCCCCCCTTTTATGCCATGCACCATACAATATTAGTATTAACGATATTGTGAAAAGGCTAAGCCGTGGGACGATGGAGGATACATTACCAACGTCTTCATTATTAGAAATGTAACCATGGAGATCAAATGTTAAACACAACAGGTGCGACTCCCCCCCCCCAAGCACCAAGATATATTCGAGGGAGCTCCCCTTAGGCTCCCAACGCCACTCTCGGATCAGTTCCCTGTGCGTGGGCGCTCGTACCCCTTTGTATATGAACCGTCTGTGTACACTCATGAGTTTTAAAGTACTCGCACCTTTGAGTCGCCACGCCATTTCTTGTCGAGTTAACCCTAAACACGCACAAGGAACTGATCCGAGAGTGGCTTTGAGAGCTTAAAGGGAGCTTCCTTGAATATATCTAGGTGCTTGTGGGGGGAGCTGACGCCGCGACCCTAGTGGCCGCCTTAGGCGCGGGCCCGCCGCATATTAAGGACAGCAGCTTTATATGTTCATGAGTTTTAAATCACTCGGGTTAACCCCCTCGTGAAGAATTGGCGTGGAGACTCAAAGGTGCGCGTGATTTAAAACTCATGAACATATAAGGGTTAACCCGGGGTTAACCCCTTGGCTACGGGTTAACCCGCACCTTTGAGTATCTACGCCAATTCTTCACGAGGCGCGCAGCCAAGCTCATCGTAAGAAGATGCGCAGGCCCTAGTGTGCCTTACTAATATAACAATTGTCAACACGAGCAGATGGTGGGTTCAACTCGATGCGCAGGCCCTAGTGTGCCTTACTGATAGAAACATTATCAACGCGAGCAGATGGTGTACATTTTATTGCAAAATGGCGAATGACCGTGTTTTTCTCTAATTGTGTTGGCCTAATACATTTAGCCATTTAGCCGCCTTCAATTGCAACGGCCTTTGTACATCATCCCTCCACGTTAGCCGTTGAGTTTTATTAAAGTGAAACTAGGGCCTCCTCATGAAGGATACAAGACCAATGTCTTCATGATTCGAATTGTAACTATAGAGATCAAATATTAAACACAGCAGATTTATATATATATGAGTTTGTTTTAATAAGCGCACCTTTGAGTCGCCACGCCATTTCTTGTCGAGGCGCGTAGCCAAGCTCGCCGTGGGACGATGGCGGGTACAGGACCAACGTCTTGGAGCCAGCCAACTGTTCAGGGGGTGGGTTGGTGGAAGATGACGTTTCGTATGGGTTATATTCGGGTGGTGTACAGCTGTGCATGATTGTGACTGTTTGTTTAAACAAAATCGCGTTAGTTTCGTACCGTGGAGAAGGAGCCCGAACCCAGCTCGTGGCCTTTACATGAAATTGTCATCGCCAATATCATATGGTGTATGACATACACACGGGAGGACGTGGGAGGCGTCGTATACTGCGCGATGCACGTGTGCTAGTATTGCGATAGTGCGGGCAATGCAGGTGGGGAGGGGGCAATGCACGGCTAATGATAAATTCGTGTACAAAAGCGTATAAGTAAAACAATATGTTGTTAAGGCCAAGGGGTGGGGCTAAACGAGCCCGGTGCGCCTAAGTGAACACAAAAACAGGTTATACACACACACACACAACACGAACAGCATAACACATGACAAGACCAGAATAACGCCACACACGACAACACGAAGAACCACGGATTAACCCGAGGTGATTCGACTTCGAGTGTCCTAAAATCAGGGTTAGCCCTGGAGCAACGGTTGAAGGTGCCCTATGCGCCTAAGTAAACAGATAAACAGATCACACACACAAACACACAACAAGAACAACGCAACACACGACAAGACAAGAACAACGCCACAAATGACCACACGAAGAACCACCCCCCCGCACTTAACAGTGATCGAGGGTAGCGCGGCGACGGTGCGTACCACCTCCCACAACCGGGTGGGTGGCAGCGCCTAAGTGATCCGGCTTCGAGTGGTATACAATCAAAATGGCGAGACGCAGAGTCGAAACTCGCTCGTGCGCACACGCAAAGCGAATTCACCTATACCGCTTACTCAGTAGCTGCATGACACCTGCAACGCAATGCTAGTAGATACATATATTCACTCGGTGTGAGAAGGGATGATACAGATACTGTAGCCAGCTATGAGCAGGCCCTAGTTTGCCTTTCTTATCGATACATTGTCGAAGCGAGCAGAGGAAGCATACTGTATTGCTAAATGGCGAATCACCGTTCAACAACCATGTTGCTTCTTTATTTGTGTTGGCCTTCTGTATTTAGCCATCTAGCCGCCTTCAATTATAACGGCCTTTGGTTTCTCTCCCTCCACGTTAGCCGTTGCGTTTTGGTACAGTGGAACTAGGGCCTGTCCATGTCAAGCCACACGACCCAGGGGATGTGGCCAGGGAGTGGTGATACTTCACATAAACAAAAAAAAACAGCCCTAACACTGGCGCATGCGCAAACAAAATTCTGCAAGTAACTAGGCCACCCAATAGTGAAGCCTGCTAGAAAGAGTGCGTGCGAAGCGCGCCCTTAGGCACGCCACGCACCGCTAGTCGCATACGCGATTTCGGTCCTCGAAGGCGGGCATGAACACGCCTTCCGCTTGCGGGAGATAATGCATTTGAGGATGGCCTTGGAATCATTCACTACTGCCGCCTTGGATATCTGCTGCGTGTGGTGTGTGACGAAGGAGGTCGGGCTCGCTCGCGTGCGACTATACGTCGGGTTGACCCGAAAGAGAAACAGGTCGGAGAAACAGGTCGAACACACACACACACGACAACAAGGGTTAACCCGAGAAGAACACATAGTGGCCTATGTGTTCTGCTACGCGCCCCCGTCCTGTGTGATGGTTGAGAGAGGGGTCGCTTGGTGTGCCCTGCTTCCTGCAGCCGAAGACCATCACGCCGTGTTGCTCTAAGGTAGAGCCAAACAAGTAGAAACAGTTCGCATGCCACTTTCGGCGGCGACGCGTTTCGAGCACAGCGGGCCTACGTGTTATATATGCATCCATGTATTCCTGAGACGCAGCCACACGAATATGAATAAAGTATTCCGCCTGGTTCACTCTGTATATGACAGGAACCCGTACATACTTGAGGTTAATGTATTAACAAAACAGGCTGCATGTGAACATAACAAAGCAGTTTCTTCTTCGCTGCGCATAGGCCGGCGGGCCACAGTGCCTCTACCGCTAGTCCAAACTATGTGGTTGGTACCACTACACGCTCTGCAGTCAGATAGCACCAGGAGTACGCCAGAACGCGCGGCATATGTCGTCTCTGCGTTCCTAGAGGCGGTGTCCTAGCACGACTCACCTAGTTTGGTTCTGGGGACTAGCACCGATAGATGTTTGATCTGGGTCGCCACCACCCATGTGTATATTCCCAGTGTGCATGTTAAACCAACACATTCTCTATATGCGCGACTATTCATCTGTATGCTGTTAGTTGTCGTACTGGCTGTAACCATGCACTGAACAATTTTTCTAACAGCAGTAAACTAGTGATGTTCTAACTATTGGGACTACACTGCCAAACTACTACACTAGTTACTCGGCTGGTTAACCCACATTGGCGAGTAAGCGTCTTATGGGGCCAACACCCCTGCTTCGTGTTTAAACGAAGCAGAACCCGACCGGGTTAGGTCCGAGCTAGTTTGAGCCAAACGGTTCATGGGATATGGGCCGGGGACTGGTGACTCTTCACAGACACAAACACACAGAGCGTCAACACTGGCGCACGCGCATACAAGATTCTACAAGTAACTAGGCCACCCAATAGTGAAGCTTGCTAGAAAGAGTGCGTGCGAAGCGCGCCCTTAGGCACGCCACGCACCGCTAGTCGCATGCGTGGCTCCGGCTGTCAAAGGCATGCAGGAGCACACCTTCTAGTTAACATGCTGCTTTCGGCGGCGACGGGTTAAGGGTTAACCCGACAGTGCCTCTACCGCTAGTCAAAATTATGTGGTTAGAGGTATCACTTACACACTCTGCGGGCAAATAGCACCAGGAATACGCCAGAACGCGCGGCATATGTCGTCTCTGCGTTGCCAGAGGCGGTGTCCCAGCACGACTCGGGTAAAGTTAACCACTTGCGGCCTACCGGGAGTCGAACCCCAGATATAACTCTGTGGCTATCGGGTGAGCGCCTTCCAGAAAGCTGATGTTTTGTAGAGGACAAAAGTCCACTATGCCAGTTGTCCTCTAAGCGCTTAGAGGAAAAGTGGCACAACTGGTACAATACGTCACTTTTCCTCTACAAAACTATCTCCGAAATGTGACGAAATTGGAGAGATGTCTGTGCACGGTAACTTGCAGTCAACAACAGAGGATTTGTCCCTGCACGACTCACCTGGTTTGGTTCTAGGGACTAGCAGCGATTGATGTTTGAGATGTGTCGCCCCTCCCCATGTGCATATTCTCAGTGTGAATGTGAACCTAACACAACCGGGTTCTCTATATGCGAGGATATTCCTCTGTGCTGCCTGCTGTTACCATGGACTAAACTCTTTTTCTGGCGGCAGTTAAACTAGTGTTGTTCTAACGATGGGACTACACTACCAAACTACTACCCTAGTTACTTGGCTGGTTAACCCACATGGGCGAGTGAGCTTCGTATGTGGCTAGTAACCACGTTTCTAGCCTAGGAACGAGGCTAGACATCCGACTGCTAGCCTGGTAAATATTCTAGTAACCTGTGTTACTAGCCTAGTAACTAGCCTATACTGCTTACTAGCCTAACTGGGTTGAACCGATTGGTTACCAGGCTAGTAGTGTTGCAGTGTATGGGGACTAGCAGTGAACGAATAGTACTATTCTAACGACTACGGCCCCTGCATTCGCTCTCTGGATACATTGTCTGTAACGCAAAGAGGCGAGAATCCCAAATTCCGGCAGCGATCGGGTTCTGCTTCAAACACGAAGCAGAACCCGACCGCTGACGGAATTGGGAATTCTCGCCTCTCGGGTTAACAAGAAGCAGCACCGGGTTAACCTGAGGATAGGGTTAACCCGGAAGGTAAAACGGGCAGATGCCCGGGTTAACCCGGGTTAACCCATCCTCCGGGTTAACCCGGGGTTAACCCGGGTTAACCCATCCTCCGGGCATCTGCCCGTTCTGCCTTCCCGGCATCGTGCTCAGCAGTGAGACATCATACCTCCAACATCTGACCTACTCCAAAAAGAGTCGGTGTCGCTTCTTCTATTAACCAAAAAAAAAAAAAAAAAAAGAGTCGAATATGTATATGTTGTAGCGCCGATGGAAGGACACATGGCGAGTTCAAACAAAACTCGTTTCCGTTGGATCGGTGTGGTCAAATAGCCTACGGTTAACCCAAAAGGACCTGCACAAGCAGATTGTCCAATCCGTCATAATGGAGCGCCGACTGCATCGATCCATCACCCAGCCAGACATTGAACGCCCGCACGCGCTCTCTCAGCCCCTGCGCCTCGAGAAGCTCGCCGAGCTCGCGCAGCCGCAGCGCCTCGGCCAGCGCAGGTGCCTCTTCGCGTCCGAGGTAGCGGACGTAGGCGCGGTACGGCCTAGACTCCTGGCGCAGCAAATCCAGCACGCGTGAGAGCGGGAGGTGCGCCACCTGCGCCGGCCGGATCAGCGTGCCGTTGTGCAGCTTCAGTGGGTCGGCGGCCACCGATCGTGGGCTCACGTCTAGCCGCACCGCTGTGCCGTTGGCCAGCGCAAGCGCCCAGGCGGTGGCGGCGATCGGAGACAGCACGAGCGAGCGGATCAGCAGCGGAGTCGTCCGCGTCAGGTCAAGGCTGCTCAGGTCGGCCGTCGCGAAGAGCTCGGCACACCGAGCCATTGAAAAGCGATTACGGTGTTTTATTCACAGACGGTTTATAATACAAAGGACGCGTTTTAATTAATAAAAAGGGCCACCATTCACGTAATTTGAGAAATTCAAATAACGGTTGCGAGTTTCGCATGTCTTGGGACTCGACCGCGCCACGCCGGAGCGCACCGCCCCAGGCGGGTCGCCGTGCCCCCGCGTCACCAACGTATGTGGCCCCACAGCGTACAACAGCGCCTACACCCGGTGACTCGCTGCTCGACGAGTTTGCACAGTGCACCCTGTCAACCGCCGGCCGGGGCGGCGCATACGGAGGCGCGACCAACACCACGCCCACCTACGGCGCCTGCGCCCAGCGCTCGCTCTCGTCGAGTCCAGCGGTCGTCTCTGAAGACGCCTCCTTCTCGGCGCCCGGCGGGTACGGTTGCGGCAGCACGAGCTGCAGCAGCGAGCCAGGCAGCGGCGGGAGCGGGCGGCGTCGATACGACGCGGTCCAGCCAGGGGGGGCGGACCGTCCGGGCTCGCGGCCTCTCTCTGGAGGGTCAAGTGGCGCTCCAGTATCCCCCTCCTCCTCGTCCACCTCCGGCTACACGACCTACGGAGGCGGCGGCAGCAGCGGTTATCCCAGCGGTTGCTACTGCGGCGGCGCGTGCGGTGCGACCACGGGTACGGCGGCGGCAGCGGCGACGATTGCGGATGAGTTGGGCGAGGGGCCGGAGGGCGTGTTGGTGGAGCTCCCGATGGGCAGCCGGCTGCAGCTCGATCTGCTGTCGACATGGGGCGATCCCTACTACGTGGGCCTCGCGGGTATTGAGATCTTTGACGAATCTGGAACGAAACTCGAGGTGGGCGCAGGCGCGAGTCGCGTGTGGGCCGAGCCAAGAGACGTGAATGTGAGTCATAACCCGATATGGGGTAGAGTAACCGTTTGGGTTGACCCTTTGCTTTCCGACTCTACCGTAAACCCGATGCTAGTACTCATCACGGTTAGCAATACCATTTTTTTTGTTTTCCCTATATTTCAGGTGATGCCCAAGTGGGGTTTCCCTTTTTACCGATTCTACCTTACAGGTGCCCGGTGCGTCTAATTGAGTCGACTTCGAGTTTCCTACAATCAAAACGACGAACTTCTTAGTCGAAACTCGCTCATGTGCACGAGCAAAGCGAATTTACCTATGGCGGTTAAATAGTAGCTGCATGGCACCTTTAAAAAGCCGATGCTAGTACTGGTAACGGTAAGCAATAACATGTTTATGTATTTTATTTTTATCAGGTGTTAGACCCTTAGCCCTTCGTTTGGGTTGAACCTTTTTACCGATTCTATAAGTACTGTACACCGATGCGAGTACCGGCAACAGTCAATACTAAGATTAGTTATGTTCTCCTCTTTTCTGTATGTTAGGTGTTACCCGAGTACGCGTCGCTCCCAGAGCACCGGTGTTAGTACTCGTAACGGTTTACAATAGCATATATCCGTCTTCCCTCCTAGTAATGTGCATTGCTAGCTCGTTACTAGCTCAGTACTGGCCTAGTAGTGCACTATGTGGCTAGTAGTGCAATTACTTTGGTGTTGCCTAGTATCTCGGTTTACCCGAGTTTTCTTGTTGACTGATCCTCCTGTATTTCAGGTATTGCCCGAGTACGCGTCGCTTCCCGAACACCGACGCGACCCGCGCGTCGCATCAAATGTGTTCGACGGACACTACGCGACCTGCGACGACAAGCATCTCTGGCTTGCTCCTTTTACACAGGTGATTCATATTTACACATGTACATTCATATAGATATAGATATAGATAGATAGATATATATATATATATGCAGATATATATATGTACATGTATGAGTTTTCTTTTCAGGACCTAACCCCAATCTTCCTCCTTCCGAGCATAGGGACATCGCGACTTATTCGGCGTCGACATGGCGGCGCCTATAGATATGTGTTTATACATATAAATGTATATATATATACCTCAATGCATGCATGTATTTGTGTTTAGAATCTAAGCCAGCCCCCCATGTGATTCGTCGGGCCAGCGCAATTTGTTCGGCGTCGATTTTGCGGCGCCCGTCCGAGTTTCGATGATCCTATATATATATGTATACATATATACAACTATATGCAAATATAAGTATATATATATGTATGTATA
>Ga0209390_10006630_pt1 | contig 15401 bp, 25 predicted proteins | sample BON01_FD_187212 | JGI IMG/M metagenome (GOLD analysis project Ga0209390, IMG submission 187212) | Freshwater microbial communities from Lake Bonney liftoff mats and glacier meltwater in Antarctica - BON-01 (SPAdes) (version 2) | ecosystem: Environmental > Aquatic > Freshwater > Ice > Glacier... | reverse complement strand
TCCTGGAGGGAGAGGGGCAAGCAAGGAGGGGGTGAATGTAGACTTTAGGGGGAAGGAAGGGAGGGAAGTGGGGAAGGAGAGAGGGACGATGCAGGCATGAATGCATCCAGGCCTTGTCATGGGGTGCCTTGTCTGTGCGCGGGAGAAAGAGAATGAGAGATGAGAAAGGAAAGTCGACCACACACACACACACACACACCGCACTTGACACTGATTAGACGGCAATGACCGACCGAGAGTAAGGGTACGAGTAAGAACGACAGGACTAAAAAGACTAGACTAGAGGAAACGCAAGGAGAGGTAAACGCGCGGCACTCCTAAGAGTGAGCCGGCGGCATTCCTGCCTGCATAGAAAAAGAGACAAAGAGAAAGAGAAAGAGACGAAAGAGAGGAAGAGGCCGACTAGCTAGGTAGTGTAGGAGTGCCGAGACAAATATGAATGACAATCAAAAGTGACGATGATGATGGAGAAGGAGAAAGAAGAAGTAGGGTGGAGAATGACTCTGTGCCTGACGGGTTGACGAAGACAGAAAGAAAAGAAGGAGCAAGCAGCAGGTGGGAGAGTGGAAGCACCCCCACCGCCGCTTTTAGAGAGAGGATCAGGATGGCGAAGGGACAAGGAAGTCGTCGTCTTCCTTCGGTCGTGCGGGGGGCACAAAAAGAGAAGGATGGAGAGAGAGATGAGAGAGCAAGCGTTTTTTGATCCGTGTTTTTTGAGGGTTTGACGGAGGGGACTCAGGCAAGAAGCTGACTGTAATGTAGAGTGCGTAACAAGCACATGACATTCGTTTGATGACAAGGACGACGAGAGAGTAACAAAGACTGAGACAACGAACGAACCGTAAGAGAGGGGCGAGAGAAAGGGCCACGCAAAGTGAGGCACAACGTCACGCGGAGGGAGGCACAAGAGCGGGAGAGGAGAGGGAGGGGTCTCTCTTCTTATCTCGCGTCTTCTTCTCCAACCGCTCTAGCAGCGACACGTGCCCCCTACCCCCCCACAGGCAAGCAAAAAATAACGACAAACGGTAACGATAAGAAAAAAACGAAAAGAAAATAACGACACAAAGAGACTTCAAATAGAAAGGTTTGCGCCTCGAAAGGCCATTATTTTGCTCGCTCGCGTGGAGGTGCGCTGCTCTCTTTATTGCTTTCTCTCCTGTTCGTTCGATGCTGTTTTCAAAAGGGGGTACTTTGGTTGGTGCCTTGGCTGGCTGCCTGCCTTGCGGGGCCGGCTTCTGTCTGCCTGTCTGTCAGTCTCACTGTTTGCCTGTGCTTGTCTGCGTTTCTCTTGCAGCTACTGCTGCTGCTACTGGTACTGCTACTAGGTCCCGCTTTCCGGTTTCCTTCCGCCCCGAACATTTACTCACTCACTCAGGTGTGTCTCACTCACTCATACGAAGCCATAAATATATGCATATACATCTCCCTCCCTCCTTCCCTCCCTCCCTCCCTTGCCTAACAGCAACGCCCTCCTGCCGCACTGCTCAAGTTCTTGCCGGCCTTTTCTGGGGAGAGCACGATGTTACCGGTGGAAGAGGAGGAGGAGGAAATGGATCGGAGGCGTATTCGCCCGGCCCCGTCAATGACAATGTCGCTTCCCACCGCCCCTGCCCCTGCGTCCGGCCCGCTCTCGACTGCCTTGAAGATGCGCTCGGCGGTGGTGTAGAAGAGTCCTTTTACGGCCTCGTGGTCCTTGGCCGTGATTTCTCGGTCTGCGGGGAATGGTGGAGGGAAAGAAGGGTAAGAAAGGATAGAAGCGACGAACAGTGGCACGACGGAGAGGGATGAAGAAAAAGAGGATGTTGTAAGTTGTAAATATCAAGGGAAAATCAAATAACTATCCCTCCCCTTTGAGTGGCGCACGTACAGTCCATTCCGTGATGAGCAGCCAAAGCCTCCGCCTCCGCCCGTGCAATTTGCCGGCCGTTTTGGCAGTCGGCCTTGTTGCCCACGAGGGTGAGGACGAGGAGGGGGTTGCCGCTGTTGTTGCGGGCGTGCTCCACCCACTTGGAAACGCTGTCAAAGCTGCTTCTATTTGTCAAGTCGAAGCAAACCAGGCAGCCGTCCGCGTTCCGGTAGTACCTATCGAGGGAGGAGGCGTAGAGGGAGCAAATGAGTGCGGCAGTCGAGAAAGAAAGAGCTACGCATGCCCTACCCCCTTCTCTCCCCCCACTTAATCCCTTCCTCCCAAACGCACGATCGTGTGAGCGCCATGTAGCATTCTTGCCCCGCCGTATCCCAGATCTCGATCTGAATGTCGCGGCCTTTGATCTGTGCGGGCTTGAGCCCATATTCGACGCCGATCTGAAGCATTTGCATGAAGAAAAAGGGTAGAAGGTAAGTGAAATTGAGCGTGATCGAAAACGGAATTGAGAGCAGCAGACATCCCTCGGACAAGCACAAACATCCACCCTACCGTCATGGCATGCTTCTCGTTAAATTTCTGCTCGACAAACTGGAGGAGGAGGGAAGACTTGCCGACATCCGTGTTTCCGACCACGATGAATTTGAAGACCAGCGCTGCGTTTGATGGAGAGAGATGGTTGGTTTGAGAGGTCAGTCGAATACCACGTGTGCCTTGGCGTCACCCCCCTCTCCCCTCCCTTTTACTTACACGGCATGATAGAGATCGAGCAGGGTGCGGGAAAAAGGTGGTGAAAGAGAGCTTTGGGCGGGGCTTGGGGGGTCAGTAAAAAGCAAGGCGACCTAGGATTAGATGATTAGATGGGGGGGAGTGTGGGGGAGGAGGGGGTCAGCGGATGCTCACGTGCCACATTTTGGACCGCGGTATGGGCAACAGGCCATGCAGAATCTTTAGACGCATGTAGCTTGCCACGTTGCCTGGTTTGGGGGCATGCGGTAGGCGTAGGGACAAGAGCAACCAACGACCAAAACATTTAATGATGGTAACATGGGCCCTGGCATTTTTGTGTGCTGCACGCGCTTTGAACCCAAACTCACCGAGTTACGAGGTCCCCCGAAGTTGACGAGACAGAGATGAAAGCCGGCAGTGGTGGTGGCTGTCGTGTGTGGGTGGCAGTGGGGTGAAACAAAAAAGCGGGGAGACGTAATGATGAGCATCATCAAAATTCATATGAGGGTGTGTGGTGTTTCTCGAGGGGTCCAGGGTCCAGCCCGAGCGAGCGATTTTGGGGGAGGTTTTCTTATCAAAACCTATACAACTACATGAACGACTTACAAAGCCACCACAAAGCGCGTGGGTTATTACACTGTGTCCCATTAAGGGATCATTGGGTGCCTTGCGCACGACGTTTGAATGTCGTCTCTATTTTTAACGCCGACTCGCCAAAACTCAAACGCTCGCCTTCTGGCTTGGAAGAGTGCTACGCAGCAAGAGGACCTCCTACTCTTCTCAATTTCCAGTATAAATATCAAGATTAAAATCGAAAATAATCCTTTACTGGAAAAACAACAGGTAATTTGAGTTTTCCAAGCACATTTCCCCTCCAGACAACCCACTACAACCCCTCTGAGATCCTTAAACTTCATTGCATGCGTGCACGCCTGCCTATACTTTTGGTTGGCTTGGGGCGCTTTGCGCCGTGGGTTTCCAACGTCATGTGAAGAAAGACGACAATTGTATTGCACACACGGCGAACGACAAGCACTCTCAATTTTCTTTCCTTGTAAAGCGTCGCACCTTTTTGCTGCCAACTTCTGAATCAAAATTCTCAACAGATAAGACAAGTCTTCGCTCAAGATTGTAGGCCACAAATGCGCATTCACTGGTCCTCCAAAGAGATTGATAGTTGCTTTGAGCCTTTGGGGTTTGAACTAGTCCAAACGAGGCGAGGCGCTTTTCCACGGTGGGTCTCTAGCAGTGTGCGTCGCCAGCACACAAAGCCAACCAGGAAACCATTGTGTGCTGGCTCCTTTCATTAGGAAAGCACGTTTTGTAAAATGAGTAGTCTTTGTTTATCGACAGTGTCTTTTATTTCTATTCTCTTCGTGTTTGTCTCAGGAGTGTTGCGGGGTGTAGCGCGCATGGACAGGGCCATCCCAACGTCAACACCACCACTTGTTGGGATTGGCACTTTACTTCTAGCCACGATGCACCCAAACAATACGACACCCGCTAGAGCCCAAGCGTGGTCGCGTGAGCAACTTGCGGAACTGTGCAGTTCTAGGCTCCTCCGCCTCCCCCCTCCCTCCCTTCCCCCTTCTCATTTAGTGCGCCAAACAAAGATCGTCACTTTGCTTTTTCAAAATAGATACTTCCAAGGGATGCGTTGCAAGCTCGGTGACTGCCTACCCTGTGTGTGACGACCATTCAAGACACGCACAGCTACCAAGAGCAGCCGCAAACGGCACACCTTGACATTGCCCAAGCAATCCGCTTGCTTGTGCTTTGCCTGCCGTCCTTTCCAGCAAGCCTTCCTCAACCGACGAAGAATAGCAGCAAGCAATGTTTACGTTGAGTGGGGTGGTGCGACCCGCCACTTCCTCGATCTCATCTCATCCACTCCACACACTTACAGATGAAGCCCACCGTGGCAATCGTGTCTACACCACCACCACCGCCTTCGCAGCCCAATCCCCTTCCCGACGCGGTACTTGAACCTCTTCTTTGTCCCATCTCACGGACAATTATGAGGTGAGTAGTTACTGCGTCCCTATCGCCCGTCCCTTCCCCCGCAAAGGCAATGGACACATTGTCTCCCTTCCCGTCCAACTCTTAAGCCGGCAAGACTGCGGAGATGGAGTACTCACCTGCCTACATCGCTAGTCGCCGCGCGGGAGGCGGACAAGGCAGAGAGCAACCGCTCCCTTGCCAACCATACGTCCCGTCATCCACTTACACGCCGCTCCAGCTCCTCCTCCGCTTCGTCCTCGACAAGACACCGCCAGCCCTCCCCAATTATGCTCGAAGGAGCTGCCGGACTTGGCACAAAGTCTCTATTCACTGCTGTGCTCCTAATCCGCATCCTCCCGCCAGCTTCCCTTCGTTCCTCCTTCACCCCGCTGCCCTTATCTCACCTTCATGTCTCCGCTTCTCTCATACTCCCTGGCCCATACCCCTTCTCTTCCACACTTTTTCTCTTGCAACCTTCGTTCCACCCACTAGGGACCCTGTACTATGTTGCGACGGACACAGCTACGAGCGTGCCTCAATCGAGGCCTGGCTGGCGCGCGGCCACCGCACTTCGCCTATGACAAACATGGTGCTGCCCTCCCGGAAGCTCTGGCCCAACCTGGCCCTCAGGCACTTGGGCCATGCCCTGCGCCCCCGCAGTGCTGATGAGGAGGAGGAGGAGAAGGAAAAGGCGCACCAGAAAGCTGTGCACCGACTGCAAGGCGACGAGCACAACACGGACCTGACCTCGGGCACTAGCAGCGAGGATGGGGAAGGGGACGATTCGGACGAGGACAGCAGCAGCAGCGGCTCCGATTCGGACGAGGACGCAAATGTGGCGCGGGGGGTGCTTCGCGTCATGAGCGTCATGCCTGCCCGATCCCGCCACCGACGACCAGCCCGAAGGCCTGCAGTCGGCCTGGTGCAAGCTGGCAGCGCCTAAGGAAGAGAGGAGGGTAGGAAGAATGGAGAGGCCTGCAGTAGTGGGTGAGGGCCGGCGTCAATGGTAGAGAAGCATAATTTGACTAACCTACAAGCACAAAGCCAATTGAATGCAAAGGAAACATCGCCCCGAAAATGAAATTACCATCAATGAGTTGTATATATATATATATGCTGCTTGCTTGCTTTTTGCTATTTTCTTTTGCAACGTTTCTCCCTACATACATATCTGGGCTTCCCAGCCTCTCTTGCTCACACGTCCATTCGATGCACTACCCTCCCCCCGCCGGCCCCCTCTTCCCCGCCCCCGTATTGCCGCCGTGCGGAAGTGCCAGAGGCGGAGGAGGAGTGAAGGGGGGAATAGGTAAGCGGAGCGGCAAAGAGCCCTCCTCCCCGTCCTTCGCCCGGCCCTCGTCGATGCTCATAGGGAGAGGGCGGCGCGAAAGCTCTTCTATTGCTGTTGTAGGGTGAGGAGGAAGAGGATGGCAAGAAGGAGGAGGAGGAGGCTGCGGCCCGTTGACGCTTGACAAGGAGGCCCACCAAGGCTGCCAAGCCCAGCCACAGCACCGTGAAGGTCCAGGGAGCGTTCTGAGGGAAGAGAAGGGGGAAGGAAGCAGGGGTTGCAGAAGTGTGAGAGACTACTTCAGGGTTGGGGTAGAAGACCAAGGAAAAGGCAAAAGGTGAGAGAGAGAGACACACATATAGATACACAGGCTGCCATGACAGGTTCTCGCTGCCAGCTTCCTTTTCACCCTCCCAATTGACTATACCTTAGTGCTCCAGTTCTTCCGGAAGGCCGAGGACTTCCTTCTCTTTTCTTGCGGCTGCTCTTTTTGCCCCTCCTCCAGCAGGCGCTGAGTGTGGGAATGGAAGGAGGAAGGCTGCATGGGGTCTTGGTCATCGTCCAGGCCCTCACCATCCTGCTCGAATGGCACCCAGGCCAGCCGCTGGCACGAGGAGTGAACCACCTGCAGGAAGACAGAGAAAGAGGTGAGTGCCGCAGCTACTTACCCTCTCAAAAGAAAAAGCGTAGACGCGCGTAGGGGTATAAAACTCACGCCCTCCCTCCAACCCTCCGCACCTCGTGGTTGATGGTGTCGACGCCCGTGAAGTCGATGAGCTGTGCGAGGCTGCGGCGCGTGCCCAGGTCCCACCGTCCCATGAAATCGTGCGCCTCGGTGCTATTTCTGGCGATGGGGGCGTCCTCGTAGCCAAGCATCACCTTAAGCCTGTTTCGGGAGCGCTGGGGGAGGGGGGAAGAAACAGCAGAAGGACGTGAATATGAGTCGGCAAGCGAGGGATCTTGTGGAGACCCGTTTGATGCTCTGCAACCCACCCCTCCCTCCTTCCCTCCCCCCCTCCTTCCCTTCCCGTAACAACGTACCTGGAGCTCCTGTGCCTTGCGCGACCAAGAGGAGGTTACGGAGGTGTCGGGCCCGTGGTTGTAGTCATGATAAACGATGGACCGGTGCGGCGTGTACACGTCGTAGCCCCTGTGGGTTTACGAGTAGGTGCGACGGAGAAATGTATGCGTGAGTCTTGGCCTCGTCCTCCCTCCCTCCCTCCTTCCATCCTTCACGGTGGCCTTACCGTGTCCAAAGGCGGGCGAACCTAGAGTACTCCTCGCCATCAAAAAGCGAAGGCAAATGCGGATCGTATGGCGTGCGCTTGTCGGCGTGGCACTACGGGAGCGGAAGAGTAAAAAAGGAAGGAAGAGAAGGGTAAAAAATCTAAGTACATATTCTAGGCCTTTTGTTTACATCCTCCCTCGCTGGCTCTCCCTTCTTCCTTTAAGATTCTTACCTTGTTGAAAGCAAAGCCCGCGGCCCAAGTGCTCGTCATCTTAGGGCTGTGAGGAGTCAGGATGGGAGGGTGGATGGGCGGTGAGAGGAAATGTCGAAGGGCAAGATATGGGCTGACTAACAGGCGTTCTTTTCTTTCCTCCTTCCCTCCTTCTCCCCCTCCCCCTCCCCTCGTACCGTGTCAGCCACATGGCGGCCTTGGCTTGCTCGTTCCGCGGCATGGCATCCCCCGGTGTGAAAAAGGCCCGGCAAATGTGTGGCACCTGCAGCAAATAAAGGAATGAGTCTAGGATGGCGCGTCGCGTCCTTGGTCCCTGCCAGCCCTCCCCCCCCTCTCCCTTTCCCCTTCCTTGAGCCTATCCACACGCACCTCCCACCGCTCGTTGCTGTTGAGGCCCATCTCCTCGAAGCGCGGGACGTAGGTGGAGAGCACGCCGTACTCGTTCTGGGTCAGCCCCCACATGTCCAGCAGCAGCGCGTCCCACTCGAACAGGAACTGCGCAGAGAGGGAGGGAGAGGAGAGAAGAAAGAGGGAGCGGCGGTGAGGGAGGGAAATTTAATAACATATAAAAGGCAAGGTTGGCGTGCACTTACGTCCATGTGGGCGTCGGTCTGCATGCAAAACTCCTCCTCCTCAATCAGCTTCGAGCCCAGGTACCTGTCGCGGGCGTGTGTGTGTGTCAGTGAGCGCTCTTTCCTTCATCTTTATCTCTTTTCCTTGCTTCTGAGCAAATTACCCCTTTCTCCGTTATATCCCTCCTGCCCTTTCCTCTCTTCTTCCTCACCGGCCATAGGTGGGGCCCTTGGCCTCTTCGGCCGACACGCGCATGATCTTGATCTGGTTCACGTGGGGACAGTTCTCCAGCACCGACTGACCCTGCCGGGAGAGGAAAGACGAGAGGAAGGGGAAAGGAGGGAAAAAGACAAGCAATCAGGATCTTTTGAAATGCTAGTACTATGCGTGCATTTCCCCACCCCTCTGCCTGCATCCCTCAATGCCCGCCCCTCCCCCTGCACGTACGAGGCGGCTCCTGGTGGGCAGCGGGTCCACGAGAGGTTCTAGGCCATGCTCCTTCTTCATCATCTGGCAGTAGCCGAAAAGGCAGTCTAGGGTAGAAAAAAGTCAGAAGGAAGACGGTGGTGAGTCCGTCCGTCATTGGGAACTTCCTCACAACTTCAACCTTAGCCCTCCCTCCCTCCCCCCCTTCTCTCACCAACATCCCCCTGGCTGTTCTGCTGGACGACCCCGGCGTGCACTCGGTCGGGGTACTTGGCCTTGGTGAACAGGTTGTACAGCGTCCTGAGGGAGGAAATAAGAATGGAACATCATTGTAAGCACGCAGCAGGCGAGAGCATCTACCTATGCGGTCAGCCGTTTTATGCCTTTCGCCCCCTCCCTCCTAAGTCGGCACTTACTTGGGGCACCGGTGGTCCCGGAAAGACGAAATCTGCACGTGGATGGTGGTCTCCGGCTGCTGCCAGGAGTCCGAGGCAGGAGGGTACCTGCGGAAGTGGGAGGATGGCAGAGGGAGGTTTGAGGTGACGACACAAGAGGAAGGATGGCGAAGGATCACTTACGGTTGGGGTTCTCCAGGCATTGGGCCCTCGTCCAAATCGTGCCATGCGCCGCCGTCGTATACCTAGGCGTCATGTGTTTGGTTGTAAGGGGCGCGTCAATACTAGGGGAGACCTACGTACACCCGATGGACACGCCCAAGGTTCCTTGCCTTGAAAGTACAAATCCCCATGTCGACGGCACATTTTCCATGGCCTTTATGAGCAAGGATTACACACAGACCCTTCCCTTACTTACCATCGGGTTCTTGTCTCCTTCCTTGGCAGCCACTGGGCGGGCCAGGCAGAGCAAGACCAGGAGCAGCGACGAGGCCACGGAGCATCTTCTCCGGGCCATGGTGCTTGCCTAGCCAGCAGAGTTGGCGGGGGGAATGGAAGCGTGCGATCAGTACATCGTTAGATGTTGTTGGCAGAAGGGCAGCCAGGGTACAGAGGCGAACTTTCTGTCTTGCATGGGCATCAGGGGCAAGCAATGGGCCTGGAGGCAAGTCAATGCTCTGGCTTCTCGGTCTTGCGCAATACCACGCCCACACACACGCGACCCCGCCGCCATAAAGAGCGACAAATAAGGACCCTTTGGTGACCCTGTTGGTGCGCGACGACGCTTCTATGCTGCGGTGCCCGCGAGGCTCTTATTTGAAAAGAATGGGGGAGTGTGGTAGGGCATCAGCCATGAGCACGCCTTGCTTCTTCGGCGAGGAGCCCGAGGCCGTGGCCTAACCACCCTCACATATGTATACACAAACACAGGCATGAAGGCGGCCAAGACGTCTGCCTTTATGGGGGGAGTGGACGGGGGCGGTGGAAGCGCCAAACATTTGGAAGCCTCGCTTCAGCAGCTCCTCCTCCCTTCTCCCCCCCTTCCTCCTCCTGCAGCTGCAGCTGCCGGAGCCCCCTTGCCCGCGGCCGCCCGTCACATGCCGCGGTCGATGCTCGCTGGCCTCCTATCCCAGGGTCTCGATGCCGCGGCCGCCCCGGGCGTCCATCTGCTTACCTACCGGGTTCTGGCCCAGGGTAAAGCGCTGGCCCCGCACGTCCTGGCCGCGCCCGAGTTGGTAGAGAGGCTTGTGGCCGCCGTGTTGAGTGAAGTTGGGGGGGCAAAGGAGGAAGGAGGAAAACACGATGGCAAGGAGGATGGAGACGACGAGGAGGAGGGCTTGGAGGAAGGAGGGCCGAAAGAGAGCGGAGACGTCGGCGTGTGGGCCCTTCGTGCCTTGCTGAACACTGTGACGGACGCACACCTGGTGGTACTGCTACGGTATGTCAACTTTACTTCATTTCTCAGCCAACTTCCAAACCATTCTCTCCCTTCTGTTCGATTTAATGCCAATTATCTTAACATAGTGGACGCGACTTTTCCCGCCTTCTCCCCCCCCATGTGCCGCGCCCTAACCAAAGCCTATACATCACCCACAGAGACAGCGCCTTCCTCGCCGCCCTCAAGCAGGCGCTCTCCCCTTCCAGCCCCCGGCGTCGGCTTCGGGGGGCGGTCCTCTTGCATGTTGGAGGCGAGGCTTTGCCCCGGATGGCAGCTGGCGTGGACACTCTGTCCCTCTCCCAAGTGCTGGCCCCCTTCCCCTCCCAAGAGGACGAGACGCGCTTCCGGCAAGAGGCGCGGGATGGTATCATGGACCTCCTCAAGCTTCTATTTGAGGTAAGGAGGAGGACAGCGGGGAAGCGGACCGAGAGGTAGCCCCTCTGTTTTCCTTTGCCTTACCGTTTTCTTACCACTCTGAACCCTTCGTTCTGCCTTAATACCCTTCCTACTTCCTATGCATGCCCAGGCCAGCGAGTCCCCGCATGACCGCACCAGCGCCGCCGCTTTCCATGCCCTAGACGCGACGCTGGAGGCAGGAGCGCCACGTGCGCTAGCAAGTGAGGTCGCGATACTGCTGAGGAGGACGAGCAAGCCGCTTCCAGCCGAGTCGGCGCAAGAGATCACACTCTCCCTTTTCCGGTGAGCCCTCATTTCCTCCCTTTGCACCCTACCCACCCTCCTCTCCCTTCACACTTGTACGTCTTTCAGCCACAAATTTAATCCCCGCTCCCTTTGACAATCAATCACACAGGCAAGGGCTTGCCCGCCTCCCTCGTCTGCTCCTCCGTGCATCCTCGTTTTCCTCCTTCTCTTCCTCCTCCTCCTCCGCCTCCGCCCTCTCTTTCCTGTCTCGCCTCTTCTCTTACGCCCTCCTTGAGACCACCAACGCTCAGGGTTTGCACCTTAATCCCCCGCGAGACAAGTACGTACACACCCGCCTAATCTACGTTAAAAACTCTCCCTCTCATCCTCATCTCCCCCTCCCCCTTTCTCGACTTCCATCAGGAGCGCCTTGGTTCCGCTGCCCTCGGCGGCCGTCTACTGGGCCAGCCACTACCGTCAGGCCAGTAACGAGTGGATCCTTACCCATCTCCTGCCCGCGGCCCTTAACGTGAGATGCAAGGAAAACAAGAGACAGGGAGAGGGGCAAAGGGGAAGGAAGTTTATATGTCATCTTTGCTTCTTTTGCATCTTACACTACCTTGTCTCCCTCCCTCTGTCCGTTCCCCCCACTCTCCCCTTCCAGTCTTCGTCGCCGCGCGCCTCGCTCCTCGTGCTGAGCTCCCTTCTAGACTTTCTTCACCTGCCCGCCCTCCGTCACCACCGCCAGCACCTTGCCCCGGCTTGCCTGGAGCGGCTGCTGCGCCTCGCGCCGCTTCTCAAGGAGGCCTCCGAGGAGGAGGAGGTGAGTTTGCACGCAGGGACAAAGAGAAAGCACGACGCACCGCTAGCCTGCTCAAATTTCCCCCTTCTCTTTATTCATTTCTCAGGCGCTGGCTCTGGCTGTCATTACGCTCAAATGGCTGCCTCTCCGCCTTTATGAGACAACGGTGGCCCGCCTCCTCCAGGTTGGTGCATGGATTCCCACCCCACCATTTCTCCTTTCACTCTAGCAATCGTTCTCTAACGTTATCGCTTTCCCTCACGCTCCATCTCCCTTCCTCCTCAATGCCCCCTTCTTCCCAATGACAGGCTGTGGGGTCCCTGGAAGAGCCGGCGGCCCGCGCCAGTCTTGTGGGAGAAGTGGTGTTGCTTTGCTTGCTTGATGGGCAGCGACACGGCAGGATGCAGGTAAGGGGAGGAAAGGGAACAAGCGAATGGAAAGCAGAGCACGCTTAAAAGACAGACAAAGTCCTTCCAAGTACACACCTCATCCTCCTCTCTTTGCCCTCTCTATCAATTAACATACACTCATCTCGCGTGGGACGTGACAGGACGGCTGGCTCCTCCCGACCATCCTAGCCGACGCAACGCTCTCCCGCACCTTGCTTGATAGGGAAGATGACGAGGTGCGTGCATGATCTCTGCTCCTCTTAATTGTCGGCCACCCTTACTTCCCGCCCTTCTTCCCCTTTATCGCTTTCTCTCTCTCCTGCAGTCCCAACAAGACGCCCATTGTCGGCATGCGGTGCTCACGGCGGCTTTCCTCTTCCTCCTAAAGCTCAGCCCTCTCGTGCTCACCCCACCTGACAAGACCGAAACAGCAGGAGCAGGGGAGGAGGGAGCAGCGACAGGATGCCCAACGGCCTTGGCGCGCGTGACTGTGGCGTCCCTCCCATCCTTCTCCTCCCTCACTCCCGGCGAAGGAGGCGGTGCAGAAGAAGCAGCCCCTCCTTGCTCGCCTTCCTCCTTTTGGGCGGGCAATGTCCATCGATACCTCTCCTGCGTCCTGGCCCTCCTGCAGCGCTTCTCCCTGCTTGCCAACTGGCCGGGTAGCGAGGGGAGGGAGGCCGAGGGGGAAGAAGGACCCTTTCCCCTATACATCAGGTAAGACGCAGTGCGGGTGGTGCGACGGCTGCGTGCTTGGAGGCTCTCCCCTCATAGATACTTTGTAACACGTCGCCATTGTTTTCCCTCCTAGCCTTCTCGCCGTCGCCTGCCGCCTCTTGCTCTCACCCTCTTCCTCTTTGCTGCCATTCCCTTCCGCGGACACGGAGGAGATGACGGCCCGCCTGAAGAGCGTCTTGCTGGTAAGTTGTAGGAAAAAGCGATGGAGGGCATCGTGGGCTCCCTCCCCATCTAACCATCAAGCATTCCACCTCGTACGCTCGCCCCTCCCCCACTTTCCCTTTCGCAGGACCTAGTGGAGTTTAAACTCCCAGAAGGTGTCCCAGCGGCCGGGTCCAGGATGCGGCTCCTCTCCATGCTGGCCCGACACGTCGGCGGCATAGGTAGGTAGCGAAGGGGGGGGGAATGACTGTGGGAGTGGTGACTCTACCGTGTGGGGGCATTTTGTCTTATGCTACATTGTTCCCTCCTTCTTTACGACAGGGAGCAGCCCGGAAGCCACGGAGCAGATTGCTTGGGATCTAGTGCACTTCCTCAGGCGTGAGCTGGTGAGTAGGGGCAAGGAGAAGCGAGAAAGGGGGATGGGGTATGGTGCCGAGACGGTTTCTCACTCCCTTTCAATCAATCTCACACAGGACGGCAGCAATGTCGCGCCCGTGGCGCCCTTCCTGCAGCCCTCCATTTGCGGAGGTGGGGTAGTCACTGACCACGACGACCAAGGGAAAAAAGGACGGAGGAAAAAGCGGATACGAAGGGAAGGTGCAGGGAAGGCTCGGCTGGCGGTTCTGGCTCTGCAACAGGTACACACACATTGGTGGGACGTGGGGATAGTTGTAGAGGAGAACAGCGGCAGCATATCTCAACCTCCCTCTTAACACCATTCCAACGAATATCATCAGGTGGCCCTGCAAGTCGCGGCGGCGGCACCGCAAGTCTTGGCCGTGCTTGATGACCTCCAGCAGCAGCTTGAACAGGAAGAGGACGACGCGACTTCTGCGAGTGCCCGCATCTTTCGAGAGACACTCGTCCTCGCCAGGCGGCGCATCCAAGCCGGACAATCGCAACAAAGCTGGGCGATCGACTCTCTTCTTCCTTTTTCCCTGTTTCCCTCTGTCGAAAACACAGAAGAGGTGGAAGAAGGGCGTAGAGCAGTAGAGGCTGCTACTACCAGAGGCAATCGCTCTCCCAGCATGAGCAGCGCCCTTCTGCGGCGTTTCCGTGCCCACAACCCGTCCTGCGCCACTGCTGCCGCCATCGCCCCGCCGAGCGTGCATGTTGCAATAAGGGGGGTGGTTCCTCACGCATTGACGGGAGGAAGCGATCCGGTCCACGTGGTGGTTGCGGAGGCGACGGTAAGAAAACGAAGCGAAGTAGAAGGTGGAATATGTCCACCACAAATGACTGACGTGATGCTATATACCTCACGCAGGTGCGCTCTGAAGAGACTTGCGGCAGGAAACGAAAGCGGCGACAGCTTCTTTCTCTGACGCTTCGGGCTTACAACACCACAAATTTTAAGTACGTAGATGCGCTCGTTTATTAAGGTTCTTCTAATCTCTAACCAAACGCCATATTGACTTTATTTTTCTCCTCTTTTCAACCGCGTCCGCGTGTGCAGGTTGGAGCGCTTGGGCCTTTCTCTCATCCTACTTAACCCTGAGCGAGCGCGTTTGTTAGGAGGACCACAGGTAAAGGGATGCCACACCAAGCAAGTGAAACCCATTGTAAATATACTCAAAATTTACCCTTTCAATTTGCACAGGCGTGCTATGCGGGGATTCCTGCGCAATGCGGAGATGGTCTGGTGCCCGGCGCATTCCTCAATGTAAGCTCTTGTCAGATTCTCTCAGACTCATGTACCATGACTCAAAAGATCGCTTCCTCCTCGTAACCTCCTTTGTGACAGGCGAGCTTTCTTCTCGAGGTCTTGCAGCCTTCCCATCCGTCGTCCGCCTCCAGCCTGGGTGACCTATCATTGGCGGTCGACGTTTCCTTTTCTTGCGTAGCATCTGAAGGGCGGGAGGAAGGGGAAGAGCGGCAATGGCAAGACTTACTGGTACGGCATAGAGTCCCCAGACCTCACTCCTGATCTTACCTACTTCCCCCCTCTGACTTTGCTTCCCCTGCATTTGCATTCATTTCACCAGACGCAAGCCACCAACAAGGGGTTCGCAGGTAGTACAGGGTCCGCACAACGAGGCCTGTCGCGCGCGTCGCCTTCTTCCGCTTCTTTGGAGGACAAGCCAGGTAGGTCAGCGATTTGTCTCGCTTCTGAGTTTACACTCATTTTATTTCCCTTTCTCCTAAATTCTAGGTCAAGCGGATGCTCTGGCTACTTCGACAGCCAGCAGCCTCAAACGGCGTTCGAAGAAGCACGGCGCGTCACATCCTGTTGCGCCTTTCTTCACAGTCCACTTGAGAAGCTCCATACTCTCCCTGCCCTTTTATCATTTCCTGCTGCCACCGTGGGAGAGTCAGAGTTGGCGCTTCCCTGTCTTCCAGGCGCTGTGGGCTTCACTGACGTCGTCTCAGGTGCGTGTCTGCTTGCAGATAAGAGATGCGTGATTCATTACCCAATAACAATCTCACCTCTTTCGACAACACACACACAGATCTACCCAATTCAGACAGACCCCACCTTGGTGGATGAAGGACTTTCATC
>Ga0209390_10006628_pt1 | contig 15402 bp, 9 predicted proteins | sample BON01_FD_187212 | JGI IMG/M metagenome (GOLD analysis project Ga0209390, IMG submission 187212) | Freshwater microbial communities from Lake Bonney liftoff mats and glacier meltwater in Antarctica - BON-01 (SPAdes) (version 2) | ecosystem: Environmental > Aquatic > Freshwater > Ice > Glacier... | reverse complement strand
GTCTCCAGCTCCAGTGTATCGTCAATTCCTTGGTTCAAACTTTCGATTCGCTTGGAATTGATATCAAATCCTACTACTGGATACTTGGTCGCAAAAAGCCTAGCTAATGGAAGTCCGACATAGCCCAAACCTATAATGGCAATTTTATTCATTTATTTGTTTACTGACTGAAGACAATGGTTTATCAAATTTTAAGGACTCGCATGTAGCCGCAAATCCAGTTTTGCTTAAATTATATTTTGGCATAAACTGTGGTACCCCCTCCTATCGGATCGGTGTTGCTATAAAAAATATGTATCAAAGAGAATTTTATGGAAGAGAATGAAAGAAAAATATTTACTGAACTCTTGGATAATGGCAGTTGAAACTTTCGTGACAAAAAACATTAAAACAGACCTACAAAAAACTAACTATTAATTCTAGTTATTCTACGATATACCTACTCTTGCCCGCAGGCGAATAAATCCTTTTAACGACTCTTCTCAAGTACCTTATAGTATTCCAGATACCAAGCTACAAACTTCTGTACTCCTACAGTCACCGTAGTTTGGGGTCTAAAGTCAACCCATGCTTCCAAGGCACTGGCATCAGCGTGTGTCGCCGGCACATCTCCGGGCTGCATTTCCAGCAGCTGACGAATGGCTGACTTACCCAAGGCCTCTTCTACTGCTGAGATGTAGTCGTTCAACTGTACTGGATTACTATTTCCTACATTAAAAATCCGATACGGACAGGAAGAGCGGTCAGCTTGTAGCTGCTGACCATTCCAGTCTGAACTAGGCGCAGCAGGTTTGAAAATTAATCTTTTGACGGATTCGGCAATATCGTCTACATACGTAAAGTCACGGATCATCTCCCCATGATTAAAAACCTTTATAGGTTTGCCCTTCAAGATGGCTTCTGTAAAAAGAAACAGTGCCATATCCGGTCTTCCCCAAGGGCCATATACCGTGAAGAAGCGAAGACCTGTGGTAGGCAAATTATACAAATGAGAATAGGTATGAGCCATCAGCTCATTGGCTTTTTTGGTGGCCGCATAGAGCGACATCGGATGTTGCGTCGACTGCTGCTCTGATAGCGGCATCTCCGTATTCAAACCATACACCGAGGAGGAACTTGCATACACCAGATGCTTTACTTTGCTATGTCGACAGCCTTCCAGGATACTTAAAAAGCCATCAATATTAGATCTGGTATAGGCACGGGGATTGTCCATACTGTAGCGAACCCCGGCTTGGGCAGCCAAGTTGACCACATAGTCAAACTTTTCTTGCAACATAAAGGCTACAATAAAATCATGCTCCCCAAGATCCGCTTGCAGAAAGCGATAATTTGAGTGTCGCTCGCTCTGAATAGGGTGATGTGATAGAATATATTCCTTCGCTATTCCATGCTCCGCCAGGCGGGCATATTTTAGATTTACATCGTAATAGTCATTGACGATATCCAAACCGACAATAGCATGGGAACCAAGTTCAAGAAGACTGCTGATCAAATGGAAACCAATAAAACCCGATGCGCCTGTAACTAATATTTTTGCCAAAACAAGATAAATTTATAGGAGGAATTTAATAACTAGTAGCTGAACTGGATAAAGATTACTGTCAGCACTTGGCCTGAACTTGCTTACTCGTGGTAAAGCTTGCGAAATTAGGATAAGAGGTATAAAAGAAACCGAACTAATTAGGGCCTTAAAGCGTAACTAATTTAATGACAAGTACTTGTAAAGTCAGATTTTGTGATTATCCACAAGTGTACCACTAACCTAATTTTCTTTGCTCAACTAGAAGGCAAGCCTGCTACGGCGAGGCAGATGACATTCCGATAGCCATCGGAAGAAAGTAGCAATAACGCTTTGTTTACCATACACTAGGCTGCTTTTTGATTTTTACCGGTGCAATTGCAGCTACACCTATTATTTTTTAGATCGACGTCGCTTGTATTACAAGAATCTGGAACATTTTCTTTGAATTAAAGATCCTGAATCATTATTCAGAGATTTATTTTTAATTGTTAGTTTGATTTAAACTGTTGCAATTCAATTTACCGTGAAAATATAAATCCTACTGTTTGCTGGATCTATTTCTAGCCGGCCAATACTTTTTTTGAAACTATTAAATCTGAAACTCAAAAGAAACTGATATGCTGTACACACCTATTAAGACTGTCTTTTGACAATGAAAATTACACTTTGTGTAAGCTCCTGACACTATGCGATACTACTTAATGTTTTAATTTGAGGGTTTTAGCTAGCTCGCTTGTAAAATTATTATCACTTTTACCTTTTAGTTTACTGTGTCCGAACACTTTACTTTAAAAACGAAACTTTAACTATACTAATTTTTGCTACTATCGTAGTACAGCAGCTGTAGCGCTTGACTTTATTTTTATCGAAGCCTTGTGGATGATTTCAATTTTCTTCCACACAAGCTTTTTTTATACAGCTTCGCCCTTTCAGTCACGTTGACATCCACTAATGAACTCATTAATAACTTATTGGAACTAATTTTTATCAACGATGAAATCTACACCCAGAACATTAAAACTAGATCTCAACGCAAGTAGTGAAAAATTAAAGAGTGATAAATAAGTCTTGACACTTTATAAATTAAAAGTAACAAAAAGTAAATTAAATGACTTTAGTAAAAATTTGCCAAAATTATTTGTTCCATCGAATGCCAGAAATTTATACTAAGTAAATGAAATGCGTCTATTTGTAATTAAAATGCATACAAAGTCAAAGAAATAAACTGCGTAAGAACGTTAGAAGGAAAGTTTTGTATGTGTGTCTGCAATTGCAGCAGTAAAGGACAAAAAGCAGTTTGATATATGGTAAAGACTACTATTGCAGGTAATTCTCCCGATCGCTATCGGAATGTCACGGGCCTGCCTCGCTGTGGCGGGCCTGCCTCGCCTTGGCGGGCCTGCCTCGCTGTTAACGAACTTGCCATAAAGAAAGAGCCATCACTGGCATCATTGCGGATAATCACAGCATATAACTACCGTTCATTAACATTCACCAACAAATAGTATGAAAGCGAATCCTTTTTTTAAAAATTTACCTATGGATCAACCTAATCGAAGAGGAAGAATATTTCTATCTCCTCCTCACATGAGTGGAAACGAGCTGATCTATATCGGCAATGCTTTTGAGAAAAACTACATCGCACCAATTGGAGAAAATGTTGATTTATTTGAAAGTTCAATTGCAAATTTTGTAGGAATCCCGAATGTTCTTGCCACAAATACAGGAACCGCCGCAATTCACCTTGCTTTGATTCTCGCAGGAGTTGGACCAGGAGATGTAGTCATCTGCCAGTCCTTTACTTTTGCGGCGTCTGCAAATCCTATCAAATATTTGGGTGCTACTCCTGTTTTTGTAGATAGCGAGGAAGAAACTTGGAATATGGATCCTGATTCCCTTCGTGAAGCAATCGAGACTACACTAGCCGGTGAGTTGGGAAATCACAGCGAATTAGACGAGGTCAAAAAATTAAAACCACAACTACCCAAAGCAATTATTGTGGTACACCTCTATGGAATGCCTGCAAAAATGGATGAACTATGCCAATTAGGCAAAAAATATGGGATTCCGATAATTGAGGATTCTGCTGAAGCTATTGGATCAAGTATCAATGGGAAACAGTGTGGAACCTTTGGTGAGTATGGGATCTATTCCTTCAATGGCAATAAAATTATAACTACCAGCGGAGGCGGCGCCTTAGTTTCCAACAATAAAAAAGCAATTGAACAAGCGCGAAATCTGTCCGCTCAGGCTAGAGATAGCTATATTTATTACCAACATTCCAAGGTCGGGTATAACTATAAAATGTCAAATATATCTGCGGGAATTGGAGTTGCACAGATGGAGGTATTGGATAGTAGAGTTGAAAGCCGAAGAGAAAACTTCAGCGCCTACAAAGAATTTTTAAAGGATGAAAGTTGCATTCAATTTTTAGAAGAACCGGTAGCTTACAAAAGCAATCGCTGGCTCACCACTATTCTGATCGATAAAGACAGAGGTTTCACACCGGAGCAAATAGCACTAGAATTGGAAAGTGAAGCTATAGAAACCAGACCGCTATGGAAACCTATGCATCTTCAACCACTTTATTGTCACTATCCATACTTTGGTACTAATTTAAGTGCTGCTTTATTCACAGCGGGATTATGTTTACCATCAGGAAGTGCATTGACCAGAGAAACTATATTCATGATTTGCGAAAAACTAAAGGAACTAATACATAGACCTAAGTCCTCATCCCTTATTAAGATGTGAGTTCCTTATTTTTCAACGATATCCCACCACAGCCATAGCTTGATAAAGCTGCTTAATTAGCGTTTGAAGTACCAGTGAATAACGCTGGACTGCTAATCTCCATAAGTAAGTACACTCATACACCTGTTTGGAGCTGTTACATTTGATTGGACAGTCTTGGGAGTACGAGATGATGTCACTGCCTTTACGGAAGCTGCTGCTTATAACCCTGTGTTGGATCAAGAATTGGGTATCCGATCAGATAATCTTCCATCGGACTGGAATAGCATTCAACCCCGTCTGCAGATGACTTGGAATATCAAAGGGAAAAATACCGATATTCTGAAATTTGGTGCCGGTCTTTTCTCTGCCCAGCCGCATTATTACGCGCAGGTGAACAGCATTCAAAACTCCGGTCTGATGCTCGCTGCGATTGATGTGACAGGTCCATTGGTACCTACTCCGGACTTTATCAGCTACCGAAATGATCCCAGCACTGTACCAGGAGTCCTGAAGATTATGATCGGTACATCACTGTCAGGACTTGGCAGATCTGACCGGATTGATGCGACAAACGGTATCCAAAGTGATGAAAAAAAATCGGAGAAGTTTAACTGAGAAATTTGAAATGCCACTAAATCGCCATTGAGGATAAAGTAGCTAGTTTGTGATCCAAAATAGTTGGCAGTGCTATTCTACAGATTTTTAATTGTGACTCCTTCTACTTCGCCCATTTCAAATATTCCGCTTTAATCGCAGCATCCGCTACAAGCTCATCTGAAAGAACCATAATTCGATACTTAAAATCACTAGACCCATTTGCTTTAAGCTTGAAATTCAATTCTTCTTTACCGCCACTCAATGCCTTTTGCCCCAGAGGATTTGCAGCAAATAAGCCATAGCCACGCGCATGCCAGTAGGTTGGGAATCCTGGATTAGAAGGGTAGTCCAAGATCACCACCGAAACATGCGCTTCCTTGATTTTCCCAGTCAAACTCACCCAATTTCCCCGCGTACCCCAAACCTCATTTCCTTCGATTCCCTCGCTACTTCGATACATTCCGGTCACTCCCTCATTAGTCATTGTAGGGATATCGGTGACTTTTCCAGCCGCATCTGTGAAAAGCTCCGGCTTTTTAGAAGGATGTTCCAATTCCCTTGCGACACGTAGCCCAAGCATTCCCTCTTTATTGTCAGTAAATGAAACCTCCTTTTCACCCGCCGTCAATGTACTGATTCGATCGATGATGCGTTTTCCTTTATTTCCGGAGAATATAAAAGTAGTCTGCTCGGTAAGCAGCTTCTCCCCTGCTTGGTTGAGCCATTCTAGTTCGACTTCCAATCTTCCTTCCTCATTTCCACTACTGATTGACTTGATGGATCTGTGAACGATATGACCGTATTTACTTTTCTCTGAAGCCGGAATCGCAGATGAATTATTCCAAAAATCGAGCCCATTGACATCTCCATAATTGAACCAAAGTCCAATATGATGCGGATGATCAAAACGTTCCCCCGCCCGTGGAGCAATTGGGAATCCTCGGGTAATTGGAGTCCCTTCAGCGGTCATGATTGGGTATAAAACTGGCTTTTCTAGGGAATCGGGAAAAATATATGAGGTAAAAAATATACCCTCAATATGTACATCCACACTTTTCTGATCCTCATTAAGCACTAGGCTGATGCGCTCCTTCCCTGAGTTGCCACTAGCAAGTTGATCAATGCGCTGAGCATTTTGACCAAGGGAGTTGAAACAGACCAGGCTAGCCAAGAGCGTAATTATTGGAAGAATGTAAGCGATTTTAATACGATGCATGAATTGCTATTTAGTAGTGAGTAGTGATGAAATTCGGACGGCATGCGGTCACTTTATAGACTTTCCAGCTGCCAAATCATTAAAATAAGCGAGTTGCTGTTTCATCGCCGCAACAAGATCTTCTGGCTCCGTTCGAGCCTCAAGCAAAATCCAGCCCTTGTACTCTATCTTATTAAAGAGACCGAACAGCTCATCGTAGGGATATTCGCCGACATTAAATTCTCTGACATGCACCGTGTCCCCAAACCATTTCTTTACAGAATTGAAATTCTCCACCAAGCCGGGCGCAAGGAGATCTTCATCATTACAGTTCCAGCAAATTTTGACATTTGAGGCAGTAACCTGATCAAAAATCTGCTTCATAATCGGCAAATTTTGGGTCAGCGTACCATGCACCTCTACTCGCACTTCCTGTCCAAAATCCTGCGCAAATTCCCCCACCTCATTCAGTGAAGCTGCTATTTGTGCAATAGTCTTTTCTTGGGGAACTTCAGCCGGTAAGGTATTTGGCTTCACTTTGATCCCAGTAGCTCCGATATCACTGCAGAGTCTGGTGTAAGCCTTAGTCTCTTCAATATTCTTTCGAAGCACAATAGGATTCGGACTGTGGTATTCAAAATTGCTTCCATATCCCAAGCAGGTGACGGGGCTGTCGGCAAAGCGCTTTTTGACCGCAGCACGCTGAGAAGTATTCAGATTGGTCTCCACTCCGTGAGCATGCTCAGTTCTTAGCTCGACTCCCAACAATCCGGAAAGCTCACAGTTTCTGATCAAGGTGGGAAGATCCCAGCCTTTTCCCCATTGATACGTGACTAGCCCAAATTTCATCCCTTGGTAGTGATTCGCTGAAAGAGCCTCAACGGGAAGGTGCAAAGCTGCCAAGCCAAGCCCGGCAGCCATACTTTTTTGCATGAACGATCTTCTCGAGTTATCCATTTTTAATTTTAAATGGATCAGACCTTTGAAGGAACAACATAGCCTTTTCTGTAGTCTCGAGTCAGCATTTTATTCGCTTCTTTGTCATTGACGAATTTTTCACTTTTCCCATCAAATTTCAGATTACGCCCAAGATTATATGAAATATTAGCTAGCAGAGGAAGTGCAGAAGAAATATAGCCTGCTTCGATATCGCAGTGTAGCGCAGCATTTCCATTTCTTATACCATCGAGGAAATTGGCATAATGCTCCGCTCCACCCGGTGCAGCCATAAGGTTATTGTTTTGAGTAGAAGCTGCTTCATTTTTCTTGGACTGCGCAAAAGGTTCAGCTTCATTTTTACGGAAAGCTTTCCAATTGTCACCATCAATTTCCATATACCCATCAGTTCCATAAAACATATTACCAATAGAAATACCCATTCCTGACTCCCCATTGGTGAACCTACCACGTGTCTCAAACTCTAGCACCTTTCCATCTGTGTACTTGAATATCGAAGTTTGAGTGTTTGGCGTTTCTTGGGAGCAATCCTTTGGATCAATCCCATAAATTCCCCCTGAGGAGTACACCGAAACCGGGTGCTCATTTTTATTCATCCCCCATCTAGCCACATCAAACTGGTGAGGACCTTGATTTCCGGTATCTCCATTTCCGGTGTCCCAATGCCAATGCCAATTGTAGTGCACCTTCTTTTCGTTATACGAAATCATGGGTGCCGGCCCTCTCCAGTAGTCATAATGGAGTGAGGCTGGAGCTGCATCATCAGGCACTCGGCCAAAGGAACCACGCGGCTTGTAGCAAAGTCCACGCGCCATATAGACATCACCGATTCCACCTTCATGAAGGAATTTGATCGCTTCCATGACATTGGCTATGGATCGATTTTGGAAACCTACTTGAACTCGTCTGTCGTATTTCCGGGCAGCCTCCACCATTTTCCTTCCTTCGAACACGTTATGACTGGCTGGTTTCTCGACATAGACATGTTTCCCAGCTTGGCAGGCCCAGATGGTACCGAGTGCATGCCAATGGTTTGGAACCGCAAAGGAGACTGCATCTAGTTCTTTGTCTTCCAGGACCTTTCGCATATCCCATTCGGTAAGCGGACTTAGCCCGGTTTTATCGACAACTAGCTTAGACTTCGCCGCAAAGTATTGTTCATCAGCATCACAAAGGGTCTTGAGTCTCACATTCCGGTTGTCCTTGAGGGCACACCATTGGTTGATGTGATTACCTCCTTGACCACGAATTCCAATTACAGCAAGGTTAATTCGATCATTTGCACCGATAATCGCAGCGTAAGATTTGGCGCTCATTGACATTCCAGCCACAGCTATGCCAGCTGTACCGAGGAGGCTTTTTTTGATAAATTCTCGTCTTTGGATCATTTTGATTGTTTTTTGGGGTTATATAGATCGGTTTAATAAAGAGTAAACTAAGAGGTATTAAATCTTTGTGATTATCCGTAATCGCACTGGTAAAAATCAGAAAGTAGCTTAGTGTATGGTAAGACAAAGCATTACTGGTACTTCTTCCGATGGCTACCGGAACGTCAACGGCTTGCCTCGCTGCGGCGGGCTTGCCTCGCTGCGGCGGGCCTGCCTCGCCGTGGCGGGCCTGCCTGCCAGTTGAGCAAAGAAAATTAGGTTGGTGGCATAATTGCGGGTACATGTTAAATCTTTTAAACATTTGAGCTTTTGACTTTTAAACAGCTATTTAATGTAACCAATCTCTCACTACTATTCAATGGGTTTTACTTGAGTTGCCCAATAAGCTGCGCAAACGATTCCGTCAGATGAGAAAATTTCACCTCCCCGTAAAGCAGAATCTCGAGTTTATTGACTGGACACACTTAGTATTCTGCCAAAACGCTGAATATTTTCCATAAACTGACAACTAATTCGCTTTCAAACCATTCAGAGAATTGATTCTTTAATTTTTTTTAAATTCTGAGATAGTTGACAAAAAAAACGCAATAATTCCTAGTGTAAAGTTGATCAACAGACAATTTTATTTATGTTTACACATCCTTAAGTAAAGAAAGATACCGACCGGGGTGTAGCGTAGCCCGGTATCGCGCCTCGTTTGGGACGAGGAGGTCGTAGGTTCGAATCCTGCCACCCCGACAAAAAAGATGTAACAGTAGAGCCAATCTTAGAAAAATTAAGAATTTTCATTTTTCTTAAAAATTATAAGATTGGCTTTATCATCAGATCAAAGTCCACCCATTTATTACCGGAATTGTAACAAACTCGGGGATTATTAAGAATTTAACTTTAGTGATGATTTAGCCTTAGTGGTCAACTCGAACATTAATTTTAAACGAGACTTTACGTACAACTCATATATTTTTTACAGTCATTTTTGGCTCAATGTCACCAAGCAAAAAAATGATTTCTTACTCCTTTATTTGTTGATTACAGTCGATGGAAAGCGTATGAAAGTCTGTTTAAAAACGATTCAATTCGGTTATCCCTTGAGACAAACCTCCTAAATTAATAAATCCAAGAACTGGGGAAAGGAGATCCTTCCACGTGTACCCAGACTAATTTTACTCTGATTTATTGGGATATCAAAAGCAGCTAGTTGGCGGATTAAAATAAATTACCTGCTAAGCCATCAAAGCGAGGCATCTTAGCAGAGATGAACAGTACAAAACACTTCTTCATCTGTTCTCCTTCCACATCAAGTATACTCAGGACAGTGGAGGTACTGATGGGTCTTTTGAAAGGACTTTTCATCAATACGTATTAGATACAAAAACCAGCTTGCTGTAGCTTCTTCTCTCCATGCCCTTGTTGTGCTCAAGTGCATATCCGATTTGCCACCCTGAATCCAGGGCGCATCAGTTGAGCAGTCTTGGTTTGATTTTTACTTGCTTTTAGTAAGTCAATAACCGCATGTTCAAACAAATAGCTGTATTGCTCATAACCGGATACTCAAGTGATGAATGGTCTTAACCTTGCCCGATGAAGTAGTAATCCGAGGCAGTCTACCTATCTTAAGTCTTATATTGCATGCGGTCTAAGTACCTCCAGACTCACGGTGGATCCTGATCATATACCTTGCAGATCTCACCCGTTTCTTGGTCTTCAAGTTTCTTCAAAATATGATTGAGAGCGCTATAAATCTCACCTTTGCCCACGGCTGATTTGACTGACTGAACGCTCCATCCGTCTTCCGGATTGAGCACTACCCTGAAGAAATTCGCTGTAAATATCTTTTTTTCAAATATCGCTATTCCATTAAATTTGGGGTAGAACCATTTGTTTTGTAGCGATTCCCAGCTAATCAGCCTTATCCAGATATAAAATCCAAATATCTTTTTTATTCATTTTTTCCTTATAGTAATCCGTTTTTTCAGATGCTTCATCGAAGGTAAGTAACTTATCTATGGCTACCCAATAGCGCTTTTCAGCATCCGTGGGTGCGATAATATGATTGGTAGTAAATCCTTTAGATTTAAGTTCAGCAATTTTATCCTGTGCGTCCACAAAGGTTTGGAAGCTTCCAACAATCAGGTAATAAAGCCCGAAATATTTTGTCGTAGTGGTGCTATCGTAATCATATACTTGGTCTAGATTGGGAGTATAAACAGTCTTAGTCCCCTCACTCCTATTGTCTGTTGTGTGTGCCAGCTTCAATGCGTTTTGGCCTGCATTATCGTACTGAATCGATTGCCCTTCATCGATTTCAGAAATGGGGTAAGTGTAAGGACTATCTTGAAATTCACCATAGAAAAAGACAAATTCCGTTCGTCTGTTAAGTGCATGTTTTTCCTCAGAGCATTGATCCCCACAGTTGACCAAAGGATAGGATTCACCATAAGACTGCACAAAAACTCTGGATTTCTGAACTCCTTTTTCGATCAGGAAGTCTACTGCAGAAGCAGACCTTTGTTCTGAAAGCTTCTGATTGTAAGCCGGGGTTCCCCGAGTATCTGTATGAGATCTCAATTCAACATTTAAATCCGGATTGAAACGTAAATTATCTATCAATTTGATCAACGATTCATTTTCAGATAGTCTGATAGTATGTTCGTCAAAATCATAATTGATAGCTTCCAGCACTATCGAGGTATTTAACTTTAACTTCTGGAGTGCAACGAAGACAGTATCCGATGCCTGTACGTCGTGAGCTTCAATTTCATAGTTGAGATATCCCGAGCCGTAAACTTTAATTTTAACCAACGAATCAGATAAATCAAGATTGAAATCAGCTAGCCCCAGCTCGGAAGTGATCAGATTTTGGATCAATTTAGTAGTTGGTCTTTGGAATTCGACCACCATATTTTCTAATGGAACGCCAGTATCTTCGTCAGTGACTATGACAACTATCCGTCGAATCAAATCCTCAGGAATCTGAAAGACATAATAAATATCATCCATACCCATGGAGCCATCTCTGTCTGAGGAAAGAAACTTAATCCCCTGCAACGAGTCGTCGATATAGAAAAAAAAGTCATCTTTATTGGAATTAAAGGGAACTCCCAAATTAACTGGTTGGGTCACTAGCTCCTGCTGTAATGGACTGCTATAAATATCTAATCCCCCCAAACCTCCCAAACCATTTGAGGAAAAGTAAAGCGTATCTTGATGGATAAATGGACTTCGCTCGATACCAAAGGAGTTTATGCTACTTCCTAGATTAGTAGGCACTCCCCATTCACCGGATATCAAGTCAATATAATATAGATCTAACTCACCAAACCCTCCTGAGAAATCAGCGGCAAAATACAATCTTTGAGCTTTGGTATCCCAAAAAGGGTCAGTCAGGAAATTTTCAGCTAAAGAAGGAATTAACTGTTCTTTCCCTGTAAGACGATCCGAGAAATTGATTTTGGGAATTACTTCATCCAATTTCCCCACTCTTGCCTTTTCATCTTTGGGAGTATAGGTGTTGAAGGCTAAGGAACTATCCAAAGTTACCGGACCCATATGAAGCTCGCCCTGAAACTCATCAGATGCAGTGATATTTTTCAAATCCATACTCAGACTGTCGAAATCTGCTTCAAATACCTGCAAATACCCATTTCCGGTCCATCCATACATCTTGGCTGAATTGTCCATAGCGCTGCCTGGGCCTGCAGTAATACGATCAGACACGAAATACTTTCGCCCGTCAAACTGCGTATAGCCAAATTCCGAAAATTCAGTGTTTACTGATTTCAGTGGCATTAATACATAATCCGTATCCACATTGAGCAGGTCTTTAGCTTCGGAAGCAGACTTGTTGAGCATGTTCCATTTGCCTGTTTCTGTCTGAGTACTGTCCAGTGTCGCTATTGAAGTAAGCGCAGATTTGGCATCTTCAAACTTGGAATTTCCTATATAGATCTCCGTCAATTCATAAAGTTTACTGACATCCATTTCGCCCTTTTGCTGATACAATATGTACCAATATTCCGCATCTCTGAACTCTCTTTTTTTCCAATAGGAAACTGCAAGTTTATAGGATGCTTCTTGGCTTGGATTTTGGTCAAAAGACTTCTTATAACCGTCTATAGCCAAATCATATTCAAATATTTCAAAATGATCATTTGCCTCAGTTAAAGCTCTTTTATTAGTCGAGCAACCAATTAGCAGCAATACACCAAACGCGATAAAAAGGTTGACTTTCATAGCTTCTCATTAAAAATAACGGGGTGATCTTAACCGGGAACGTCTAGACGGTACGAGAAATCCCAAGGACAATTCATGGGAATTACCAAGCCTCAAATCACCCATTGGATAATCGAATGAATAGCCTAGCCGAAAACTTTCCCCCAGTCGAATTTCTGTTAATAGCAGCAGACCCACATTATTATTAAACACATATTCTGACCGATCAAATAGATTAAAACTCCTTCTGTAGCCTATTCCTACACCAATCGCCTCGTCATACATCAATAGTAAGTTGAAATCAACTCGAGTCATCGCTCTGGAATCATCCATCAAAAGCACGCTGGGTTTTAACAAGATTTGGTCTGTAAGATCGATCATACCTCCTAGGCTAAAAGCATATGATCTTTGTGGGTTGACTACTAAATCTTCGTCTTCAAAATCTAACAAGTCCCCAAGAACCTGATCCACGGATAATCCAACGAATATATAATCGGAGTACAACAGCAAACCTAAGCGAAGATCGGGATAGAATATACCACCTCCACCAGCACTCAATGTAGGGTCATCTATTACTGTAGGGTCGTAATCCTCAATATTCATTCGATAGTTCACTATCCCCAAACCTGTCCCAAAGCTCAAATACGAATCACGTCCCAACTGCAAGTGATATGCTACATTGGCATACAGTGACTGTGTGCTTTGCAGACCAATTTTATCACTCATGGCTATCATTCCGATCCCCAGCTTTTGAGAGGGCAGCATTCCATCGGCCGCTATCCCATACGTTTGTGGGCCTCCATCAATTCCTCCCCATTGTCTCCTGTAGAAACTTTGTACAAAAAGATCATTTTTATAACCTGTGTAGGCAGGATTGATGTAAATGGGATTAAACAGATATTGACTAAACTGCGGAATCTGCTGACCTACTGCACCTTGCACTGCCATAAAAATCAATAGTATTACGATAATTGCTTTGAGTCTATTCATCTTTTATCTACAAATTAATTTAGTAGTAATCTTACCTAGATAACTCATTGGGGATTTAATTCTAGTGGTTAATCACCTAATCATCCACACTTCTGATCGAATCTTCCCTCCTACTTTAAACTGTAAGGAATCTTATCTAATCAAGGTGATAAAACCAGTTTGCTCATAACTGGTATTGGCATTATCTCTCCATTTAAATAGATAGAAATAGGTCCCTTTTAAGAGGTTATCACCTGTCCAATTATTGGTGTATCGTTTGGCTTCAAATACCCGTACTCCCCAACGGTTGACAATCTGAAGCGTGTTATCAGGAAAGGCTTCCAGTCCGGTGATTTCCCATTGGTCATTCACGCCATCCCCGTTGGGTGTAAATACATTTGGAAAATGAAGTTCAATCTGTGAATGGAAGATAACGTCTTCATTATTAATGTAATCTGAATCCTGCTCCTTTGAACTTATATTCACGGAGTTCATCACCTGACTTTCAACTTTGACAGCCTTCACAAAAAGTCTCAATTCCGCTCGCTCACCTGCCTGAAGACTATCCAACAGCCATTCGATTTTCCTGTCGGAGATAGAAAATGAAACTGATCCCTTTGAGCTTTCATACCTGATATATTCCACCTCTGAAGGCAAAATATCGGTTACAATCACCTCTGTCGCGTTGACTTTAGAATTGTTGGCGATGCTAAGTAAATAGCTAAGCTCCCTACCTACCTCGACAAACTCATCTGACACTGTCTTCAGAACCTCAAGCTCAACCTCTTTCAATTTAATAGCATCGGCAACCACCTCAACATCAGGCGTATTTTCAGAAGTCAGCTGTGCGATATTGACCATTTGCTCGCTAAACTCCGTCAAGACAAAGCTCAGCTGAATCTTAACTTCTTCCCCTGGCAATATCCTGTCTATCATGACTAGTAGCGAATCAGCATACACTTCAATTTTGCCAGGCCCCTGCATACCGACATACAGTAAACCTTTGGGATAGAGGTCTCTAATGATCAGATCGTATGCTATATTTTCACCAGTAGTACGAACCGAGATAGAATAGTCGATCAGATCACCTACAGAGACTAAATCTTGATTCAGAATTTTTGAAGCTATCAATTCTGTGGGATTTGGAGGAAGGATAACAGAATTGACTTCTGCAAACCATATTTGCTCGTAATTGACTGAGGAAACCCAAACTTGGTTATTGATAACACTACCAATTAATTCCTTTTGATACTCCAAAGAAACTAAGATGTCTATTGAAATCGAGTCACCTGGATCCAACTCAGCTACTTCCCATCTCAATACTCCATCCACATTGCTCTGAAGCAGTAGATTGGAAGAAATATAAGAAAGGTTTTGATCTAATGTATCTGTGACAACTAGATTTGTAAGTTTTTTAGAACCTATGTTTTTTAAGAAAATTCTGTATTGATAATCACTCCCCACCCGTATCTCGCCAGCATGAAGAGATTTTTGAAGAAATAAGCCTGTTCGGTTATCCGGAACCACCTCTACCGCTTCCGAAGTATCAGCGTCTTGTTCCTCGCCGGTACTGTTGCGCAGCACTGCGGTATTGCCGATAAAGCCCGGCGCTGCGGACGGAGAAACACGGACACTAAGCAGATAACTTACCGTATCGCCGGGTGAAAGTCCTGAAACATTCCATTCCACCTGACGATTTGACCCATCGTAAATGCCACTCTCCGAGGAAATATATTCCAGCCCTGTAGCCAACACATCCACCGCACGGAGTACATCCGAATCGCTCGGTCCTGCATTCCATACCCTGATTCTATAGCCAACCG
>Ga0209390_10006625_pt1 | contig 15405 bp, 16 predicted proteins | sample BON01_FD_187212 | JGI IMG/M metagenome (GOLD analysis project Ga0209390, IMG submission 187212) | Freshwater microbial communities from Lake Bonney liftoff mats and glacier meltwater in Antarctica - BON-01 (SPAdes) (version 2) | ecosystem: Environmental > Aquatic > Freshwater > Ice > Glacier... | reverse complement strand
CTCCGCCTTTGTGGAGGGCGCCCTCACGGTCGACCACGGCCTTCTGTGGCAGGGCGCCAAGCTGGGTCAGGCACTGGTTCATTCCCCAGGCGATGTCTTCGAAGCGTTTGGAGAAGATCAGGGCCGCGGCGAGCATTTTCGAATACGGCAGCTCCGAGGTCAGCAGGTAGCCCTTGCGGGTCTGGCGCGGAAAATTGACTGCTCTTCGTCAGGCCAGTTCTAGGCGCAGCCCGTGCAGCGCCATGCTGATGCTCATTCAGGAACCGCAATCAGACCTCGTCCGCTTAATATACACGCTGATCCCGTGGTTAGCCCTATCGCGACCGACGGCAGATGGCTTTGCAATGTCACTCTGCTGCGTCCCCGTGGGATGAGACGGCTGAAAGATTGAGAACCAGCATAAATGACCACCTCTTGAGCGCGTGAGCTCTGAATCTCGAGGAGCACCGTTCGCCAGAGGATGCCTGGAACGTCGCCGCTAGGGACGCCGGGAACGTCGCCGCTAGGTGCTGCAACGACCTCCGTCGAACAATCAGCTCTCTGCGCAGATGCAGAGGGTAGGTATCTCCAACTTCTCGCCGACTTGGCCGCGGATATCGTTCCCGCATCACTCGGGATCGTCAGATCTCTTCCTGAACCACGAAGCCAGTATCCGTCGCCGATTTCGACTCGCAACAGGGAACGGACGTCGTCAAATGGAGTGTGGGCGGCTTGATTCATCCCCAACACTGGGCTTGACGCGACACTAAGCAAAGTAGTGGGACCAGCCGATTTCTGCACGGCCGTAAGGAGCTGCCGTACATAATGCGCACGATCTGTCCCTCCAAAGCGGTGAACAACCGTTACCCAACGGTAGCCGCCGACCGCAGCGGCGGACGCCACAATCAAGATACCGGCGAGGGCTACGGAAAAGCCATCACACTGCCGGATGCGGTGCCTAAGCGACGCTCCGGTCCGCGGCTCGGAACTTAACCTCCGCGCCAAGGGCGCCTGGAGGGCGGCTAAGCTCCAATAAGTCACGGCAGCTACGAAAAGCCAAAGAAACGGCGCGAGATCGGCGAAGTACCGACTTTGCAAGTAAAAGTCTCGATCGAGCGTGACCCTACCCCAAGCTATGGCGCCGCCGTGGAGAATCGCGGCGGCAAGCAACGGCACAAGTAGATAGCGGAGTTGCTTTACGAACGCTCCGATCGTTATAAGCGCCACGCCGATGACGAGAATAAACGGTGTACCGTTATGTGTGAAATCACTAGAGGCATAGCACAGCACAGAGCATCTCTCAGGCAGCAGCCCACCACCGAGGGTCCCAACGAACCCCGGTAGCAACCAGTCGGCAATACCTGTGACTAGCAGACGTAGAGATGGATGTGCCGTACCAGCCCCATATCCGCCTGTCACGTAGTTCAAGACATACGCGAAAGCGCATAGTCCGAAGGTGACGAAGAAGAGGAGCGTTTGCTTCGCGTACGTCTCGAGGGGTAGCTTCGGCCGGTCGAGGGAAATCGAACGCATCCTAGTCAACCCGATAGCGCTAATTGGGACGAGAACAATATGGAATGCAGCAAGTTCCCAAAACAGAAGGCCGCTTGCCGCAACGAGTCCTGCCATGAGGCTCGCAAAGTTGTCTTGCTTCCAATAGGCAAAGGAAAGCAGCAAAGATGAACTCAGGACACCAAGGCCTGCCGGCAGCGTCGTCGCGGCCTTGGCGAAGTAGGCAATCGCATCGGCCAGGTTGCTTACAAGAAGTCCAAACACGCAAGCGATCGCTAAACCAATCGGCCACCAGGTTTTAAAGCGCCGCTCGGGAGCGAAGGCGAACCATAACGCTAGGTAAATGACGATTGTCCAAGAAGCAACAAATATCGCGGAAAAAACAGATGCGCCGCCTCTGTCAAGGCCCGCAAGCTTCCCCACTGACCAAAAAACCCAGTAACCCCCGGCGGGGAAATGGCTGAATATTGGCTGTGTTGCCGCTGCCAGGCTTGGACCCTTCGCGTTAGTAAGGAAAAAGAGGAAGAAGTCATCGGCGAAGTAGTAGTTCTTTTGGCTAATAATGAAGACTACAGCGCCAATAAAAACACCGGTTAACAGCGAACCGGCCATGCCAAGGCGGCGCGAACCGCGCTCGCTTGCCGGCGTGCCGAATGAAGCCGCAACGGAACCTCTCCCACTACGAGCCCGGGACCCCATTAGGGAAGTTGCTCGCGCGAGAGGACAATATTAATGAAGCCTCCATTCAACTCCCGGCAATTCGATAGGAAGTAACCACGCGTCGCTTCAGCGCAGGGCCCATCGTAGGCGAAAAGGGATACACGCGGGCGCGGGGAGCGATAGTAATCGAGGACGTTGGTGGGCTTTGCCCCGAACGCGAGAATACGTTCAGGCCAAAACTCAACGAGGATTGTGGCGTCTGAGGTGCGTATTTTCGGTTGAAGTCCGTCGAGCGCTACGTGATCGTAGCCCTGCACGTCACACTTTACGACCCCGAGCTGATCGCGAGCGGGGTAAGCAATGTGGTCGTCCAGCGCAACGCCTTGAACTGTTTCCTGAAGCCCGCCGAATTTGGTGCTTGGAACAAGAGCGGAGGAACGTTCAGCTTGCGAGAGCAAGTGATGATCGCCGCGGTTGTGACGCGAAAGTATCAGCGTCAGTTCACTATCGCATGCACCTGCTGCGAACGGGAGCACGGTAACTCGATCTGAGACACCGTTTCGCTCGACGTTCGAGGTGAGTATCGAGACGTTATCGGCGCTCGGTTCAACCGCGAAGACGTGGCCTTTGCGGCCCACTAAATTCGCGAGCGAAACGGTTAAATACCCGATGTTCGCGCCAATATCGATACACGCATCGCCTACCGATACGGTTCGGCGCAATAACCTCCCTTCCTCCGGCTCCCAAGTTCCATGTTCGCGAATGAATGGCGTCATCACGCGATCAGCGGGGTGAAGCAGGGGATCACCGACATCGGCATCCGCAAGCAGCGTGTTGCGGCTTTGACTTCGAGACTGACCGTCGGTGCGATTCAAGGGGCGCGCTTTCCGTATCTACACATTCGTCGGGAACATTAGCGGCATATCCATGCCAAGCTAAGGACACCCGCCAGCGGCCGAGCCGCCGTTGATGACCACGCGCGCGCTCGTGTTGGCTCCGTGGAAGTAGCGGGGGCTGTCGAGCTCATTGAGGATCTCGAAATCATTGATCCGGCCCGCGAAGCGTCGTGTCACTACCAAGACCATCTCGCCATAGCGCGCGGTGTCGGCCGGCGGGCGGTGGTAGGCGTCGGCCTCCGATACGCCCGCCCGTCTCAACCGCAAAGTTCACGTCATGGAGCGCCGCTAATTCCTCTACTTCGCTTTGCCGCAGCGGATGAAGGACCCTCTCTTTGAGGGTGTGAACCTGATGCTTAGGGACCCGAAAGCTCTTGGAAACGCTTCGAGCAAGAACTGCCGATGAGCCTTGTCCTCCGGAGTGCATCGGGAGCAACTCTACTGGCGTGGCTGGCGGCTCTGGGTTCGGTGCCATGGCTGCAGAGCCGGTTCTCTCCCCGGGATCCTCGGGCGCCAGCGCATGTGGCAGGCCTCAACGTCGCGGGTTCAGGCGGCCAGCGCCGCCAACCGACCAGAGCATCGCCAGCCACGCGAGGGTCGTGAGCAGAACATGAATCCATACGAGCTCCGCTGGCACCCCGGTCCGGTGCTGAACGATGTTAACGATTGCCTGCGAGACGAGTATCCCGACCAGCACGGTTAGCGACCTTTCCGGCAAGCGGTAGCCACCCGACCGCATGAGGAAGGCTATGACTGCAAGCACCGACACTAGGAACAGGACGGCGATTGCCGTGCGGCGGTTTGCCAGCCAGGACAGATTCTCTGCCCCCTGAAGTCGAGGCGGTTGATGAGGTCGGCGGTGCCCGCTCCGCCTGCGTGGGCCCCGGCGGCAGTTACCGCGGTCACGACAGCGAAAGTCAGGGCTCCCAGCGGTAGTAGGAACCTGACTGCCCGGACGCCTGCCCGGTCATCCGTGCGTTCGCGCTCGCCAGGTTCGTAGGTCGAGCACCAAGCCAGAGCGAAGGCGGCGTCGAGGAGAATCATCGAGAGGATGTAGTGACCCATCACGTAGCCTGGCGCGAGGCCATTCTCGACGGTCAGGGCCCAGAGCCTCACCTAGGCAATGACGCCGAGCGGGAGGAGGGCGCCGAAGAGTGCGAGCTCCCGCGGAACGGCCGCCGCCGCCAAGCCAGAAGCCCTGCTGCGACTGCGGCAAGGGCAACGAGCCCGGAGATCAGTCGGTTGCCGTATTCGATCCAAGCGTGAAGCTTCAATGGGGCGACGTAGCCCCGTAGCACTTGGGCCAGTCCGGGCACCCAAGGCGGGAGCCCGTCAGCCGCACGGCCGCGCCGGTTAGAACAATTACCCGGAGGGCGATTAGGGCCGTGTGTGCGACCTTCTGGTAGGCGCCGGGCGAGATCGTGAATCCGTTGGTCTTCTCCTTGAGGCGCTTGAGCATGAGGTTTAGCTAGCCACACAGGTTACGGGCATTCGCGCGTCGGCTACCCCAGACAGTCGCTCGGGCAACAGGTTTTGCAAGGTCCGATTGAACCCGCGCTGGCTACTACGATTGCCAAATGTCGAATTTCCAGCTGGCCGGAGAACGCATATGAAAGCCGTGATCCTTGCCGGTGGCCGAGGTTCGCGCCTTAGCGAGGAGACCTCGCTCAAGCCAAAACCGATGGTCGACATCGGCCCCAAGCCGATCCTCTGGCACATCATGAAGCAGCTTTCCAGCCATGGCGTTGATGACTTTGTGATCTGCCTTGGCTACCTCGGGTACGTGATCAAGGAGTACTTCGCCAACTACGCGCTGCACTCATCCGACGTCACCTACGACATGCGCGAAGGCACGATGGAGGTCCATGCCTCGACCACCGAGCCATGGCGGGTGACGCTGGTTGACACCGGCGAGCAGACCGCGACAGGTGGTCGGCTGAAGCGTGTGCTGCCCTACGTTGCCGATCAGGCGGAGTTCCTCTTCACCTACGGCGATGGGCTCAGCGACGTCAACGTGACCGAGCTGGTCGAGTTTCACCGCTCGCAGGGACTGCTGGCGACGGTCACCGCTGTGCAGCCAGCCGGCCGCTTCGGCGCGCTGGAACTGGGTGACGACGGTGTGCTGGTGGAGAGTTTTCAGGAGAAGCCGCGCGGCGACGGGGCCTGGATCAACGGCGGCTACTTCGTCTTAAGCCCCGAGGTTGGCGGGCTGATCGCTGGCGACGCTGTCGCATGGGAGGAAGAGCCGGTCGACGCGCTGGCCGAGCAACGTCAGCTTGCCGCCTACCGCCACAACGGTTTCTGGCAGCCGATCGACACGCTGCGCGACCGGATCAACGTTGAGCAGCTTTGGCAGAGCGGCGATGCTCCGTGGAAGACGTGGCAGTAGGCGAGCCGGCGCCGCGGCCGGCTGGCGCCGCGCCGGAGGCTGATCAGTGGCGTGGAAGCCGCGTGCTGGTGACCGGCCACACCGGTTTCAAAGGCGCCTGGCTGACGCTTTGGCTGAACGCGCTCGGCGCCGAGCTGTACGGATTTTCTGACGCGGTGCAACCGGCGCCGGCGCTGTTTGCCCAGGCCGGCCTTGACGACATTGTCAGTGGCCGCGTCGGTGATATCCGCGACGCCGCCGCAGTTCACAGCTTTGTCGACGAGGTCCAGCCCGACGTCGTCTTCCACCTCGGCGCGCAGGCCTTCGTCCGCCGCTCGTTCCGCGAGCCGCTTGTGACCTACGAGGTCAACGTGATCGGCACCGCCAACCTGCTTGACGCCGTGCGGCGCGTTGGCACCGTCAAGTCGGTTGTCGTCGTCACCTCCGACAAGTGCTACGACAACGACGATCAGGGACGGCCGTTCGTTGAGCGTGACCCGCTCGGCGGGCACGATCCCTATTCCAACTCAAAGGCCGCCGCCGAGCTTGTGACCGACGCCTTTCGCCGCTCCTATTTCTCTGAGCCGGACACGGCGAACGTTGCTTCGGCCCGGGCCGGCAACGTGATTGGCGGCGGCGACTGGGGCGAGGACCGGCTGATCCCCGACATCATGCGCGCCGTGCTGGCAGGCGAGAGCGTTCAGATCCGAAGCCCCGACGCCGTCCGCCCCTGGCAGCATGTTCTGGGCCCGGTCAGCGGCTATCTGATTCTTGCGCAGCAGCTGCTTACTTCGAAGCAGTACGCGCAGGGCTGGAACTTCGGACCTACCGCCGAAGATGCCAAGCCGGTTCGCTTCCTGGTCGAGCGGATCGCCGAAAAGTGGCCGACCGCGATCGAATGGCAGCTGGATGAACGGCCACAGCCGCACGAAGCGCAGTTCCTCAGCCTCGATTCAACCCGCGCCCGCGAACTGCTCGGCTGGCAGCCCGCTTGGGCTCTTGAAGCGGGGATCGACGCGACGATCGTCTGGTTTACGGCGCTGCTGGCAGGCGACGATATGCGCGCCGTCACGCTGGCGCAGATCAGCTCCTACTAGCTCGCTGCGCTCAGGAGCCGCCGACAGCGTCGTGCAGCACTTCCAGCATGAAGTCGATCCGCTGATCATCAAGGCCTGGGTAGACGCCGATCCAGAAGACGTTCTCCATCACGAAGTCCGAGTTCGTCAGTTCGCCAACGACGCGGTGCTCTATCTCGCGGTAGGCCGGTTGGCGCAGCAGATTGCCGCCGAACAGCAGCCGCGTCGCGATACCGCGAGCTTCGAGCGCGCGCACCACCTCGTTACGACTGACCGGCCCATCTGGCCGAACCGCGATCGGGAAGCCAAACCAGCTGGGCTCGCTGTTCGCCGTTGCCTGCGGCAAAATGATCAGCTCTTCAAGATCGCTCAGTCCTGCTAGTAGCCGGGCAAAGTTGTGCTTGCGGGCGACGATGAAGCCTTCCAGCTTGTCCAGCTGGGCGACGCCGACGGCGGCCTGCATGTCGGTGATCTGCAGGTTGTAGCCGATCTGTGAGTAGGTGTACTTGTGGTCGTAGCCGGCTGGCAGCTCGCCGAACTGCTGGTCAAAGCGTTTGCCGCAGGTGTTCTGGTTGCCGGGATCACACCAGCAGTCGCGGCCCCAGTCACGGAACGACTCAGCCAAGACTTTCAGCTTGCCTTTGTTGCAAATTACGGCGCCGCCTTCGCCCATCGTGATGTGGTGGGCGGGGTAGAAGCTGACCGTCGCAAAGTCGCCGAATGAGCCGACCGGCTTGCCGTCGTAGGTGCTGCCGAGCGCATCGCAGCAGTCTTCGACGAGGAACAGGTCGTGCTCTTGGCAGAAGGCGGTGACGGTCGCCAGATCGAACGGGTTGCCAAGTGTGTGGGCGATCATCACGGCCCGCGTCTTATCGCTCAGCGCGTCGTCAAGGTGGGTTACGTCGATGTTGTAGGTCGGGATCTCAACGTCAAGGAAGACCGGCACGGCGCCGGTCTGGATGATCGGGTTGATGGTCGTCGGGAAGCCGGTCGCGACGGTGATCACCTCGTCGCCCGGTTTGATCCGACGTTTACCGGCTTTGACCGAATTGAGCGCCGAGAGCGCAACCAGATTGGCTGACGACCCACTATTGACGAGTGTCGTGTGTCGCCTGCCAAACCATTCCTTGGCGAAACGGCGCTCAAACTCGGCCGCGTAACGGCCGGTCGTCAGCCAGAAGTCGAGCGACGAGTCGACCAGCGTGACGATCTCCTCAGCGTCGAAGACGCGGCCAGCGACGGGGACTGGGGTCTCGCCAGCGACGAACGTGGGCTCGGGGAATGACTCGCGATGGTATTCGCGAACCAAGGCGAGGATCTGCTCGCGCAGATCGTCGCTATGCGCTGCTTCTCGGTCCGCGTCTGTCATTGGTCTGAGGTCATCTCGTATTCGCTGCAGGGTCGGATGCCACTCCTGATCCGGCCCGTCGACAGACGATTGTAGGTGCTTCGCGGTATTGGCAGCGGAGGACGCGAACTGTTGACAGCTGCTCGATCCTGAAGCCGACTCTACATCAATCTCGCGATTCTGACTCTCGGGCTTTGCCTCCCGGCACTGTGGTTTTGGGCCGGCTATCGGAATGGTTCTCTACGGCCCAATCCTGTTCTGTCTACTCATCCTGTCACTAGTCGTGACTGTCGGCCGGCTCTCTCCGAGGGACGTAAGGCAACGCCTCGCGTTCCTCGGCCACTGACGGTTGTGGGGGGTGCTCAGCGAGCTACTCTACGGGGCTACCTATCCTGTTGGGCCATGAAGTCAGTCGGTGTCAGAGGGGTGACCCCGCGATGACGGGAGATTGAGATCTTATTCACTGAGCATGATTTCATACGCGCTAACAGCCCGGGCGCCGGGGAGTTCCTCTCGTACGCGCAGACAAGTGCCGACGGTAGGACGATTGGTAGTTTCGCTGGTGTCGCCGTTGGTGGAGTGTTGTATTCGCCCATTAGGGCACCGCTTGGCGGTCCCGACATACTGCGGAGTAACGAATCAGTCGGCAATGTGCTTGATCTGGTCAGTAACGCCCTCCTCAGCTTTAAGGAGCGCGGCATTCAACGTGTCGCCCTTGTGACTCGGCCAGCATATTACGGGCCTCAAGAGGCAGCTGTCTTGTTCGCGCTATTCGCCAACGGGTTCAGGGTCGATGGTTGCGACCTGTCGTATGGAATACGGATCCAGAACTTCTCCGACGTTGATGACTACGTGCAGCGCCTCGGGTCGCCAGCGCGACGCGCCGTGAAGCATTCGTTCGATGAAGAATTCCTGCTAAGAGAGGCGTCCGGTGAAGCCGACTGGAAGCTTGGCTGGAGCGTACTAAGCGCAAACAGAGTCGCCAAGGATCGGCGGTTGAGCATGGAGTTCGCGCACGTCTGGGGCATGTCCCAGAGGCTACCCGGCAAGATGACAATGTACATTGAAAATCACAGCGGTCGCCCCTGCGCCGCGGCACTCGTTTATTCGATTACGCCGCGCCAACAGTATGTGGTTTACTGGGGTGACGCGATGCACAATCTGCCTCGGTCGCCGATGAATCGTCTTGTCCATGATCTAGTTGCGCTCGGGATCAACCAAGGCAAACACCTCATTGACGTAGGAACTTCGACGGCTGACTGGCGCCCGAATGATGGGTTGATTCGCTTCAAGACTAGCGTTGGTGCTGAAGCCGCTCCGCGCTTCTCGCTATCGGTCGAGCTGTAGCTCTGATGAACGGTTACCTAAACGAGTACGACCCCGATAACGATTTCGACAGCGTGTTCACTAAGGCGACTGCGACCTTGATTGCTGCCCGAATGCTCCCGGCCGCCAGTGTTCTAGACCTCGGTTGCGCTACCGGCTTGATGGCCGCAGAATTAGCAAAGCGGGGTCCTGCGACCAACTACGTTGGTCTCGATCATTCCGAAGAATACTTAGAGACTGCACGCGCGAAGCAGATACCAGGGGCCACGTTCCAACGTGCAGATCTCAACGAACTCGACGCGTTCAATGACCGCTACGATCACGTTCTCTTAACGAATATTATCCATGAGGTGGATAGCCCGACTGTCCTGCTCAATCAAGCAGCGCGGCTGTTAGGCCGTGGTGGCCAGGTACATGTAACTCTTCAGAACCCAGCGTCGGTGCATCGGTTGGTCGCTCTTGAGCTCGGAATGATCTCGTCCCTTGAAACGATTTCCGAGCGGGGCCAGATGTACTCGACGCGCCGGATGATCAATCAAGGTCAGCTAGTCACAATGGTTGCTAGCAGCGGGCTCAGTGTTCAAGAGACGCGGGGTGTATTTCTAAAGCCGTTCCCGAACAGCGTCTTGGAGGGGCTGGAGCCGCCGATGATTGAAGCGCTGGATGTCGCAGGCCGCTTCTTCCCTGAGAACTGCGCTATGAATTACGTTCGTGCATCGAACTGACTTCTCCACGGTCGTCTTAGGTGGCGGAATGGCTGGATTAGTTGCTGCCCATTCGTTGGCCAGCAGAGGCGTGGGGGTCTTACTGCTTGCTCGACCGGGGACAATCGGCGGGTCGTTCAGACCGAAGCTCATCGGTGGGCGGGAGGTTCCAGTCGGACCGCGATTTCTAGAACTTGGCTACGAGGACGATCCTTTGACGTCGCCGGCGCTTGATTCCTACGTTCCGGGGATGCACGGGCACCGCGCGTTTACGCCGCGAGTTCGGACGTTCATCGAACGTGAGGCGAACATCGAGGTTGAAAAAGTATCGCGCATGGCGGTTCAGCGGAATCGGATGAGGGTTCCCGACTTCTTGTTCAGCGTCGACCTGCGCCAAACGCGAGATCTGTTTACGGCCCGCGAGAACTCCGCGATTAGGCGGGAGACTAGGCTCGCTGAGACGCGGCTTGGAGCAGCTGGCGTTCGAGACAGCGCCAACTATGCGCGGCGCTCGGTGGCGTGGGCCTCGCTGGCAAATCATGGGCCGACTTTCCATGCCGCCGTGATCGAAGCGCTGGGGAACCGGATCGCACCGGATGGAGTGCGGCGGACACTTGCGCCGTATGCGCGAAAGCTATGGCTCACGGTTTTCCACCCTCGCACGATCAATCAGGCTTTTCGTGGGCTGGAACCCGATTTTAAACCGCGCCGGGAGATTTTCACGCCCAAGGGGGGGTTCGGCCGGATGCTGGCTTCGCTCGAGGACGGCATCCGTGATTATGGTGGATTGATTCAGGAGTACGAGTCGGTCGACGTGAGCACGTCGGCCGACGGTGCACACATCGTGAGGGTCGGCTCAGACTTAACTGTTAGATGTAACCACATCGTCTTCGCCGGCAGTCCAAGCGATGCAGGGGCTCCGCAGGTAGGCGTGCTTAGTCGCTTTCCAGCGCAGATCGTATGGGTCGAAGTGGAATTCGGAGTACCGGCCGACGACCTTCCGACGCTTATCCACATTCTAGATCGTGACTGTCCGCTCTACCGGATTTCAGCTGGGTCTACCGCGCCAGGCGTCTTTTGCCTTGAGTACAGTGGCGCTCTCTCGCGGGACGAAGCCCTGAGAAGGGCTCAGACGGATCTTGGGACCCACGTGCCCGAGCTGCAAGGGGCGGCCGTTGCAGTCTTGGAGGGGATTACAATCCAACAGGTGAGTTATTCGGGAGCTAATGTGGCACGTATGCGAGAGTCTCTGAAGGTCCTAGAGCAGCGGCGGGGAAGCGACCGCGTGCACTTTACTGGCGGTCTTACTGCGGTTGGTGCCGATTCACTCAACGAGCAAGTTGTTCAAGGTCTGCGGATCGCTGAGCTGATCGCTTCGGAGATAGATTCATGAGCGAACCGCTGACGCCGGCCACCTTAGATGCCTACGCGAAGCAATATTACCTGGATCTGAGCGGGTCTGATCTCTTCATTGAGGAGGTTCTCCAGTGCGATGTGGTTGCCCTCATCGAGCCGCTCTTGGGCCCTGATCTACGGGTTCTGGAGATGGGTTACGGCACGGGTGTCGTTGCGCGTGAGCTAATTCGGCGCGGACAACTGTTCGACGTTGTCGAAGGCTCACCGTTACTCTGCGATGTGGCCCGGGCTACGGTGCCCGAGCTCGACATCACCTGTTCTCTCTTCGAGGACTTCGTTGCTCCGGAGTATTTCGATGTCGTATTGTGCTTGTTTATTCTTGAGCATGTCGATGACCCGGCGAGGGTTGTCCGTAATGCAACCGAATGGTTGAAACCGGGGGGCAGGCTCGTTGTGGCGGTCCCAAATGCGCTCTCGGTACACCGTCAGGCGGCCCTCTCGATGGGCCTCCAAGACAGCTTAGACGCTCTCTCCGAGCGTGACCTGCTCGTTGGCCACCAGCGTGTGTTCACGCCCGACCAGCTTCTCGAGCTGCTCAGGAACGAGGGCCTGCGGGACGTTGAACTTACTGGCTCCTTTCTGAAGGTAGTACCAAACGCAATGATGACCGATTGGCCTCCAGCCCTGATAGAGTCGCTCTGCGTCGTAGGTCGCGAACTGCCGCCAGAGTGCGCGGCCAACATTGTTGCCGTGGGTAGCTTTCCAGCGTAGTGCTGTAGGCGTCAAGATCCTCGTTTCCATCGGCGTTCATCTGCACGATGACGCTGAGGCAGACTTGACGTATGATGAGGATGATAAACGAGGGTGGGACAAGCGACCGTGGTCTATCTAACAAATTTCTTTGGGCGTAAAGACTGATGAGACAGCAGATCGATCAGTCAGCCAACGTTGCATCTGATGTCTTACTCTACGGTGAAGTGGATGTGCGCAGCGGTGCGACAGTCGAGCAGGGCGCAGTCATCGGTGCTTCTGGCGGAGGGCGGCCAGCGGACGCGCTCCGAACGGTAATCGGCGAGAAGGCCTTCATCGGTTCGCGGGCAATCATCCTGGCGGGCGTATCGGTAGGCGCAGGGGCGGTTGTTAGACCCGGGACCGTTCTCGGTGCAGATGCACCGCCAATGGCGATCGTTGAGGGCAACCCAGGGTCAGTCTGCGATTACGTTGAACCGCAAGTCACTCCAACGGTCACAGTCGACGGTGGTACGTGGGAAACCGGCGGAGGCTCAGGCCTTCCGGGCGGAGCCACCTTCGTAGCCCTTCGACGTGTTGTCGACCTGCGCGGCTCCTTGATCATCTGCGAACATAAGGACCTTCCGTTCACAGTGAAGCGGACGTTTTTTGTAACTAACGTAGCGAGCGGGCTCTTTCGCGGAGCCCACGCACACCGCCAATGCATACAAGCACTATTCTGCGTTCAGGGGTCAGTCTCGTGTCTCCTTGATGACAGCATCGAAAAGATTAACGTCAATCTAACCCGCCCGGAGATCGGGTTAGTGATCCCGCCGCTTGTCTGGGCATCGCAGTACCAGTTCAGTCCGGGTAGTGTGCTCGTCGTTTACGCAAGTCACGAGTACAACCCGGGTGACTACATTAAATCGTACGAAGACTTTATCTCTGGAGTAGAGCCGTGAGTCGCGTGGGACGGGTTTTGAGGCCGGGAATCGCCACCACTTTGAAGCAGCGAAAGGTTGCTCCTACTCCGATGGCTTCCGATACGATCCACAGGGTATCTGTAGTTATTCCGATTTATGGAAATGCGGCAAGTCTCCCAGAGTTGTTTGAGCGGCTAGAGTCTGTCGCTCGCCAAGTCCAAGAGATGGACGTAGAACTTGAAGCGGTGTTCGTCGACGACGGCTCGGCTGACTGTTCTTTTAGTTTGATATCAGAGTTCCGCTCTCGATCACCGATCTCAGTGACAGCGATCCGCTTGTCACGTAACTTTGGTGGCGTCAACGCGATCAAAGTCGGGTTGAGGTATGCAACCGGCGGGGCTGCGGTGATTATGGCCGCAGATCTGCAAGACCCGCCGGAGCAGCTGCCGATGATGATCGCGGAATGGCTCGAGGGCCACAGCTTTGTTGTATGCGAACGGTCGACTCGATCACGCGAAGACGGGTTCATCGTCCGTATTACCTCTCGCGCCTACCACGCGGTGGTACGTTGGTTGATAATCCCTCAGTACCCGCCAGGCGGGTTCGATATGATGCTCGTCGATCGCCAGATAATGGAGTATCTTAGGGACAGTGCGAAGGCAATGTACCCACAGATATTAGTACTCTGGCTCGGCTTTGAACCGCGAATACTTTACTATGATCGACCAAGTCGCCCGCACGGACGGTCGCAATGGTCGACAAAGAAGCGAGTAGCCGCCTTCTCTGACGTTCTTTTCGGGTACTCGAGTGCCCCCATTCAGGCTGCCACTTTAGTTGGCGCATTCGTCGCTGCGAGCAGTCTGGCGTTTGCCTGTGTTGTCTTGGTAGCGCGGCTGACGGGCTCAACCACGGTCCCAGGGTATGCTGTTCTCGCAATCCTCATCTCGTCGCTCAGTGGCCTGATCCTCATTATTCTGGGGGTTCTAGGACAGTATATTTGGCGCATTTATGACGAGATTAGCGGCCGGCCAGACGCGGTCGTTGCAGTTGAGCTATTGGCCGACGCCCCCGTGGCGGACTGACCATGGAACAAATCCGAGGATGGAGTGTTTCGTGAGTGATCGGCGTTCGGTGGTGCCGAACGGCGTGCTCGAAGAGGCGGTGTACTTCAGGCAAGAGACACTTGACGGCATTGATCGGGTCATCGGCTCAGGGTCCGTGGTACTGGGGCCTGAGGTTGCTGCATTCGAGGGTGAATTCGCAGAATGGCTTGGTGTTAACCGAGCCGTGGGAGTAGCGTCGGGGACCGATGCGTTGACCTTACTCCTGCTGAGCCACGGGATCGGGCCCGGCGACGAAGTCATTATGCCTGCTAACTCTGTTCCCACGTTATGCGGCGTCGCTCGGTGTGGCGCCCGCGTCCGATTTGCGGACATCGATGCCGAAACGCTGGCTGTAACGCCTGAGACGGTTCGTCGGGTAGTAACGGATGCTACGAAGGCGATCGTCCTCGTTCACCTTTATGGCGCTGCGATCGACCCGTCCCCCTTTCGCCTCGAGTTTGGTGACCGAGGTGAAGGCGCGATTAGAATATTTGAAGATTGCGCGCAGGCGCATGGAGCGCGCCTAAATAGCGCGCTTGCTGGGAGCTTAGCTGACGGAGCGGCGTGGAGTTTCTATCCGACGAAGAACCTAGCTGCGCTCGGCGATGGGGGAGCCGTAACAGTTCAGGACCATGATGTTGCTAACAGGCTAATGCGATTGCGCCAATACGGTGAAACCAGTCGATATATCTCCGACGAACTTGGGCTTAACAGCCGACTCGATGAGGTTCAAGCGGCGCTCTTACGCGCTAAGTTGAAACACCTCGACATGCTGGTTGCTAAGCGCCGGGAGGTTGCTGCACGCTACGCAGCTCAGCTACCGGAAGGGTGGTGGTACTTGCCGGAGCCTGAGGGTTCGGTGAATGCCCGCCAGCTATTCCCAGTGATTATTGACGACCGCGACTCAATCATGCGCGAGTTGTTAGCCGTTGGTGTTCCGGTTGGTTCTCACTACCCGATTGGCGCTCATCGTCAGCCAAGTGTTGCGCGGCTGGGCCCCCCGGATTTGTGTCCCGTGACGGATCGGATCACGAGTGAGATTATGACTCTCCCGATCCATCCGTTCATGCTTCCTGAACATGTTGATCGTGTCATCGAAGCAATTCACCTGGTTTCGGCGAGAGGCAGCTAGGCGGAAGAAGATTGCGCCGCCGCTGTCACACACCTGTCCTAACGCGAGTCATCCGGACGCTTGGATCTTGACAGTCGGCCAATCGTAGTCGCCGAGCCTGTGCGCTGCGATTTCTACCCGAGCCTGGAACGTTGCGGTGCGCTCTCAGAGAATCTGCTGCACAGCGATCACAGCAACCGCAAAACCAGCGCCGCAGGCGGCGATCAGCGCAAGGCGAGGGCCGAGCAGCTCGCCGCGGCGGCGGGCCTGCCGGCGCCGCACGTCGCGCCGCGAGAGGCTGCTCGCGTAGATGG
>Ga0209390_10006622_pt1 | contig 15409 bp, 4 predicted proteins | sample BON01_FD_187212 | JGI IMG/M metagenome (GOLD analysis project Ga0209390, IMG submission 187212) | Freshwater microbial communities from Lake Bonney liftoff mats and glacier meltwater in Antarctica - BON-01 (SPAdes) (version 2) | ecosystem: Environmental > Aquatic > Freshwater > Ice > Glacier... | reverse complement strand
GAGAAAAAAAAAAAACCTCGCAAAAACACTCTCCCGATTACATCTCCCGAGCGGCGATGGCGCAACCCGTCGGCGAGATAAAGGGCGCCTGGAGCGCCACGGAGGATGACATGCTGCGCAGGTGAGTGGAATCCGGGCCCCGCGCGGGCGTTTGCTTTTTGTGTAGCAAAGGCGACGGGATGGGGAAACACGGGGGGGGATTTCGCCACACACTCCCCAACGGACCAAAATACCCCCCTTTCGGCGGCCCGCCAAGGCCCCTGCGGTCGGCGCGCGCGGACTGGGCGCATGTTTGACCCGCGCTCGTGCCGAGTACCTCGCGGAGAAGGGGTCGCGCGGGCGTTGGGCGCGGAGGAGAATGGCGAGTTGCCAGGTGGCTCCAGCCGCTAAGGCCCCTTTCCTTCTCTCTCTCTCTCTCTCTCCGGGCCACAGCGGCGCGCCACCCGCGCGCCCCGATGCCGCCGTCCGGGCCGGCGCCGGATGCGGAGGTCAAGAGAAGCGCGGACCCCATAGCGCCGGGCGGAGGCGGCGGGCTGGAGCGAGGCTATGCGGCGCAAACAGGGGCCGCACCCCCCCTTCACAGATTCCTTGCTTCTCGCCCCCGCCGCCCGGTCGTCGGCCGTCTCGCCGCCGCCCGCCGGCCGGCGGTTGCCGCGGAGGGGGGCCAAGAAACGGATCGTGCCCTCGACACACCGCCCAACGACCGCCCAACGACCCGACCACCCCTTTCAAACCAAACATCAATCCACACAGGGCCGTCGAGCTCCACGGCCTGCGCAACTGGACCGCCGTCGCCCGCGCGTTCAACGCCTCGGCCGCCGGCAGCGCGGGCGGCGCCCCGGGCACCGGCGCCGGCGCTGCCGCCGCCGGCGTCGGCCGCTCGGCCAAGCAGTGCCGCGGCCGCTACCTGCACCACCTGTCCGAGGGCATCCGCAACGGGCCCTGGAGCCAGGCGGAGGAAGCGGCCATGGTCCAGGCGCACCAGCGCTACGGCAACCAGTGGGAGCGCATCGCCACGCACCTGCCGGGCCGCACGTCGGTATCCGTTAAAAACCACTTCAACTGCACGGCGCGCCGCCGCGCGCCCGAGGACCCGCAGCAGCGCTCGCTGCTGCAGCGCTACATCGTGGCCCTGGGGATGGTTGGCCTGCCCCCGTCGCTGCGCGCGGACGCGCCGCCCGGGTCGGCGGCGGCGGCGGCGCTGGCGGCCGAGTGCACGGGCGCGGCGGCCGGGCGCGGCGGCGGCGGCGGCGGCGGCGGCGCGGCGGCCGGCGACACCGGCGCGGGCGCTCCTGCTCCTCCCCCGCCGTCGTCGTCCCAGCTCGCGCGCGGCCCCGCTGACCCCTCGCCCTGGTCCCCGCGCGCCCAGCACCAGCACCAGCCCACGCCGCCCCCGCCGTCGCCCGCCGAGGCCGAGCGCCGGGCGCTGGCCGTGCGGAGCGCGCTGGCGGCGGCCGTGGTCGCGGCGGGCGCGGCGGGCATGACGCCCTGGCCGCTGAGCAGCAGCACGCTGGCGGCCGTGGCCGCGGCGGCGACCGCGCCGCTGGACGCCACGCCCCGGGGGGGCGCGTCGCGCAAGCGCAGCGGGTGGGAGGCCGACGCCGCCTTGGTCGCGGCCGCGGGCGGCGGCGCCGCCGTCGGCGCGGGCGGCGGCGCGCCGCCGGCCAAGCGCGGCGCCGGCGACGACGGCGGCGGCGGCGGCGGCTATGGCCCCAGCGTCGCCGGCAGGCGCGCCGTCAAGGCCGAGTCGAGCAAGTTCCCCTCGCTGGCGGACTTTCTGGCGCAGGTCGGCGGGCGCCCGCAGCAGCAGCAGCAGCAGCAGCAGCGGCAGAGGCCGCCGCCCGCGCCCGGCTCGCCCGGCGCAGAGCTCTCGCGCCCGCCGCCGCCGCCGGCCGCCATGCTGTCCCGCCACGCGAGCGGCAGCGCCGAGCCGGCCGCGCCCGCGCGCTCGCGCTCGGCCTCTCCCGCCCCCTCGGTGCAGCGCCTGGCCCAGGCCGTCGCGGGCATGGCGCAGTGCCTCGCCGCCGCCGCCGCGCCACCGGGCGGCGGCGCCTGGCCCGCCGGCGCCGCGACCAGCGCCGTAGGCGGCGGCGCGCTGCCCTCGCCGCCCAACGCGGCCAGCGACTTTTCGCGCCTTTACCTCTACGTCCACCCGCACAATCCGCAGCCGCACCACGGCGGCGGCGGCGGGCAGGGCGAGGGGGGCGTGGGCGCCATGACGGCGGCTCTGCACGCGGCCGTGGACGCGCTGGCGGCGTCGGCGGCGTCGGCGCATCCGCTGGCCGCGGCGCCGTCCTCGCCGACGAGCACGCCGCCGCCGGCGGGCTCGCCCGGCGGGGGGGGCGCGCTGCTGGCGCGGGCCATGCAGATGGTCGTGCAGCTGGCGATGGTCGCCGGGCGCAACCAGGGCACGCCGCTGCCGCCGCCCGCCGCCGCGGACGCCGCGCTCGCCGCCGCCGTGGCCGCGTGCTCGGCGCCGCTTGGCGGCGGCGGATGCGGCGGCGGCGGCGGCGGGGTCGCGTCGCCGGCCGGCCTCAGCGGCGGCACGACGCCCCGCAGCGCGCCGGCCGCGCTCATGCCTTGCCCCGCGCCCCACCACCACGCCGCGCGCCCGGGCCCTGCCGCTGCCGCCGCGCCCACCGCCACGTTCACCCTGAGCGCTGCCGGCGGGGGGCGCCACGCCGCCGCCGCCTATGAGCCCGACGCCAAGGCGCGGGGAGCGGGCGGCGGCGGCTTCGGCGGCTTTGGCGGCGGCAGCGCCTCGGTCGCCAGGGCCGCCCTTGCGGCCGCGGCGCGGCAGGACCCCGACGGCGGCCCGCCGGACGCGGCCACGGCCGAAGCGATGCAGACGCTCTTGTCGATGCTGGCGGCGGCGTCGGACAGCCGCGCCGCCGCCGCCACCGCCGCTGCTGCCGAGCCTCGTGCGGCCGCCGCCACGGCCCGCGCCCCCGCCCCCGCCCCCGCCCCCGCCTTCGTCGCTCCGGCGCTCGCGGCGGCCCCGGGCCTGCGCAACCTGGCCGCCGAATCGCCCGCGCTGGCCGCGCTCGTGTTCGAGCGCTTGCGGCAGCTGCACTCGGGAGGCCGGTCCGTTGCGCCCGCGGCTGCTGCTGCTGTGCCCGCCGCTGCGAGCACGGCCGCCGCCGCCGCCGCCGCCGCCGCCGCCGCCGCCGCGCGCGACCCGCCGCCCAACTTGCCTTCGGCCGACATGCGCCCTCCGACCCGCGGGCCGCACCACCACCCCCACCACCACCTCCACTTCGACCCGCTCGATCCGTCGCTACGCCTCGCGACGGCGATGGCGGCGGCGGCGCCTCTCGACCAGGTCTCGAGGCTTGTCTCGCTCCTGCGCGCCCTCCCGCCGGGCGCGGCCGCCGCCGCTGCCGCCGGCCCGCCAACCGCCACGGCCCTCGCGCCGGCCGACTCGCCGCCGGTGAACGAGTCGCGCACGCCCGCCCAGGAGCAGCCCCCTGCGCTCGCGGCGACGCGCTGATTTGCCCCACAAAAGAAGAAGGACAGACAGCCCCCCCCTCCTGCGCTCGACTCCTCCCTTTCCGTGCAACGCCCCCACCCCCCCACCCCCCCCCGCTTTTTTTGTCTTTTGCTCCAAAATCCCCCAAATAAACACGTTTGCTTTTTTCGATCGGCGACCAATTTCAGGCGCACATTCACACGCACATGCACACTGACAGCGCGCTTCCCTCCCCATCCCCTCTTGCCCCAGGGAAGCAAAGACGTACAAAAGACGCACGCGGCGCCCTTGCTTCCCCCAAGCGGGCGGCGCGCGAGCGCCCTCAATGACCGCCCCTTCTGCCGCGACGCGGCGCGCAGGCGCCCCCTATTTTTCCTTCTTCATCCTCGCGTGGCCTCCTTTGTCGCCGAGCAACGCATAAGCGACACCAATCTTGCCTACGCGACGCTTCTCCTCACCGACCGCTCTTCTTTTAGACCCCGCTGATGCGCCATCTTCCGTTCCCCGCCCCTCCCGCGCCTCCCGCGCGCTTTTTTTCATTCTCCTCACCTCTGCCCCCAACCACTCACTCCCCCCCCCTTTCTTCTCTTTGGCCCCCTCGACTGTTCCTGACCCACACTTTTGTACATCGCATCAACCACGAGCCCCGGCGCGCTGCTCTCACGCATCGGAGGGACGAGTCGCGCGCGCGGCGCCCTCACAAAACAGGACCGCGAAAGAAGAAGCGCGCGGCGCCCCCCTGCCTGAACGCCCCCCCCCCCGCCTTTCCGCCGCAACCCCCCTCCCCTCTTGATGCGTGGAGCTTGGCCGCCGCGTCCGTGCCCGTGTGTCCACCACGACTCTCTTGTCTTTCCTATGATCTTTTGAGTCGCACCACATTCACAATCGAGTAAAGAAGCATCGTATTGTCTCTTGAACACTCTTAATTCGTGCCTTGTTCGTTTTTTGGGCGTCGGCGCGCTTTGCCCGCTGCCGCGGCTTTCTCGAGAAAACAAAAGGGCCGCAGCAGACGAACGGGGGGGGGGGAGAAGACAAACGAGCGACCCTAACGCCGACGCCCAGGCAACTTGCCCGCCTGCCCGCCCCGCCCGGCCCCCGCCCTGCGCCCCGCAAGCGCCCGCCCGCGGCCGCCTCACGCCGCCCCCCCGACCTCCTCGTCGACCGTGCGCGCGCCCGGCACGGACGGCGACGCAAACCCGCCGAGCGCCGTCTCGGAGCTCGTCGGCCGGCTCGGCTCGCCCTCGTGGCCCCAGTAGCACCACGCGCCCTCGGCGGCCGCCGGCGCCGCCGCGCCGCCCTCGCCCGCCCGGCCGCCACCGCCCTTGCCGCCCGCCGCCGCCGCCTGCGCCGCCGCCGCCTCTGCCCACGCCGTCGCCTCGTCCATCAGGCCGCCGCCGTCACCCGAGATCGCCTGGGCCACCGGCGCCCCTTCAAGTCCCGCCCCACCTTCCCCCTCCTCCCCGTCGAGGCCAGCGTCCTCGTCGTGCGTCGTCGTCAGCAGGTGCGCCATCCGCCGCTGCTTGGCGTCCAGGTAGCCGCGGTTCAGCGGCCCCGCCCGCACGACGCACGGCACCCGCCCTGTGACCTCGACCCCCAGCGCCTTGAGCACGGCCATCTTGCGCGGATTGTTGGTCATCAGGCGCACGGAGCGCACGCGCAGGTCGCGCAGGATGTTGCGCACGCTCGTGTACTCGCGGCAGTCGTCCGGCAGGCCCAGAGCGCGGTTGGCATCCACCGTGTCGAGGCCGTGCCTCTCCTGGAGCGCATAGGCGGCAATCTTGTTCGCCAGGCCGATGCCGCGCCCCTCCTGCTGCAGGTAGATGACCATGCCGGGGGGCTCGGCGTGGATGGCGTCGAGCGCCAGGCGCAGCTGCTCGGCGCAGTCGCACTTGAGCGAGCCGAGCACCTCGGACGTGAAGCAGGCGTCGTGCACGCGGACGGGCACATCGGCGCGGCCCTCGACCTCGCCGCAGATGACGGCGGCGGGCTCGGTGAACGTGCGGCCGCCGTCGACCGTGTGCTTGTAGCCGCGAAGGCGGAAGGCGCCGTGGCGGGTGGGCAGGAGGGTCTCGGCGACGTAGCGGGTCTTGACGAGGGCCTCGTCGACCGAGGCGGCGGCGGCGGCGGCGGCCGCGAGCGAGGCGGCGGAGGCGGCGGCGGCGGCGTCGGAGGGCGGCGCCCGGGGGGCGGCGCCGTTGGAGGCGGCGGTGGTGGCGGCGGCCGAGACGGCTTCTGCCCCTGCTGGTGCTGCTGCTGCTGCTGCTGCCGATGCCGAGGCCGCCGCTGCTCCGCCGGGGCCCGACGCCGCCGCGGCTGCTGCTGCTGCTGCTACTGCCATCGCCGCCGGGCCTCCCGCGCCGCCGGTACCGCCGCCGCCCCCGCTTCGCCTGGCCCCCGCGGCGACGACGCCGTCGCCGTCGGGCCGCCGCCGCCGACGCCAACGCTGCTGCTGCTGCTGTTGGTTGCTGCTGCTGGTGCTGCTGCTGCTTTCCACCGCCGCAGCGCGCCGCGATGGCGCGGGCGCCGCAGTACCCGGCGCGCGCTGGGCGCAGCAGCCGGGCGCCAGGCGCAGCAGTGACGAGGGGGGGCGGAAGAGGAGGGCGCCCCCTCCTCCTCTCACACGCGCGTGCTGCTGCTGCTGCTGCCGCTGCGGCTGGCGGGCCTGTCGCTGCATCCTGGCGCGTCTAACGTACCGCCTCGGCTATCCGAGCCCCTGAATGGCGCGAGTGAGAGGGGCGCGGGGGCGGGCCTTTGCCACACACGCAAGCTCAGTTTCCGTCTAGCGCGCGTGTGGTCGCAGAGAGAGAGAGAGGGAGAGCGATCTGGAGTGGATGGTTCGACGTACGATGAACTCAAAGAGTTGGGTTTGCAATCTGACAATGAAAGGGTGACAATGCGCCCGGCGGGTGGAGTGAGGAAAGCAAAAGAGAGCGCCGGAGCGTGCCGTCGCCCGCCTCGTCGCCGTCCGCCGCTCCCCGATCGCCCCCGCTCTCTCCCTCACGCCTGCCGAAGCAGCATGCCGCCCACCCACTCCTCCGCGTCCTCCGCCTCCTCCCCCGGCTCGTCCTCCAGCTGGCGCAGGTACGTCCCCAGGTCGCCGCCCCCGCCCGCCCCGTCCAAATAGTCGGCCAGGATGAGCGCCTGGCGCCGCGGGTGCGCCGCCGAAGCCTCTTGCGCCGCCGCCACCGCCGCGCGAGCGGCCGAGGCGCGCAGGGCGCGCCGCACGGCGCCCTCGAGGCCGTCGCTCCACGCGTCCGGCGGCGGGGGCGCGGGCGTCGGGCTCGCGCCCGGGCGCCTGGGCGGGTGCGCGGCGTCGGCCACGCCGACGAGGAGCATCGAGAGGGCGCGGGGGGACAGGGCGCGCCACTCGCGCGGGCCCCAGGCGGCGTAAAAGTCGCGCCACCAGGCCGGCGCCGCGCGCGGCCGGGCGCCGCCGCCGAGGCCGCCCGCGCCGCCGCCGCCGCCGCCTGCGCCCGCGCCCGCGCCCGCGCCCGCGCCCGCGCTCTGGCTCGCACCGCCGCCGCTGTACTGCGCGAGCGCCCAGACCAGGCGGGACAGGGCGAGGGCGGCGGCGGCGGCGCTGGCTTTCTCGCGCTCCCGGCGGCGGGCCTCGGCTGCGGCGGCGGCGGCGGTGGACGAGTCGCGGCGGCCCTTGCCGCCGCCGTTGCTGCTCTCGCCTCGCCGGTCGCCGTCGCCGTCGCCGTCGCCCCCCGGGCCGAGCGCGAGCAGCCGCTGGCGCGCCGCGCCCGCCGCCGCCTGCACGAACGCCGGGCGCAGGGGCGCCCCGAGCCGCGCCAGCGCGTGGAGCACGCCCGCCACCTGCTCCAGCCCCCGCTGCCCGCGGTCCGCCGCCGGCAGCGCCGCCCCGGCCGCCGAGCAGAAGGCGGCGAGCCAGGCGTCGCTCGGCCGCCAGCGCAGCGCCGCCAGCGCCTGGGCCAGGGCCGCCAGGTCGGCGGCGCCCGCGGGGGCGCCGCCGGGCCCGGCGCCAAACATGGTGGCGCTTGCGCGGCGCGTCAGGGCGCGCATGAAGGCGGGAGGGGGGGGCGACGGGAGCAAGGGGGCAGAGGAGGAGGAGGAGGGCGCGGGGGCGGCGGACGCAGCGGCGGCGGTCTCGGCGCCCTGCCCCCGCCAGCCCCCGCGCAGCTCGGCGAGCGCCCACGCGGCCGTGCCCAGGGCCGCGGCGTCGAACGCGTCCATGCGCGCCGTCGCGGCCGCGTACCAGTCCGACATCCACGCGTTGGCGCCGGGCGCCGGGGGGCGGCGCAGGGCGGCGAACGCGTAGAGAGACATGGCCAGGGCGTCGGCGTCGGCCGGCGCGCGCGGCGACGACGACGACGAGGAAGAATGAAGGGGAGGGGCGCCGTCCGCCGCGTGGCCCGCGGTCGCCGCCACCAGGGGCAGCAGCAGGCGCGCGCGCAGGTGCGCGGCCAGAGCCGCGAGGTAGGCGTCGTCCGGCGCGTACCCCAGGCGCGCCAAGGACCAGGCTGCCGCCGCGGCCTCGCGCCCGCTCCATCCGCCGACGCCGACGCCGCCGGTGCCGTCGTCGTCCTCGTCGCCCTCGTCCGCGTCGCCCTTGTTGCCGCCGCTCGCCTTCCTCCTCGCTCCGACACTCAACCGACCCGCCCCAACACCACCGTCGAGCAAGCCTACGCGCATCGAGTGCGTGCAAAACTCGTACAAGAAGAGCGCGCCCGGATGCCACGCCCCCGCGCCGCCGCCGCCGCCGCCCTGCCGCGACGCAAACCCCCGCGCCACCAGCGCGAGCTCCGACGGCGACAGCGCGTGCAGGTGCCGGCGGCACGCGGCCGCGAGCGCCGCGCCCACCTCGGGCCGGGGGGCGTACCCCAGGGCCGCGATCGCCGGCAGCGCGCGCGCCAGGTGCGCCGGGCGCAGCGACCGCCCCTTCGAGGCCAGCGCGCCGCAGAGCGCGCGCATCCAGGGGCGCGAGGGCCTCGCGGCGCCGGGCGTGGCGGCGGCGGCCCAGGCCACGTGCGCGAGCGCCTCGGCGTCCATCTCGGCGAGGCGCCCGCGAACGGCCGACAAGACGGCGGGCGCCCACGCCCCGGACGATGACGCCGACGACGACCACGAGGACGACTCGGCGGCGGCAGCGGCCGCAGCAGCAGCGGCAGCGGATGACGGCGACGAGAAAGCCGCGTCTTCGGCCGGGCCGCCGAGGCGCGCCACTCCCCACGCGAGGCCCCACACCTGCGCGGCCGAGGCCGCGGGCGGCCCGCCGTCGGCGCGCAGCAGGAAGGGCAGCGCGGCGGCGCACAGGGCGCGGCGCCACCGGGGGGTGGCGCCGACGGCGGCGGCGGCGGCGCGCGCCGACTGGGCCGCGCCGCCGGACGCCGCGCCGGCGCGCGCCTCGACGGCGGTGGCAAACGCCCACGCGAGGGACGCGAGGTCCGCCGGCCCGAAGAAGGCCGAGGGCAGAGGCGCATCGTCCCGGTCCCGGTCCTGCCCCCGCTCGCGCCGCCGCTCCTGCCGCCGCCGCCACCGTGCCTGCCGCTCGAGCAGCGGGAGCGACGCCTCTGCCGCCGCCGTCACCAGCGCATCCGTGGCGACGCCCAGGGCGGCGGCGCCGTAGGCAACGCTCGCGAGCGTCCTGCCCGACGGGGGCACGGCCACTGCTGCCGCCGCAGCAGGCGCTGCTGCTGGTGCAAGAAACGCCTGCGACTCGCCATTGCCACCACCCGCGTTCTCGTGTCCGTTGTCGTCGTCGTCCTCGTTGTCGTCGTCGTCGTCCTCGTCGCTCGCGGCGGCCGGCCTGGCGACGAGCCCCGCCGTGACGGCGCGCCGCGCCCCCTCCGACAGCTCCCGCAAGAATGCCGCGTAGGCCGAGCGCTCCGCGGGCCCCTGCGCGGCCACGACGCGAGGGGAGGCCACGCGCCCGGCCGACAGGCGGCGCAGCAGCGCGGCGTGCAGCCGAGCGTCGGCGACGCCCACGGACGCGGCGAGCGCGTCGGGCGGCCGGGCGACGGGGTCGCCGGCGGCCGCGGCCGTCGCCGCGTACGCGGGCGAGAAGACGCGCAGGAGGTGGTCGCACTGCGGCCAGGCGTCGGACGAGGCGGCCTGCGCGACCGCCAGGCCGACGAGCGCCTCGTGCACGTCGGCTGCGGCCGCCGAAGGCGCAAGCCTGGCCCCCGCCCCAGCCCCATCCGCCGGCCCCGACCCGGCCGACGACGCCGACGACGACGACGACGATGATGACGATGATGATGACGAGGCGCGCGCGGCCTCGCGCGCCAGGGCCCGCAGGTACTCGAGGTAGGGGGCGTGGCGCGCGCGCACGCGGAACCAGGACGGGTCGTCGAGGCCGGGCGGCGCGCCCGGGGCGGCGGAGGCCGCGGAGGCCAGGAGCCGCTGCTCCCGGGGCCCAGGGGCGTCGCCAGGGGGCAGCGCGTCAGCGGCCGCCGCCACGAGCTGCGTCCGGACGCGCCCGCCGCCGCCGCCGCCCTCCTCCTCCCGCCCGTCGTCGATACCGCCGCCCTCCTCCTCCAGCCCGTCGTCGATACCGTCGTCCTCCTCCTCCTCCTCCTTGGCCTCGCCCTCGTCCTCGCCCTGGTCCTCTTCTCGGCCGCCGCCCTCGCCACTCCAGAGAGCAGCGGCAGCACGACCTGATGCTGCGGGGCCGGCGGAAGCAGCGGCGTCGGCCTCGGCCTCGGCCTCGGCCGACGCCGCCAGCGGCAGCGGCCGCGGCCGCCCGGGCGCCAGCTGGTGCCTCGAGGCGCAGGGGCTGCGCAGGGGGCCGCCGCCGAGGGCGTCGCTGATGTCGTAGCCGCTGCCGGCGAGCACCGCGCGCGCCAGCTCGAGCACCTCGGCGGCGGCCTGCTGGCGCGCGAGGCGCTGCTGCTCGGGCGAGAGGGCGAGGAGCGGCGGCGGCGGGGGGAGAGGCGGCGGCTTGGGTTGCCACGCCTGCTGCTGCTGCTGCTGCTGCTGCTGCTGCTGCTGCTGCTGCTGCTGCTGCTGCTCCGCCTGGACGGCGTCGTCGCTGCGCTCTCTGGTGCGCTGCCGCTGCCGCCGCTCCTGCAAGAACAAGGCAAAGTCGTCCTCCGCGTCGCCGCGGGGCGTCGGCGCAGGCGGCCGGGGCGGCGCTGCCGCCGCCGCCGCCTCCGCCGTCGTCGCCGCCCCGCGCACCGCCGCCGCCACCGCTTCCCCCAGCGCCCTCGCCGCGTCGGCCACGCCGAGCTCTTTGGCAGGCCGCAGTGGCGGTTGCACGATCCGACGGCTGTTGTCCTCGTCCTCGTCGTCGTCGTCGTAGTCGTCGTCATCATCGCCCGCCACGACCACGTCAAAAAATGGCGCTGGGGCGGCGGCGGCGGTCCGGGAGGAACCGGCCGCCCCCGCCGCCGCCCCCTCGCCGCCGCCTGCGCCGCCGCGACTTTGGCTGCTGCGGGTCCTCGCGTGCGGCAGGGGCGGCAGCACACCGCCCCATAACGCGTCGCCCGCCTCTGCGGCCTCGTCGTTGGCCGTGCCCAGGTACTCGACGAAGCGCGGCTGCTGTTTCTGCTGCTGCTGCTGCTGCTGACGGCTCGCGGGCCGGCGGTCGCGCTGCCGCCGGTCTCGCCCGCTGCCGCCGCCGGCGTTGCCCGCGGCCGCCGCTTCGACCGCCGGGCGCTGCTGTTGATCCCGCGCGCGATGGGCCGCTGTGCATGCGATCCAAGCCCACCTCCTCGGCGTCGTGCCGTTGCAGGCGGGCCCGGTCGTCAGCGGAGGCGGGCGGAACGCCATCGTCGCTCCCTCTCGTGCCGAGCTTGTTGTGATGTGCGCGCGCGCGCGGCGTGCCCAATCAGGGCTACGGTTGCGGCGACATCAGAAGCGCTTTGTCTAGGAGAGCAAGGGGATGTGATCGATTGCGCATGCGCGCGGCGGCGCCTACTAATGAGGGAACGGAAACGACGCGCGCGTGTCCCCCGCTGCAACGCGAGGCGGAAGGCACGCCGACGTCGGACAAGGGGAAAAACGATGTCGATGTTGATAACATTGCAACATCTGCGGGCGCGACGCGATGCGCTAGTGAGGAGTCGTCGAGGGACGCGCCCGCCGCTGCTGCCGCCGCTGCTGCACGGGTGACAGTCGATGCGTCAAGTTGTGCTCGCATCGTCGCGAAAAGGGAAAAAAGGCGGCGCGGGGGCGCGGGCGCGGGCGAGGGGCCGTTGTCAGGAGGATCGAGGAACAAAAGCACGCGTGCGAAGTCAGTAAGGCTCCCTCCTGCTTCAGTGCGCGTCGAGCTTGTCGGCGATGCGCGAGAGCAGCAGCTGGAACTCGGTCATGACGGCGACCTCCTGCCGGGCAAACCTGGCGCTCGGCCCGGCCCCTGTCGGCCCGGCTGCCGCTGCTCCTCCTCCTCCTCCGTTGGCGGCGGCAGAAAGAGCGGCGCCATTCGCCTTGGGGCACGCCGCCACCGCCCCGGCCGCGGCGGCACTGACCGCCGCCATCGCCGCCGCCGCCGCCGCGATCCCCTCGGCCTGGACGGCGGCTGCGGCGGCCGAGCCTGCGCAGCCGCCTCCGCCTCCGCCGCCGCTGTCGCCGCCCGCTGCCTCGGCCGCGGCCGCCTTGTCCGCCTCCTCGGCCGCGACCGCCAGCAGCAGGTGGCACAGCTCCGCCACCACGGGCGGCTTGGTCACGTCCGCCACGATGTCCATCACCGGGTGCCGGGGGGTCGACAGCTTGACGGGCGTGGGCGTCTGCGCGCGCGCCGCCGCCGCCGCCGTATGCGCCGCGCGCTCAGACGCCTCGGCAGCGGCGGCCGCGGCGACGACGGCTGCGGCAACGGCCGCCTGCTGCCCGGCCCAGCCGGAGGCGCCGCCGCCCGCGCCGTTGGGGGTCGGCAGGGCTCCCGTGCCCTGCAGGGACCCGGGCAGCAGCAGGTGGTGCAGGGACAAGGGTCCGCCGCCGCCGCCGCCGCCACCGCCGGCGCCCCCAGGGCCGCCGTTGCCCCCCGGCCCGACGCCGCCGACGCCGCCGCTGCCGCCCGCCGGACCGACGCCCGCGCCGGACGCCGCCGCCAGCGCATTGGCCAGCATGTGCGGCGACATGGCGTGGTGGTGCAGCGCGCCGAGCGACCCGCCGAACCCGTGCGGCGAGGGCAGGGACGAGCCGGGCGCCGACGCGGCCGCGACCGCCGCCAGCGCCACCGCCGCCGCCGTGTGCTGGTGCTGCAGGTGCTGCTGGTGCTGCGGGTGCTGCAGCTGGCCCGCGAGGTGGTGGTAGGGGAGGTACGGCGGGAGCTGCTGCTGGTGCTGCTGGTGCTGCTGCTGCGGCTGCGGGGATCGCTGCGGGGCTTGTCGCGGCTGCTGCTGCGGCTGCTGCTGCGGCTGCTGCTGCTGATGCTGCTGCTGCTGCTGCTGCTGCTGCTGCTGCTGCTGCTGCTGCTGCTGCCGGTGGTGCGACGGGCGCGCGGGCCCTTGGCCCAGGCGCGCGCGCTTGTTGCTGCCCGAGGCAGCGCCACCGCCGCCGCTGCCGCCGCCGCCCGCCGCCGCCGCCGCCGCGACCGACGCCGGCACGCCGCCGCCGCTGCTGCCGCCAAGGCCGCCGCCAAGGCCGCCGCTGCCAAGGCCGCCGCCAGGGCCGCCGCCCGACGCCGCCGCCGCCGCCGCCGCCGCCGCCGCCATGAGCGCGCCGGCGACCGGCACGCCCGCCAGCACGGCCGCCCGCGCGGGGTCCCCGTCCGCGTTGTGGCAGTCGCTGCACTTGCACATGCCCGAGCAGAAGATCGACGCCTGGAAGCACTCGCAGTACTTTTTCAGGCACCCGCTCTTCTTGCAGTTGCACCCCTTGGTGTGGCGGTGCACGGCGCTGTCGGCCGCCGTGCGCGAGCCGTCGCCGCCGGCGCCGGCGCGCGGCTGGATCTTTGGCCTGAAGGCGGCCGGGTTGCGCTCGAGGATGGCCTCGACGGCGGCCTGGCGCACGGCCTCGGTGTCGGTGCGGTTGAGGCAGCTGACGCAGTTGCAGTGGTCGCAGTAGCGGCCGGCCGCGAAGCACTCGCAGTAGCTGCGTTTTTTTGAGTTGTTTTTGAGAGCGGGGGGGGGGAGGAGGAGGGGGGGTGAGCGCCGGGCGACATCGGGGGAGAAAGGACACACAAACCTCCCCCCCCCCCCCCCCCCCCCCCCCCCCGCATCTTCTTTTCAGCCGCGACAGCGTCCAACGCTTCCAAAAGCAGGCAACCCAGCAAAAGCGACGCCAGGACGACGAGGCACTACTACTCACAGCTTGAGGCACCGCGAGTTCTTGCAGTTGCAAGGCTTGATGTCGCCCGCCGCCGCCGCCGCCGCCGCGGCCGCCGCCGCCGCGCCGCCGTCCCCGCCGCCGCCGCCGCCTCGCCTTGACATCTTTTGTTGCGCGCCTCTCGCGCCCCTGGGCGTCGGGCCCAGCGGCACCGGTTGCCGCGATGAGGATCTGTCGTACACGACAAAGACGGCTTCCTCAAGTCAAGCCGTCAGACAACAGAGAGAGGAAAGAAAGAGGCAAAGGCGCCCCTCTCTTTTGTCGCTCGCGGCCGCCCGGCGCCGGCGGCCGCTGCCCGCCGCGCGCCGCTCTCTCGGCTCCTCCTCTGTCCCTCCTCTCCTCTCCTCTCCTTCGCCACGCGCGCTCGCCGCGGCGGCCTCCCCGGTGCCGCTCCTTCCTGGTCCCGGTACTGTGTGCGGGCCGATGACCCGCGCCTCGCGTCGTCGGCGGCGTCCAAAGGCGCGTCTCTCGAGCGAGTGCGTGTCTGTCTCCCTCCAAGGGGGAAGGAAAACGGCGACAGAGGCTTCTCTTCAAACTTGAAAAACGCGGCGCCTCCTTCCGCCCACCGCGCCCCCAAAGGACGAGCGGCCGGGGCGACGCGGGTCCTCGAAAGAAGTCTGCAGTTCTCCGGGGAGATCCCGCGTATCCCGCTTTCCTCCTAGACAGGGGGCTTGGCGTTTAAAAGGAGGGAGAGGAGGAGGAAAAAAGGGGGACTTTGTGTTTGAAACGTGGGGGGCGACGCCAAAGCCGAGATTGGTGTGCGTTGGATAAGGGTTGCGGGTCGGAGGCGGGTTGTCGTTAGTGCGTGTGAGGTGGTTTGTTGGCGGGCATTGAAACGGAGCGAAACAGCTTCAAAAGCTGAAAGACTTTGGGAGAAGCACCAGCACCCGCTTTCCCCCCCAAGCCGCGCCCTCTACCTCCCCCCCACATACACACATTGCGCGCGCCCGCCCCAATGCACACTCAAACCGAGGCGACCAGAGTAGGCACCGTCTCCTCGTGGCTTCGGCGCGCTCCATTCCAAAGCCCGCTTTGCCGGCGGCGACAGCAGCGACTGCGGCGGCGCTCGAGTGCCGCCGCCGCGCCCGACGCCGATGCTCCACGAGCGGACCGCCACCGCCGCGCCTCGCTCGCCAGCGCCTGGCCCAACGCGCTCGCCCTGCCGCCCGCGGCGCCGCACCGCCCCGCCGTCCCCTGCCTCCTCCCGGCGCGCCTCTACGATTTTACCTGACCGCCGGGGCCGAGGCCCTGCCCCGCTGCCCGCGTCGATCGGCGCCCGGAGCGGCGCGGGCGCGGGCGCGGGCGCGGGCGCGGGCGCGGGCGCGGGCGGCGCCGCCGTCGCGGGCTTCTGCCGCCTGACCTCGACCGCCCCTGCGAGCTGAGGGCGGCCGGGGGGGCGGGCGGGCGGGCGGGCTTGCGGGGGCGAGGGCGGCCGCGGCAGAAGGTGGAGGCAACCGTGCCGCTGGTCAGGACGTCGTGAGGTGCTTTGCCTTTCTGCCGCAGCGCCCGCCGCCGCCGGCCGACCCGCGCGCGCAGGGCGCGGCGGGCGCGCCGCCGCCGCTGCTGGGCGGCCGGCCGGGCGTGGCGCGCGCGCTGGCGCACGCGCTGGCGGGGCCCTACGGGCGCGCCGGGGCGGCGGGAGGGTTTCAAGGTCCGCCGTCGGGCGGGGGCGCGCCGCCGACGCGCCAGCAGCAGCAGCAGCAGCAGCAG
>Ga0209390_10006621_pt1 | contig 15410 bp, 19 predicted proteins | sample BON01_FD_187212 | JGI IMG/M metagenome (GOLD analysis project Ga0209390, IMG submission 187212) | Freshwater microbial communities from Lake Bonney liftoff mats and glacier meltwater in Antarctica - BON-01 (SPAdes) (version 2) | ecosystem: Environmental > Aquatic > Freshwater > Ice > Glacier... | reverse complement strand
AGGGGTGGGAGGGAGGGAGGGAGGGCTGGAAGGAGGAAGAGGACCAGTAAATTTATATGGGTTATCTTGTCCATCCATGCCTCTTTCTCTTCTGTTTGACTCTCTTCTTTTTGTTTATCTTCGTCTTGTGTAGAAGGTGAAAGGAAGGAAGGAGGACGTCGATGGAGGGAGAGAGGGAAGGAGGGAGGGAGGAAGGGAGGGAGAGCGGGTGGGTAGCTCGGTTCTGTGTACAATCATGAGGCGGTGGTACGGGCAAGCGGCCGAGGGCAGCAGCAGCAGGCCACCTGGAGGAGAGAGCCAGAGACAGAGAGAGAGAGCGAGAGAGAGAGGAGAGATGGTGGGCGGGGGCGGTATCCATTCAAATTGTCTTCTTATGTACTATTCCATTTGTCCTTTTTTGTTTGTTACCCGCGCGTGAGTGAGAAAGAGAAAGAGAGAGAGAGAGAGAGAGGAGAGCGAGAGAGAGAGAGAGGAGCCCATTATCAAGTCATTAATCAATCAATCTAGGCCCTGACCCCAAACCCCCAAAAGAAAACGCAAGAGAGGAAATGAAGAAGGAATGGAGAAGGTTAGAGAGAGTATTTGGAGAGCCGCGAGAAGGAGAGAGGAAGCAGAAGAAGAAGAAGAAGGTTAAAAAGGAAAAGAGAGGACGACGAGAATCAGACGGCGATAATACAAAAGGGTAGACACAAAACCAGAACGAGGAGCAAACACCAGAAAGATGGAAAAAACACTAGAGAAAAGCGCACGGAAAGGACAAGGGAAAATGCACGGCCGGTTAGAAAGAGGGAGGCTAGAGAGATCGGTGTAGAGAAGGGTGGAGGGAGGCAAGAGAAAAAGAGAAAGGGATGCAAGAGAGAGGAGGGAGGGGAGGCTTTACTTTGCGATGCGGAGGGGCGGGGCTTTAGGAGAACGAACGTCAGGATATAGCTCGCAGGCAGCTTGCTTTCGTCCTTCGTCCTCATCAAACTCTGTTTTCCTCCCCTTCCTGTTTTATCTCCTTCGTTCTCCTCCTTCGATTGAGCAACGAGTTTTGTGTGAGGCTTAGGCGAACGAACGAATGAATCAAAAACAAGAAGATCGTCTCCAGCTTCTTCCCCTGCTTTCTAACCTCTCTTATCACTCGTACTTCTTTCTTTTGTCTTGTGTTCTTACGTGCATTCTATTTCTATTTCCGCTTTCCAATACACACATTCTTTTCTCCTCAAAATCATCACTTCGGTTCCACATCTCTCCACCCCCCCTCCCGAATCCTACGCGTGCCACCCCCAGGGATAATCCGCACGTCATTCCTCTCCTCTTCCTCCACCTCCCCCAAAGCCCGACACGCACTCGAATTTCTAAAACGTCGCTTACAAGCATTCACAATCTCCAGCATCGTACAACTTATAAAACCATCCTCGCCCCCCCCATCCCCAAAACTCTCCGATGGTGGCAACTCAACCAAATGCGGACCACAATCAAAAATCAAATCAGCAGGCAACATCCTCTTATACCACCACCAATCCCGATCCTTTCCTCTTATCCGTTGCTTTTGACAATAATGAAGAAAGGCGGGCATTTTCTGCCCCGCCCCGCTGCTGCTGCTGCTGCTGCTGCTGCGGCTGCTACTACTTCTTTGACCAATAACCGAGTCTAGCCCACAACGAAGCTCTTCTTTCTCTTCCTTCTTCCTCCCTTCATTTAGAGCCGCCACCATCACCTCCCCAGGCCACCCAATCATACACCCAGCCATCTCCATCTGCAACAACGTGTGGGGTAAATGCAATTTAGCCGCCGCAATCGCCCAAGCAAACATTTCTGCATAATGTCTCGTGAGATCTTGATCAGGCCCGCTTACTAAAGGGTATTGAGCGTGCGTCAAAGGGATGATCTCCGTCCAAGCATCAATTAACGGGAACCAATCGGCACGATGCAAGGCATAGGGAGGGCCGACATTGTAATATTGTTTGGCATCCGCGGGAGTAAGTAACGCACAGCCTTCTTTGTCGTCTTTGCAGACAGGGAAGCGCAGCCAGGCTGAGTCCAAACCGTAGGCTTGGGCAATGGGCCGGCCGCGCATTCGAGATATGACCTCACGGCCGCTACTACTGCTGCTGCTGCTGCTGCTGCTGCTGCTGCTGCTGCTGCTGCTGCTGCTGCTGCTGCTGCTGCTCCTTTCGCCTTCCGCCGTCTCCATCTCATCAGCAGGTAACAGTCCAAGCTCTCGGGGTCCAAAGGGTGTCAGAAACAAGAAGTCGGGATCAATTGAAACGATGGCCAGGTCGTCGTCCTCCTCCCCCTCCGCCTCGTCTATTACCACCCCTGGTCCCACCACATCTCGCAGCGTGCCTCCCCCCATCTTATCCAGCCAATAATGCAAACTCTGAGCTTTATTCGCAAATTTGTAATGCACCGTGCTATTCCCAATCCCCGTCAGATCCTTCACAAACAGCAAGTGGAAACGAAAACGAGGCGTGACCGTAGGGTGCTCGGCGAATGCCGCATGCTCTGCCTTGATTCGCTCCTGGGTTAGTTGATCGTCGCCCGTCAAGGAAGTAGATTGCTCGCACCCGCACACCACCCGTACAATGGCCCCGCGTTGCCCCACGCGTTCGGCGCTCTCGAGCATGGTCATCGCTTGCCAGTGCTGGAAGCTGGTGCAATCTGTGGAGAAATGAATGACGACGCGGTCTTCCGCGGGAATGTCCTTTTTGGAGAGAGGTCCGGTGCGCGCGGTGGTGGTGGTGGTGGTCAAGTCGCTCGAGACACTACTACTTCGTGTGCTCCGGACGCTGGCCTGGTCGTTAATGATGCTGGCTGCGCTTGCCACGGAGCGCAGTGCCCATGGCCCCTCCCGCATGGCTCGAGCGTCGTCTTCGTGCAGACTGATTTGGCTAATTTGGACTCCCAATGTGTAAGTCAACGCCAAACAACCGACGGTCAATACGGAAAGCACCAGCAGGACCGCGTTCTTTCGCCGTGCTCGGGCGGCGGCTGCGCTGCCCATGGCCGTGGTCGTGGTGGTCGTGTGCTGGGCCATATTGTGTTGGAGCGGGGGAGCGGCCATTCACTTGCCACGGCTCTCTCTAGGCACAGACGACGGCTGGTAGCGCTTTCAGGGACGGCGCCGTCACCATGACACGTGGGAAGCCTCTCTCCTTGTGCCTGTGTGGTGGTTGTGTGGGATGGTGAGGTGGAGAGTGAGAATTGGCAAGGTGAAAATCAAAACGCAGCAGAATTCAAGTTGAGCGACTTGCTTCTTCGGGCCTCGCTCGGCGAGTCTTCGTGAGCGTGCATTGCTTGTCTTTGCCTTTCCATTTCCCTTGTCCCCGACCGAAATACGCCACGCGACCTATTGAAGGATAAGCTGCAAGTCTTCTTCTCTTCTCACCTTGGCCCGTCCACCCTCTCTACCCACAGGCTCACCAAGCGACCTGCTAATCATCATCATCGTCTAGGATACTCGCCTGCTTGTTGCATTCCACACCCCTCCAAATGCTGCCACTACCACCACACGGACGGCCAAGGGGGGCCACCTTCTCCCCCCTCCTTCTCGTCCTGCAGCTTTTCGTCCTGGTGGCGGTCTTGCTCTGCGAGCCCACCGCCGCCTTCCAGCCCTCCTCTCCCCTCTCCCCTTCTGGAACCACCTCGTCCTCCATACAGCAGCAACGTGTACGGTCGCGCGGAGACGTGGTCTGCAAAAAGGGTAGCAGTAGCAGCAGCAGTGGGCCGCCGGCATCGAAAGGCTTTGGGTTTGGAGCCAAGCCCAAGGCTGACAAGTACAAGTACAGCGGACGTCTCAAGCCTGGCGTGCTGAGTCCCACCCGAGAGGTGCCTGAGGAGATCATGCGGCCCGACTACGCTTTGGACGGGTACGTGATAGGAGCGTGTGTGTGTGTCTGCAGAAGAGTGCTTGTTTTGAAAAGAGAAATGCTAGAGAGTATGTGTGTGCGCCCAACTAGCTCTTTGAGGTTGGAGGGAGGGCAGGCACGTTTATCAAGCTCCCTTCTCTCTGTCGTGCTTTCTCTCATCTCTCCTCTTCTTTTTTTCACGTATTCCTTGCCATTTACCCACCCACACTGCAACCGTTTCCTTATGCACCTTCTCATTCCTCACTATTACATATTCTAACATCCTCCCATCCCTCCTCCCCCACCTCACACACAAAACCCACAGCGTCCCCAAAGCCCGCGACCCCCCCTTGCCCTGGATGATCGAAGTCAAGACCCCCGAAGACATCGCCGCCATGCGCGCCTCCGGCCTAGTCGCCCGCGAGGTCCTCGACGCCGCCGCCCGTCAAATCAAAGTCGGGATGACCACCGACGAGATCGATATGATCGTCCACGGAGAGACAGTCAAACGAGGCGCTTACCCCTCGCCTTTGAACTATCACGGCTTCCCAAAATCCTGCTGCACGAGCCTGAACGAAGTGGTCTGCCACGGGATCCCTGACGTGTCAACCTCCCTTCAAGACGGAGATATTGTTAATGTGGACGTGACTGTGTTCTATAAAGGCTACCATGGGGACTGCTCCGAAACCTTCTGCGTCGGCGAAGTAGACGAAGCCGGGAAAAAACTCGTCAAAGTCACCTACGACGCCTGGCAAAAAGCCATCGAGTTCTGCAAGCCCGGGCGTCCCTACAAGGATATCGGGGCGATTATTGAGGAATATGTTACCAAAGAAGGGTTTACCACCGTGAGAGAATTCTGTGGGCATGGCTTGGGCAAAATTTTTCATACCACCCCCAACGTCCTCCATTTCAAAAATAGCCAACCCGCTGGTGTGATGCAGCCCGGGCACACCTTCACCATTGAGCCCATGATCTGCGAAGGCACGAATAAACACATTCTGTGGCCTGATAAGTGGACGGCGACGACGGCAGATGGGCGGCGGTCGGCGCAGTTTGAACACACCTTGCTCATTACCCCTACGGGGGTGGAGGCCTTGACAGGCCGCTTGCCGACGTCGCCCAAATTTTTTTGGGAGGAGTAGTGGGTGAAGGGGAAGGGAGGAATGACGGTGGTAATAGCGGGAGGGGGTGAGTGAACGAAGGGAGGGAGGGAGGCAGGGGAGAGGGAAGTAATAGCAACAAGCGCGTAACAGGTCGAGGAGAGCAAGAATCAAATGTTGAAATGTGAATCTGATTTGGTGGTTACTGTTTTTGTTTTTTAATATGTTATTTTTGCTTTCCTTGGGTGCGATTCATTCCTCTCTTGTTCTTGATTAGCTTGTGCAAAAAAGGGGGTCTATTCTAGCAGTAGTAAGCTGCTGTGTCGATGGGGGATTGCAGCGTCGAGCAGGTCCTTTCTTGCTAAAGAAAATCCGTGCATGCCTCTTGACCGCAGGGAAAAAACCAAAAAAACAATTGAAAGTGGATTGCCCACGTCTCTGACCTTTCATGCGGAACGGTCAGGCCAGGCGGAGGGGGGAGGTTGGCTGGTGTGTGCGAGCCTAGAAAGCCTCAAGTCTAGACGAACTTTTGGGGATAGGGACGACCCGAACTCCTGCATCATCTAACAAAAGATGATCTGGTGCCCTTTAGAAGCGTTTTGGGTGCTTCAGCCAGGTTGTTTTGCGTGGTGCGTGGGGAGAAACAGACGAACGACGAACATAAGTCAGCTGTTGACAAAATGGGCGGGCAGTAAGCGAGCCGCCACTTTTTCGCCTCCCTTTTTGGCCGCCCTCTTCCAACCGGGTCGTGAAAGCACCCTCCATACACTCAGCGAGGTCGCAAAGACAAAGTTCTTGTGTCATTTTTTTCAAAGTGCCATACCTCTTTCCCTTCAAAAACCACACAGCACATGGACGAAAAGGGCAGGGCGTTGCAAGGCCGCCTCGATTTTTGCGAGCGAAATGTCAAGGCGTTGCAGCAGGGGGTCAAGGCTTTGCTTAAAAACCACGAGGAGGGCTGCAATGCCACACTTGACCTCTCGCAAAAGATCCGGGACACGGCCGCGCAGGAGCAGTTTATTGACCTCCAAGAAGACCTGATTGCCATTGCCGAGTGCACCAAGCGCCTGGCTGAAGAGCGAAGGATGATCATGTGCGAGCGTGCCGAGGAGCGGGTGCTTTCCACCATCGAGTTCATGCAGGAGCATGTCTTGCACCCGACGAAGCTTCTGCTCAAAGACCGGGAGCGGGCTCTCTCCAAGTTTCGGGCCATGGAGAGGAAACTCACGTGTGAGTGCTTGGGGGGGGAGGAGAGGGAGGAGGAATGGGGGGATGAAGCAGCACTGCTCGAAGACTGGGCAGGCGTGTTGCTTTGATCGAATTCGGCCGTAATTACTTTGATTCACACTTTAAATCACTTTATCATCTTCTTTCAAAAATCAGACTCCGGAGAGCGGACCTTGCTGAGCATGCTCAACCTCGAGGACGACGAGGACCTGAAGCAACAAAAGCTGGCCAATTACGGGGAATGCGCCAAGCACACGGACGAGGTGGTCGACAGCAACTTCCGTTGCTTCGAGAAGAGCCGGGTGGTGGAGATGAAGGCTATGCTGGAGGAGGCGTTGCGGGCAGAGATGCTCTACCACTGCCGGGCGTTAGAGGTCTTGGAGCCTTTGTGTGTCTCTATGCGTCAGTTGGACCCGAACCGAGCCATGGCCAGCATGGCGCAGGAGCTGAATGAGCTGAATAATGATAAGGCGGATGGGCAGGAGAAGAATGAGCGGGGGCACGGAGGCCGTGTGCGGGGTGGCGGGCGACGTTGAAGGGTGCGGAGGGAAGAAGTAGTAATAAGGGAGGGGGAAGGCATAGGAGGAGCTAGACATGAAAAGCACAAACATAACAACATACAATATTTTGACATGCTAATCTACTTTCTTTGTTGTCTTTTACTTTAGCGACACGCATATATACACTTTCGTTCTCTTTTTTTCCCCTGCTTCTTCTCCGCTTCTCATCTTGCCGGTGACGAGGAGGGCGTGACGGACGTGCCCTTCACAAAACTCGGCATATCCAGATACTTGAGCTGCTTCCGACCATGCCGCAACAAAAACTCAACCTTCTGGAAATCCATCCTCTTGACAGACGCGGCATCTTCCCGAAACTGAGTGCGGGCGAGGGTCCAGGTGCCTCCTTCCTCTTTGGCTGGGTCTTTTTGACGGGCGGCGCGTAAGAGCTGTCTATAGAGGCTCAGTACTTCTTTTTGAAGACCCGAGGCCCTCTGAGGCGCCATGCTTGCCTCCTGTGGTTGGGTAGGAAGGAGTGGGAGGGAAGATGAGCAAGTGTATAGAGAGGAGAAAAGAGGGTTGAGTAAGGGTGGAGGCATTAGCAATGAACCTTTGAGAGGCAGCGCAGCAGCACCGTAAGACCGAGGAGGAGGAGGAAAGAAAGAAATAGGACCTGTGTGAATTGAATTGAATTGTCGCGACCTGAACGAAAGGGGGGCCTGTACGCCTTCGATTTCGACCGTCTTTGTTGTCTTTCGTTTCCTGAGGGTGGAGTAACCGTCGGTCCTGCTGCGCTACCTATCATCTCCCTCCTTTTTTCTCTCGGCCCTTTGCCGCTTTCTCAGTAGGAGGCGGGGCATACCTTCATGCTTCTTCTCTCTTCCCTCTGTTCCTTCTCGATGGTGATTGAGCTGACGGCAACATCCACACACAAGAAAAGGCCGCCATCTCCACCTGATTCTGTTAGCACAAGAACTCAATCAATCGTCTCTCTCTCTCTCTACCGATAACCACCTCCCCCTGCTCCTCCCCCGGCACCTCGTCTGCCCTCACCCCAATCCCTCCGCCGGGGATCACGACTGTTCCCACCACCCCCTCCTCCTCCTCCTCCTCCTCTTCTTCTTGGATCAGAGGGAGCAACGGGAGGAGCAGCGGCTGCATATGCGCCACCGTGGGGCGGAGGTGGCAGCGACGACGACGAACCTGGTGGTCCTCCCCGGCGGGGGTCCTCGTACCGCCCTCCCACTCCTCCTCCTCCTCCTGCTCCTCTATCATATCCTCCTCCAGTATACCCACCACCCCCAACAGGGCCAGCAGCGGCACCACCAGCGGCACCACCAGCAGCACCACCAACAGCAGAGCCGCCTCGTCGATCATCGTACTCATCACCAGCAGCGGGATAACGGGAGGGAGGAGGAGGGACATGGTGGTGGTAATCCTGTCCTGGCCCTCCCCGCTGCCTGCTGGGGCTGTATTCATGATAAGCCGGCGGCGGTGCGTGTGCATGCGCATGGGCGTGGTGATGGGAAGGGTACGAAGAAGGGGGAGGAGGAGCAAGAGGAGCAGCATAGCGGGAGGGTGGTGGAGAGCGAGAACGACCTCCTCCTCCTCGGGCGCCTCGGTGGTACTCATAGTCGTCATAATAGGCCGGAGGGGGGGGGGGAGGGAGGGAGGGAAGCCCACCACCGCCGCCGCCGCGACGATACGGATCGTCGTGGTAGGAAGCAGGAGGATGAGAAGGAGGAGGAGGGGGAGGGTATCGACTGCGGACGGGGCTGCGGGACCGGGAGCGAGCACGAGCGTAGGGGTAGGGGGCAGGAGGCAGGTGATGGGCCGGGTAGCGTTCTCGAGACCTGGAGCGGGGACGATCGCGATCACGGTCACGGTCGCGTAGGTCGCGTGGATCGCGTGCGGGAGGACGAAATTCGTCGTAGTACCCTGCGCGGGGTGGTTCTCGTCGAGGGGGGCTTCGACTGTAGCTTCGGCGTCGCTCGCCGCCACGGCCATGGCTGGGGATTGCGTCCTAAAAGTGAAAAAGAAGAGGTGTGGGTTGGGTTGTGCGGATGGAGTGAGTGTCACGCTTCATATTGTGCTTGTCGTTATGCTCGCATTCTCTACATTCCTCAGCGTCCTTCGCCCTCCCCTTACGCCCTCCCTTTCCCCCCTTAAAAACTTACCTCGTATACCTGCACTACCACGCCCCTTAGCTCCGTGTTGTGGATCTGTCGCAAAGCCTCCATCATGTCCTCCCGTCCATGGTACTCAATGATACCCACGCTGGGGTTGCCTCGCACTACTTCCGTGTACAACGGAGCCAAGCTCGTGCTCCCCCGCGCAAAGTCCTTCAGGTCCTGCCACGTACTCCCGCGCGGCATGCCCTCCACACGCACCCGGTGCTCGCTCCGCTGCATCTGCGGCCGGGGGCCTTCGCGCTTGGGTCCTTTGGCCTCCTCTACCGCCAAGGTCACGCCATGCAGCTCCTTGCCGTCCACGCCCTGGGCGGCTTTCACCAGTGCCTCTTCTCCTTCCCGCCCGCGCATAAACTCGACAAAGCCAAATCCGCCCTCCTTCTTCATGTCGATGCGATCAATGGAGCCGTACTCCTTGAACAGCTCCCGCAGGTCCTCGGCTGTGGCGGCGGGCGTCAGGTTGCCCACGTACAGACGCGTGCCCGGCATTGCTGGCTTGATTGCGGTGTGATGGTGGTGGTCCTGATGATGATGATGATGCTAGCCTGCGATGGTTCCTGCCTCCTTACTTGGTCCTGACCTCTGCGTGTCGCGCACGCTACCTGCCTATGGCTAAATTGTTAGGGTGTTTGTGGTGGTGGTGACCTCGGACAGCGTGAACATAATTGTGCCTGGTGTGGGAGGGAGTGCAAGCAAGAAGCAGTGCTGGGTCGAGCAGTGGAACCTGCGCCCAGTGTTTCTCGTACGCCGTACGTTCCTTCCTGTCTACAGGAACGTGCCCCGTAGCCGTGCGCAGCAATGCAGTTGTGTGATGCAAGCACAAAGCAACACGCTTCCTTGAGCATCATGGTTGTGTCATTCCCTTGCCGCACAACACAGCACGCCACTCTCTCTTGTCATTTCAAACTCCCACCCACCACTCTCCCCTTCCTTTTACAACCCAGCTCCAGGCAAGCAGACAAGGAGCACGCGACTGAAAGCAATGTTTGCGGCTTCCGCCGGCCGGCATCATCCGGCGCAGCCTACTCCTGCGGCCCCTGCGGCAGCACGGCCCCCAGCGGCTGCCGCAACTAGTAGACGTCGGGTCCCCTCCTCGTCGTCTTCCTCCCGGCGGGTGCCTCCGTCTCCGCTCCAGCGACGGGCGGGTGGACGTGCTGCCCAGGAGCAGGAAGTGGAAGATGAGGTCAATCTTTTGCTGGCACCTTTCTCAGCCCGCGCATCGACACTACCATCCCACCGGCACGACTGGGTGACTTGGGTGTGGCTTTGGGGCACGTGCGGCCTCATCATGGCCAGCTATTGGACGACGCTCGGCAAGGGCATCGCAGGCGGGGATAGCGGGAAGCTTGTCGCAGAGGCTTGCCAATGGGATACTCTCCGACCAACGCGGAACCCGCTCTTGACTATTCTGCATCATCTTTTCATTCAATACTTGCCGCTGGCCGAGAGTCCTGCCTGGAAGGCCAATTTAGTCTCTGCTATTTGTGCGACTGTGGCCGCCGGGTGCCTCTTCTTGTGCGTCGTGCTGTTTGGGCAGGCGCGGCATCGGTGCTATCATCCTTCTTCTTCCTCGACCGAAAATTCCCTTGCAACGGCGGCAAGTACGACGGCATTGGTGGCCGCGGCCGCGGCGGCAGGGCTCTTTGCGTGGTCGCCTTTGGTCTGGCAATTCGCAGTGACAGCCGAGGTATTTGCTTTGAACAATGCTCTGCTAGCCCTCCTGCTGTACACTACACTCCGCTTTGCCTGCAGCTGGACATCCCGGGATCGGCGTTTGTGGGCCTGCACCACTGCACTGCTTTGTGGCCTGGCCCTGACGAATCAGCTCGGGGCCATTCTATTTGAGATACCGCTCGTGCTCTATTTCGCGTGGTGTCTGCGGCGAGACTTGGCGAGGCGGCCAAGCGCTATCATCCTCGAGCTTGGCGGATGGTTTATTTTCGGTTTTTCACCCTACTTTTACGTACCCTTGACTGTCTTGTGGCGCACTCAAGCTGGCAGATTTGGCGATGTGACAACATTAAAAGGTCTGTGGAGCCAATTACGCCAGGGAGGCTTTAGCATTTTACAACCAGCGTCAGGTCCAGACACTGTAACCCAGCAGGAGCCGGTTTGGCACGAACTGGGTGCATATGCGTGGGATCTGGCTTTGCGCCAAGGTCTATGGGGCGTCGTGCCACTGCTCGCGCTATTGGGATGTGTGGTAGCCACGGTGTTCACTGCGCCATTCTTGTTGCCTCCGCGCTATCGGGGTGAACGAGCCAAGGTGACGCGGGCTACGGACAGATACATACAACAAATTGTGGCAAGTATGCCGGCTGCCGAACCGTCGTGCGTGCATACTGAGAAAACTGCGGAGCAGGGGCCATACCACAAAGCCGAGGCCAAGGCACGCCACGAGTCGCGGCAGGTGACGTGGGCTCTTGTGGGAGCCTGGGTCCTGTCCCTGCTTGCCTTTGGTTTTGCGCCGTTGGTGCCGTCGCGCGAGAGAGTAGATTTACGTCACAGCATGATGGCGCGCTTCTGGATGCAAGCTAATTTGCTGATCTTCATGTGGGCGGGCGTCGGCATGGATTGGCTGTCGTGTGTGGTGGCACGGGAGCAGTCCCGGGTGGGAAGACGGCAGGATGCACGACCTTCGTTTAATTCAATGTCCTCGTTGGCTCGCGTCGTGTGTGTGGTACTGACCCTATGGCAGTTTCAGAAGCATTATGCGATGCCGGATCAGCACGCCAAACCCTACTTCGAAAAGTACGCCCGGACTCTTCTCGCGCCCTTACCGCCGGACTCGGTGCTGCTTGTGAATCATGACGTACAATGGAATCCGTTGCGGTACATGCAAGTGTGCGAGTACTACCGGTCGGATGTGACGGTCCTTAACTTGTCGCTCATGACCTGTCCGTGGTGGGCTTTGCAGCGCGGTAGATATGGTGGCAAGGTTATTTTTCCCGGCACACATCATGTTCCTGAGAACCATCCATTGGCCCGCGGAGGCGGGGCTTTCACCACGCGCAGCCTCGTGGACACCAATATCGACCGAGTTGGAGGCATTTTTGTGGCAGGGAATCTGACCATTTCCCAGGCCGAGGGACAGTTTCGGTCTGCCTACACAGCGCTGCCCATGGGCTTGAGCATGCAGCTTTTTCGACACGAAGACGTATGGACGATGAGACAATGGCTTACGCGCCACTTCGAGGTCTGGCGTCTCCTCCAGCAGCGCTCCCAGGACTTGTTATCTCTTGCAGAGCTGCCTGCACTCGATACGTACCAGAAAGGGAAATGGGAATATGAAATTAGGCGCGACTATCTGAACCATTTGGCAGAGGCTGCGGCGCATGCACTCGAAGAAGCGATTGCGCTCCAGGAACAGTACCACAGAGGCGCGAGAGGAGAAGATGGCGACACCGCGCATCACCTCATCACGACGAAAATGTCCTCCACGCTGGTGTTGAAACATTTCCTGGATGCAGCATGGTGGCTTGAGGTATTGGTTGCGCATGACCCTGACCACACGACGCACACACTCAAGAACTTGGGCTTGGCTTATTTCCACCTGTTGTACCTGAGCCCTACGATTCCCGTGGCGGCGGCCGAGGCTCAATTGCGCCGCGTGCCCCGTGCTAGTCCCTTCAATGACGCCGCCCTTGCCATCAATGTACCACAGTGGTACCGGGGCCCTGGTCGCCAGGAGACAGACTGGCGAATGTGGCTCTTGAATCGCTTGGACGAGGCTTGGACAAAGTGTTTGGCTCGTCCCGACGCTCAACACATGCCTGAGGCAGGCAAATTGCAGCAGCAGCACAAAAAAGTTGTGGCCCGCATGCGCCCGCTTCTTGAAAAAGAGGAGGCCCTTGCCACTGGGGAGTTCAGGCGCGGCGCCGACTAATAGGTAGTTGGCGATGAGAGATGGATGGGTTCCACGTGCGAGTTTTGCGTTATTCAAAGCTGGCTTAGGCGTAAAAAAAATTGCTTTAAGATGACTGGAAACATAATAAGTCAAAAGAAGTCGATCAAACTCGAAGAGTGTGCTCCCCGAAAGAAATACGCTCCGAGCGCCCCTGCTGATGCCCTCCCCCTGAGCACGTGTTTGCTTGCTTTGCGTTCGACCAAAATGATGAGGCTAGCTTTTCGATAAGGGTTGTACGACTTGAAGCTGTCAGATACAGTCTTGCTCGCATTCTATGCGGCAAATCGTGGCTTTCGTGAAGAATGCTCGGCGGCATTCTTGGGCTCTCGAACGGCTGCTCAGCCAACGGCCACGGCACGATCGCTCGCAATCCAACCACCACCACCACGAGATTTAAGTCACCCAACCCAACCACTGCCACGCCACAACACAGGCTCTGACATACGGCTTGTACGCCACGCCGCTACGTTTGCGGCCGGCCAGCACGCGTGAAGCAGCGCCATCAACCTTATCCCTCTCAACAGCTTGCATCGCCCACCCACACGCCTCCAGCGCATCCACACGACGCCTACAGCCAGACGCCATGGTATGGAAGACTTCTGAAATGGACACCACGCAGTTTGAGATCAACATCACGCCGTGTTTTTCGTCCATCGACCCTGTTTGTACGACGCCTGCGCCTCTCGATCCCGACGTCGCCCGCATCTGGGTCAAGGTGCCTTGCGACTACACACAACGACTCCTCGTCCACGCCATTGCTCGGCAGCGGCCCCGCTTGGCCCAGGTAAAACAAGAGGAGGATGCCTCGATCCTATGGGCGGACTACGAGGACCTGGACTTTGACCGCATCTTGGCTGGCGACGGCAAGATCAAGGCTAACTCCTATCTGATCAGGAAAGGCCTTGGTCGCAAAGCCCAGCTGGCCTACCAGTTGCGGAAGTACATGGCTAAGAGGCCACAATCCGTGCTGCATGGAGCCGTACCTGAGACGTTGGTGATTGAAACCTGGGAAGCCTTTGAGGAAGAAATGAGCTTTGGGGCTTTAGGAGCGACGTTTGATCAAAATCTCACGGCCTCCCTTTCGCAGCGGGACCGCCTGGAGTGGTGCCTCCGAGATGCTAAAGAACGGCTTGCTCAAACGCCGGATCAGGCCTGGATCCTCAAACCCAGCGTCACCAACAAAGGCGCCGAGGTCACCGTGCTGCGGGACTACGCAACAATGGCAGACGTGGTGGGTGCGTGGCCAGACGTGCGGGAGTGGGTGCTGCAAGCGTATGTTGCGCAGCCGCTCCTGCACCGCCGGAAGAAGTTTCATTTGCGGTGCTATGTCTTGGCGGTGGGGGATCTGTCGGTGTACGTCTGGCGACGGGTCTTGCTGTTGAGCTCGGCGATGGAGTACGACGAGCAGGATTTGGGGAATCAACTCGCGCACATCACGAACACCGCCCGGCAGGTGGAGGATGGAGAGCCGCATCTTGTGGCGGAGGAGGAGTGCGTCTTTTTGCTGGACGACTTGGTGGGGGACTTGCAAGCGAGCCGTGGGTTGAAAAGGGAGAAGGCAGAGGGGGTGGTGGAGGGCATTCGGAAAGGGATGGAGGAAGTGACGGGCGAGCTGTTCAAGGCCTTGCATGGGGAACGCACGGTCTTCGCGCCCCTCCCGCAGTGCTTTGAGCTGCTAGGGCTGGATTTCCTCGTTTCTCTCGACGAGGACAAAGAGGAAGATGAAACTTCTACTCTCATCCCGCAGGTGCATTTGCTAGAGGTCAACCCAGGACCGGATTTTAAGCAAACGGGGCCGCGGCTTCGACCGGTGATTGGGGGGCTTTTGGAGGCGACGTTGGATGTGGCTGTCCTAGAAGATCATGTGGAGGGCACGGAGGACTTGGTGTTGGTGTATCAGTCATTGCACCAACAGAATGGAGGGTCGGGGATGCGGTTGTTGAACGGATGAAAGAGGAGGGAAAAGCAATGGCTGTAATATAAATGATGAGCAAAGGAAAAGGAAAAGCACTTCTTGATTAAGTACTCTTACTTCTCTTTATTCTTTTTGTTGTTGCTGTACAGTGTGTTGAGGAAAAATGGTGTATTCGACACCTATCACCTCTTGTTGTTGCTGCTTGTGTTGATGTTGCTCTTGCTGGGGATGCTCTATACTATCTTAACCTATCTGTACACACCCTCCCTCCAAGCCACCCACAAACCCCACCTCCTACCCTCCCTCACTCCCTCTTTTCCACCTGCACATTCAAAAACTCCTCCCTCCCATAAGCATTAATATCCAAATGCGAAATCCCAATAGTCCCCAACAGCTTCTCCGGCAACTCCCCCGCCTCCTCCTCGCCCTGCAACAAAATGCCCATCTCCACCTTCAGATACTTTGCATACCCCCTACACAAAGACACAATCTGACTCGCCAACGCCGAGCTCGCAATATCCACATCAACCTCCACATAATTCTCCCCTCGAAAATAACGCTGCGTCAGCTTTTGCCCCAAAATCGTCGGTTTATTCCCCACCGCCCACTTTATCATCGATGGCCCCTCCGCAATGCTCGGAATCAACTTAAACCTCTTATTCTTAAAGTCCCCAAGCAAAAACTGCCCTCCTCCCCCCCCCCCCCCCCCCCCCCCCCCCCCCCCCCCCCCCCCCCCCCCCCC
>Ga0209390_10006620_pt1 | contig 15410 bp, 10 predicted proteins | sample BON01_FD_187212 | JGI IMG/M metagenome (GOLD analysis project Ga0209390, IMG submission 187212) | Freshwater microbial communities from Lake Bonney liftoff mats and glacier meltwater in Antarctica - BON-01 (SPAdes) (version 2) | ecosystem: Environmental > Aquatic > Freshwater > Ice > Glacier... | reverse complement strand
CCCCCCTCCCCCCCCCCCCCCGAACAATCAAACAATCAAACACCCCAACTGCCCCCCCCAATCCAACCCAAATATATCTATAAATAACCCTCCCAAACAACAACAAAAAAACAAAAACAACGACAGGCTGCCTGCGCTTCCCCGGCCAGCTCAACTCGGACCTGCGCAAGCTGGCCGTCAACCTCATCCCCTTCCCGCGGCTGCACTTTTTCATGGTCGGGTTCGCGCCGCTGACGTCGCGCGGGTCGCAGCAGTACCGCGCGCTGACGGTGCCGGAGCTGACGCAGCAGATGGTGGGTCGGTCGAATGGGGGGGGGAGGCGTGGGGCGCCGGGGCGCGGTTTCTTTCTTCCGTTCCCGTCGCCGTCGGTTCTCTCTCGCGCGCAGCAGTGGGGGACTGCTTTCGAGCCCGCGAGTTTCCCCCGACTTGCGCCCCTCCTGGCCCAACCCAGCCGCTGACACCGCGCCCCCCCATCCTCCTTCCAACCCAACGAAACACACAACGAAACACGAAAAAACAAAAAACAAAAACAAACCAATACAGTGGGACGCCAAGAACATGATGTGCGCCGCCGACCCGCGCCACGGGCGCTACCTGACGGCGTCGGCGCTGTTCCGCGGGCGCATGAGCACCAAGGAGGTGGACGAGCAGATGCTCAACGTCCAGAACAAGAACAGGTGAGGACCGCTTTTGTTTCGTTTGTTGGCGAAGAGAGAGCGAGAGAGCGTCTTTTTTCCGCTTCTTTGCGCAAAACAAAAAACTCACGACGCCCTCCCCTCGCAAAACCGAAAACAAAACAACAACAACCGAAACGACAAAAACCCAGCTCCTACTTCGTGGAGTGGATCCCCAACAACGTCAAGTCGTCGGTCTGCGACATCCCGCCCAAGGGCCTCAAGATGTCTGGCACCTTTGTCGGCAACAGGTGGGTTTGTTGGGGTTTGCAAAACGGACAAAACGATTGGTCCGTGTCGAGAGACGGCCGCGGGGAGCGCGGAGCCTCCGTTGCTCGCCCCCCGGGGGGCGGGCGTCCCCCTCTCCTCGCGCGTCGCGCCTGCGCCCTCGCTCTTTGCGCTCGCTCCCGTTGCCTCCTTCCCCTCCCCGCGCCCGACCCGCTGACCCCTCAATCCTCCAACACGGCACTCCGACGCCAATAAACAAAGAAACCTACCAAAAACTAAAAAAAACTAATAAAAAAACAACAAAAAACCAAACAGCACCGCCGTGCAGGAGATGTTCAAGCGCGTCAGCGAGCAGTTCACGGCCATGTTCCGCCGCAAGGCCTTCCTGCACTGGTACACGGGCGAGGGCATGGACGAGATGGAGTTCACGGAGGCCGAGAGCAACATGGTGGGTGTTGGTGGTCATGGGTGTTGGGGCGTTTGTTGGGTTTTTTTGCAGGGCGGGAGAGAGAGAGAGAGAGCAGAGAATCACGGTTTTGGGGCGTTGAAGGAAAAAGAGACGCCCGCGCCCGGTCACTCAAACACACACAAAAAACAACGCCCTTTCAAACCCGCCCAAAACACAAAAACAGAACGACCTCGTCAGCGAGTACCAGCAGTACCAGGACGCCAGCGCCGAGGAGGAGGCCGACTACGCCGAGGAGGAGGCGTAATCGAAGACAGATCGCCCAACAAGGAGGAGGAGGAGGAGGAGCTCTCTTTTTTTTTCTTTTCTGGGGTGTTTGGCGGCAAAGCGGCGAGCGAGGCGCGGGACCGGGCAAGGCGGGCGCCTTTTTTTCTTTCTTTTTGCCTTCTTCGACCTAGGCGCGCCCGCCCGTCGTCTCTCCCCTCCTGAACAAGGGGGGGGGGGGGCGGCGGAAGCAAAGAGAGAGCGGGGCGCCCCTTTCCTTCCCATGTTGTCCCCTCCCCCTCTCCTCCTTTGCCGCCAAGACACGCGCAAAACGGGCAAAGCACCAAAAAAAAAACACAAAAAAAAACCACACACACACTACGGGTGTAGACAGGAAGACCTGACGGGGGGGGGCCTATTTTCTCTTTGCGTTTTTTTTCAATCTTGAGGCGCCGAGAGGTTCACAGGGGCGCCCGCGATAGCCGCGCCCTCGGGGTGTGGTGGCGGCGGCGGCGCACCCCCGCTCTGGCGCGCCCTCTTGTTCCCTTTGACACAAGCGCACGCGTGATTCTCTGCTCTCTCTCTCTCTCTCTCTCTCCCGCCCTGCAAAAAAGCCCCCCCCAAAATCCGCGACGGAAGGACGGAACGACGTCTCTCGTTCTCTGCCGCCGCCGCTCTCGGCGGCAAGAAGCACCCACGCCCACCGCATCGCGCGCCCCTCCCCGCCGTCCGTTAAACCCACGCCCACCGCATCGCGCGCGCGCTCACCACCTTGCGCGCTTTGCGCACCACCCCTGCTTTTGCTGCTGCTGCTGCTGCTCCCTGGCGCGCTGAAGAGGGAGGGAAGCGAGGGGCGCGCGCTATCTTTTCGACGTGGGCGGCCTACTGCGCGAGCGCGATCGTCGTCGGCGAGGCCGTTTTGCTCGCACACCCGGCTGCTCACCGTGTCGGCGATTCAAGCAACGATGACGTGAGCATGAGGGCGCGGATGCCCTGCCTCCCGGCGACGTTTTTTGAATGCAGGTCGAGCGCACGGCGCGCGCGCCCGGCGCTCACGAACGCCCACAACCCCACGAGCCCGCTCCTTCCCGCGCCTCCCTTCGCCTTCTCTCCTCGCCGCCGCCTTTCCCGCGCGCCTCCTCTCGCGCCGTGACGCGCGATGGCGGGGCAGGGCGGCGGGCGGCAGCGGCGGAATTAATCGGCCGAATTAATTCGGCCGAACGGCGCCGATTGCGCGCGCGCGCGCGCGGAGAGCCCCCCCCCCCTCCCCTTGACGCGAGGGCTGCGAGTGTCGGCCGCAAGCATCATGGCCGCGTCGGCGCGCGCCGCGCGCTCGACCTGTTACCGTCTGCACTCCGTCGCCGGGAGGCAGGCCCCAGCGTGTGCTTTTTTTGCGCCGCGCCCCGCGGGTTGGCGCGCATCTCGCCGACAGCGGCGGCGGCGCGCGCGCGGCCTGCGCCTTCGTGACCCGCAGCCTCGGCGCGCGATCGCCGGGAGTCCCGGCGATGCGCGGGCCGCGGGATGCGCAGCGAAGTCGTGGGCCGCGCGCGCGCCGCCGCTTTTGCGCGGGGGACGGCGCGCGCCCATCCCGGGAGCGTCGCAAAAAAAAGTGCGCTTGGGGCCTGCCTCCGCGGCGACGCTTTTTGGGAAAGGCGTGCAGGTCGAGCGCACGGCGCGCGCCCGGGCGCCCGGATTCGGTTGAATCAAAGGTCGGTTGCAATCGACTGAAATTGAATTTGCGACACGCGCTCCGTCGCGCCAAAAACTCGTCGCGCCAAAAAAAGACCGAGAGTCGGATTGCTGTTTTTGCTTTGGTGTGACAGAAGAGGATTTTTGTTTTTTATCTCTATCGGTGTGTGACATATTTGACTGGTTGCAAGTCGGCGTCAGGCCTAGACGAGGAGCATCGCGGGCACATAGGCCCGCGCCAAAAAAAAAGACCGGGCGAGGGTGGCGCGGCGGGGTCGTGGTCGTCTTTCCGGCCGCCGCCGCCGCCGCCGCCGCCGCCGCCGCCGCCGCCGCCGCCGCCGCCGCCTCGCTCGCGCTTTTGTGTCTCTTTTTCTTCCCTCGTCCCTCCCGACCCAGAGCGACATCGCCAGGGAAGGGGGTTTTTAAGTGAAGCCGGCAGTCGCAACCGGCTCGTGCGCGCGTGTGTGTGCTGTGATGCGTGCTGGGGGAATCATCTCTCTCTTTTTCTCTCTCTCTCATTGTGGGTGTCTTTTGGGAACGCTTTCTTTTCTCTCTCTCTCGGGGGCGCGATAAGGGGGGGGATGGCGGGAAAGGGGGGCAGCGCGAAAAGTAAAGGGCGGAAAACAACAAGAAGTGGCAATCGAACCGATGATGGCAAAGGAGGGAGAACAAGAACACGCGGAACAAGAAGGCCAGAAGAGTCACCAACCACCGCTCCTCCAATTTGTTTCAGCGCGACGCCCGCGCGGCGGCCGCGACCGTCCCCTGGCGCGCCGCCGCCGCCGCCGCCGCCTCTGCGACCGCGGCCGCGCCCCGCGCCGCCTCGAGCGCGGCCGCCGCCTCGGCGTCCTCCGCGCCCGTCGCCCGCCGAGCCCCGATCACCATGGTGGTGTACCGCGCGCCGCTCACGCCCTGATCGCTCAGCGACTCGTGCAGCAGGCGCACGCGGAACGGCTCCGCCGAGGGCGATCGGCCGAATTCAACAACGTCTCCCGGCTTGAGGACCGTCGCCCTGGCGCCGGCGGCGATCCTGCGGCCGTTGACCCAGGTGCCGCTGGGCGCGCCGAGGTCGTGGAGCAGGTGGTCGCCGGTGTTGGGGTCGCGCCAGACGCGGGCGTGGTTGGGCGCGACGGCGGCGTCGTCGACGCAGAGGGCGGCGGCGGGGGAGGCGGCGGCGGCGGCGGACTGGGCGGCGGCGGCGGCGTCGTCGCCGCTGCCGTCCGCGGCCGGCGGCAGCCCGCCGGCGGCCGCGGCCGCCGCGTCGGCGCTCCGCCCGACCACGGCGCCCGCGCCGTCGATCGCCACGCCCTTGACCTCGCTCGTCGACGTCGGGTCGGCCCCGGGCCCCGACGGCGCGCGCTCGGCCAGCAGCAGCCAGCGCGCCTTGGCGCGCCGCAGCAGCGCGGCGTCGTCCTTGAGCAGCTCCTCGCGCAGCTCGCGCGCCGAGAAGCCGCGCGGCGTGTCGGTCAGGCGGCAGCTGGGCGCGCGCGCGCGCGTCAAGGCTGCCGCGTTGCCTCCCAGCACCCACTCCAGCACCAGCGGCATCGTCAGCGACAGCACCGCCTGCCCCACCACGCGGCCCGGGTGTGGGATGCGCAGGCGCCGCGCGGCCCACTCGCCCGCGGGGCCCAGCCCCTCGCCCAACAGCGCCTTGTACGTGGACGCCATGAAGGCGGCCGAGCGCGCCATGCCGTGGATGGCGCCCGCGCGCACGATGCGGCGCGACTCGTACTTGCGGCGCACGCTGCCGGCATCAAACGCGGGCGCGTCCTGGCCGTCGGCGCCGGCGCCGTCAACGCCGGCGCCGTTGCCGCTGCCGCTGCCGCCCCCCGCCGCGGCCCTCTGCTCGCGCGCGAGCCGCCCCTCGAGCAGGTTCTCCCGCACGATCTCGCCCAGCTCGAAGGCGTCCTCGATCGCCATGCACCCGCCCTGACCCAGGTTGGGCTGCATCGCGTGCGCAGAGTCGCCCAGCAGCAGCACGCGCCCCTTGCCCCAGCTGAAGATGGGCGGCCGGTCGTAGATATCGCGCCGCAGGACGTCGCCCTCGGGCGTCGCCTTGATCAGGTCGACCACGTCGGGGCACCAGTGACCAAACAGCCGCAGGAGGCGCGCCTTTTTGCTGGCGGCGCCGTCACTGCCGCCGGCCGGCTCGGAGTGAAAGGCATACCACTGCATGCGCCCCTCCCCCACGTCGGACGAGACAAAGTACTTGCGGTTGCCGAGGAAGACGCGGTAGCCCACGACGTCGATGTCGGGGGGCGTGAACTCGCTGATGCCGGTGTAGCAGGTGTAGCCGGCGTAGATGGGCGCGTCGCGCGGGTCGTCGCGCGACGAGGGCGGCGGGGGCGGCGCGCCGTCGGCGCCGGCGGCGGTGGCGGCGGCGAGCGCAGCCTGCGCGAGGGCGGCCGACGCCGCGTCGTCGTCGCTGAAGGACGCGAGGGACTCGAGCGAGGGCGGCGCCCCGGGCGGAGGCACCGAGTCGGGCCCCAGGCGCAGCAGCCGCCGCACGCGGGACCGGATGCCGTCGGCGCCGACGAGCAGGTCGGCGGAAAACACGCGCCCGTCGGCCAGCGTGACGGCGACCTTGTCGCCGCGGCTGCCCGTGCCGTCCTCGTAGGCGACGACGCGGGCGTCCCCCTCGATGGTCAGCAAGGGCGCCGACCGCTCGCCAAAGGGGGCGCCAAAGGGGGAGCCGCCGCCGCCGTGCGAGGCCGCCGCCGCCGCCGCCGCGCCCGACGCCGCCGACGCGCGCGCCGACTCGTGCTCGCGCGCCGCGCGCTCGACCGCCTCTGCGAGGATGCGCTGCAGCGTCACGCGGCTGATCACCCGCGTCACCGGCAGGCCCCGGTCCGCCGCCGGGTGGAACGTGTCGAACTTGACGTACCAGTCGCCCGACACCCCGTCGCACAGGCCGTTGACGCGGTCGCCTGTGACGCAGCCGGCCGCCATCACTGCGTCGGCGGCCACAGGGTCGATCGCCTCCAAGGCGGCGAGAGCGTTGCTCTGCACTTGGATGGGGCCGCGGTACTTGCCCTCGCCGCGGATGGCGGTAAGGTCGCGCTCGAAGATGCGCAGGCGCACGGCGCCCGGCTCGGCGCGGCGGAGCAGGGCCAGCGCGAGCACGAGGCCGCCGATGCCCGCGCCGGCGATGACGACGTCGAGCGGCGGCGGCGGCGGCGGCGGGCTGCTGCGGGGGGCGAGCGAGGCGGGCGCGGCGGCGGGGGCCAGGGCGACTGCGGCCGTCGTGGTCGCGCGGCGCGCCCCGGCAAGGGAGGATTGGGCGCGGGGGGCGGAGCTGGCGGGCGGCGCGGCCGGGCGGGGGCTCGCGGGCTGCGGGCGCGGCTGATTGGCGGCAGCAGCAGCGGTCGCGATTGTCGCAACACGTCTGCTGGGAGCTGCGGTGCGGCCAGCGGCCTGGTGGCTCGCCATGCGGCCCTTCATGGCTGAAGGGGAGCGGGGACAGTGCGGTAAGGATGCGGGGCCCAAGGTCGAGAGGCGGGAAGGGGCGCGCGCGTGGCAGGGAGAGTGGAGGGGCCCGGCGGACGAAAACGCAGGTTTTTTCCTCGTATCTATCTTTCAGAGGATTTGCCTAGACGTGGGTTGTGGTGGGGGCTTCCCGGGCTCTGCTTTTGTGTGGGTGGGTGCGCGTCGACAGGCGAACGGACGGGCAATGACGTGTGGTTGCTTGCGTGAGCGCGGAGAGGGAAGGGCGCGGGCGAAGAGAGCGCGATTGTGAAGGCGATTCTTGCAGAGAAAGGGAGGTTTTGTGTGCGAGGCCGCCGTCGCCTCGTCCGAAAAGAATCCCGCGCCGGCGGCAACAAGCGCCCTCTACCGTCCCCCCCCTCATCTCATTCCTACGCCCCCGCCCCCTCCTCGTCGTCCTCCTCGGCGGCCGCGCGCGCGCGCTTGGTGGGCCCGCCCGCGCCGCCCCCGCCCGCGGACGGCCGCTTGCTGCGCGCCGCGCGCCACACCTTGATGCGCCGGTCGACGTCGGCTGCGCGCTCGGCATACGACGGCGGCGGCGACGAGGCGGGGGGGGGCGCGGGGGCGGGGACGGGGGCGGGGGCTGCGGCGGCGGCCTCGGGTGTTGCTGCTTCCCCTGCTGCCTCCTGCTGCTGCTGCTGCTGCTGCGGCGGCTGCTGCGGCTGCCGCGCGTCGGCCGGCCCGTCCTGCAGCTCCCGCTGGTGCGCCGCCACCACCGCGTCGACGCGGTCCATCTCGGCGACGAGCCGCTCGCTCGCCGCCGCCGCTGCTAAAGCCGCCGACGCCCCCTCCCCCCCGCCCGGGCCCCTGCCCGCCGCGCCCCCGCCCGCCGCCGCCGCCTCGGCCACGGCCATGGCCCCGACGCGCGCCGCCCACCCGCGCCACGGCAGGGACTGCCGCCTCAGGGCGCTGCGCAGGGCCGCCGCCGCCACGGCCCCCGGGGCGTGCATCAGGGGCGCGTCCGAGGCGAGCGCCGCGTCGAGCGCGCGCAGCGCCCGCGCGCGGATCTGGTCGCCGCCGCCGCCGCCGCCGCCGCCGCCGCCGCCGCCGCACAAGGCTGCCAGAGGGGCGGCCGCGAGCTCCGGGTCGAGCGGGTGGGCCAGGGCGGCCGCGAAGGTGGCGGGCGCGGCGCCCGCGGCCGGGGTCGTTGGTGCTCCTGCCGCTGCTGCCGCTGCCGCTGCTGCCGCCGTCGTCGCCGATGTCGCGGCGCCCGCGCCCGCTCCCCCTCCTCCTCCTTCCCCTGCTCCTCCTCCCGCGGCAGCAGCAGCGGCAGCGGCAGCGGCGGCAGCGGGGCCGTCGCTCCCGAGCGCCTCGAGGTCCTGCAGCAGGCCCATCAGCGCGCGCCGCGGCGAGTGCACGATCAGCTCAAACCCCAGGCCCTGGAGCAGCGGCACCTCGGTGCGCAGCAGCGCCGTGCCCAGCTCGCTTACCGGCGGGCGCTCGCCGGCGCCGGCGCCGGCGCCGCCGGCGCCGGCGCCGCCGCCGCCCGAGCGCGCCGACGCCCCCGCCTGCAGCCGCGCGGCCAGGTCGTCCGCGCCCACGGGGCACTCCTCCACCTTGCAGGCGAGGTAGAGGCAGGCGGGGGCGATGCGCGCCGGGTCGTGCTCCAGGCAAGAGGCGCCCTTGGCGGCGGACGCGGAAGAGGAAGGGGGGGCGGCGGCTGGGCGCGCGGCGCCGTTGGCCCGTCCCCCCGCCGCCGCTCCCGCTCCCGCTCCCGCCGCTCCTGCCGCCGCCCCCTCGCCCGCTGCCTCTGCCTCCTCCGCCGCCGGCCCCGCGTAGAACCGCTTGAAGTAGCAGAGGGCCGTGATGGCGACGCGCGAGGGCAGGCCCGCCGCCTCGGCGAGCGCGCGCAGGCGGCCCTCGTAGTACCGCCGGAGCAGGCGCTCGTCCGCCGCCGAGACGGGGCAAGGGGAGTGCGGCGCCTCACCGTTTGGCTGCGGCGGCACGAGGGGGGGCGGAGCGGGCGCGGCGTCGGCGTCGACGGCGGGCGAGTCGCCGCCGTTGGCGCCGTCAGCCGTTGCTGCCGTCGGCGCCTGCTCGCAGGCGCTCAGCCGCGCGACGGCCGCCGCGTGCACGGCCTCGTAGCGCGCATCGAGCGCCTCCGGCGATCGGAAGATCCAGCGCGCGCGGTGCGTCGACGTGGGGAAGTTCATTCCGGCGATTCAGAGAGAGCAGAGACAGTCGGTTTTTTCCTGCCGGATCGCGCCCCATCGTGTCATGTTCAAGGAAGGTTCCGATGTTATGTACACGACGGGCTCGTTTCAGTCGCGGCGACGCCGTTATGATCGAGAGAAAGGCGTCGTCGGCGACCTCGACGATCAGTCGCCGCCCGCGCCCATCACCCCCTCCTCCGCCAAAATCGCATCGAGCAGGCCCTCGGCCGCCAGGTCCAGCAGATCAAGCACGTCCTCGAACCCTTTCGGCCCGCCGTAGTATGGGTCGGGAACCTTGCCCAGCGCTCTGGCGGCACTGCCCTCGGGCGCCCAGTCGGTGATTAGTGACACCCGCGGGGCGGCCGGGGCGGAGGCGGTTGCAGCGCCGCCCGCCCCGTGCTCCCCGCCGCCGCCGCCGCCGCCGCCGCCGCCGCCGCCGCCGCCGCCGCCTCCCAGCAGCCCGGTTTCCCGCCAGTGCGTTACGGCCCTCTCGACGGCGCGCACGTTGTCCGCGTCCATGCACACCACGTGGCGGAAGCGCCGCCAGTCCCCGGGCGCCAGCGGGCGCGACCGCGACCCGAGCAGGCTGACGCCGCGCCGCGCCGCCGCCGCCGCCATGCGCCTATCGGCGGCGTCGCCCTCGTGGTAGGAGGCGCCGCCCGCCTTGTACCACTGTGAGATTATTGTTTGGGGTGAAAAGGGGAGGAGAGGGAACGGGGGGGGACTTGTGGGCGAGCGGGGAGAAAGAGAGATAAGAGGCCGGGCGCGGCGGCGGCCGTCCCTTTTCGCTTTTCGCTTTTCGTGTTCTCGGCGAGCGTCGAAAAACAAACAAACTCACGTCGCTGGCGCCTCCGCCGGTCCCACACGAGTCGACGTCGAACCTCGCGCCGAGCCCCCGGCGCTCGACCGCGGCGCGCAGCACGGCCTCGGCCGTCGGCGAGCGGCAGATGTTGCCCAGGCACACGGCGAGGATGCCGATCTTTCCCTTTCCCCCCGCCCCGTCGGCGATGGCCCCGGCGTCGGCGCCGGCGTCGGCGTCGGCGTTGCGGGCGCGAGGCGCGGGCGGCGCCATGGCCCGGCACGCGCGGCCGAGGCGGGGGCGCGCTGCAGCAGCTGGGGCCGGGGCGCCCGTCGAAGAGTTGATGGGGCGCGCCTCGGCAAGGCGCCGGCCGAGCATCTGGGCCAGAGGCGAAAGGAGGCTGTGTGTTGACCCTCCGATCGAAACGCCACAGCCAATCGCGCGCGCTAGAGACAGAGGGCGGGTCGGGCGAGGCGCTGATGACTAACGAGATCCAGGATGAGGACGACAAGCGTCACGCTGGAGCGCGGCCGAGGCTTGCTTTGTGGGGGGCTCGGCGATCCTCGCCGGAACCCGCGGCGCCCGTCGCCCGCCGCCCGTCGCCCGTCGCCCGTCGCCCGTCGCCCGTCGCCCGTCGCCCGTCGCCGCTATCCCGCGGCGCCGAGCGCTCTCCGTCGATCACACGTTACCTCTCTCCCGAGGGACATCGGGAGCTTGGCGTCGTCGAATCCGACCGAGGAACCCCTCGACAAAAAAACAATTTTACAGCCCCCAATTTTACAGCCCCCCCAAGACTTGAGCGGCCGCCGCGGGAACCAGGGCCGGAACCCCTCGACAAAAAAACAATTTTACAGCCCCCAAGACTTGAGCGGCCGCGGGAACCAGGGCCGCCGGAACGTGACCCGGCCGGACCCGTCGCCGCACTCCTCCTCGCCCCACCGCGCCCTCCCCTCGGCCATCGCCGCGGCGTGCTCGTCGGGCGCGTCCGACGCGCCGGGCGGCGGCGCGGGCGGGCGCGGGCCCCGGCCCCGCCCGCCCTCCGGCTCGCCCTCGTAGACGAGCGCCTCCACCGGCGCGCCCCCCGCCGACCTCGCGCCGACCAGGCCCTCGGGCGGCACGGCGGCCCCGTGCAGGCCGCCCCAGGCGGCGGGCGACACCGACAGGCACACGGACGTCTCGCCGCGGGCGCGCGTCCGGAGATCGGCGGCGCCTCCTCCTACCAGCTGGCGCGGCCGCTGCGGGTCCTCGACCCGGAACAGCAGCGTCGCGGGCTGGTCGGCGAGCGGGTCGTCCTCCTCGCACCGGGGCCGCCACTCGTCAGACGCGGCGTCGGGGGCGGTTCCGTACCATCCGCCGTCTGTCATCATGGGGCAGCGGATCCAGGTCGCGTCGCACGCCTCGCGGAGGCGCCCAAGCACGTGGAGCCACGCCTTGTGGCCTTCTTTGTCGGCGCCGCCGGTGTCCAGGGCGCAGATGGCGGCGGCGGCGACGGCGGTCGCAGGAAAATCCGTTTGATCCGCCGACCCGCACATCCAAAGCTCGCAGCCGCCGCGCCCCAGGAGCAGGCGTCCGCACGGATCGTACAGCGAGACGTCCATGAGCTGGCCCGCGCCGGCGGCGGTCATCGCAAAGGCGGCGAGCGCGCCCTCGCCGGCCCAGACGGACGGCGCGGGCAGCAGCCCGAGCTTGGCGACGGTGGCGGCGACGTCGTCGTCGTCGTCGTAATCGTCGTCGTAATCGCCGTCGTCGTCATCGTCGTCGGCGGCGGCGGCAGAGGTAGAGGGCCGGCTCTGCCGCTGCCGCTGCCGCTGCCGCCGTCGCTGCCCGTCGCTGCCGCCGCCGCTGCCGCCGCCGCTGCCCGAGCCGGGTTCCGCCTCTTCCGGCACGTGGTGGTGGGCCCCCGCCTCCCCTGCCGCCGCCTGGAGGCGCATCAGCTCTGTGTATAGAACGCCCTCGGGAGACATGTCGCCGCGGCAGGAGGGGCCGCTGACGCGGCGCGCCCACCCGTCCCTTGCCGCCGCGGCCGCCCGCTCCCAAAAGGGCGACGGGCCGGCCGGCACGGCGACGAGGGCGTCGAGCGGGCCCTCGCCCGCGCTCAGGACCACGCGCCCGGGGCCGCCGAGGAAGCTGTGGACGGCGCGCTCGCGCGTCGCGCGGCAGAACTTGGCGAGATGGGCGTCGCTCCCGTCGGGGGTCTCGCCCGCCGCGCCGCCCGTCGCGCCGCCCGCCGCGCCGCCCGCCGCGCCGCCCGCCGCGCCGCCCGCGCCGCCCGCCGCCGCCGTCGCCGCCCTTGTCGTCACGCGGCCGGCGCCCGGCTCGCCCGCGCCCGGCTCGCCCGACTCGCCCAGCCAGGCCTTGGCGGCGGCTTCAATCGCGCCGGCCATCGCGGGCATCCGCTGCAGCAGGCTCCAGAGGACAAAGCCCACGCCGCGCCCCCCGGGGCCGAAATCGCGGTGGGCGGCCTCGGCCTCGTCGTCCCCCTGGCCGAGGCGCTGGGCGGCGCCAAAGTCGTGCGGCCGGTCGGCGTGCCCGGCCGTCGCGCCGACCGACGCCGCCAGGAACAGCCGGAGCGCCGCGGTGCCGAGGTGGGCGCCGCCCTCGGGGGGCGGCGGGCGGGCGGGCAGCGCGCGTGGCCGCCCCCGCTCTGGGTCGGCGCGCGCGGCGGCGTAACTCGCGGCGGCGTAACTCGCGGCGGCGACGGACTCGGCCAGGCGGCGCTTGACGGGGTTGTGCATGCGGAAGCACGAGGCGACGAGCATGTAGCCGCCCGACGCCGGCGAGTGCCCGTCGGCGGCCGCGGCCGGGCGGGGGCGGGGGTGGCGGCGGTGGAGGCCGTGGAGGCCGTGGCGGCGGGCGGGCGGGCGGGCGGGCCTGATAAAGTGGATATGGCTCGTTCGGCGGCGCGCGGGGGCGGCCAGGCGTGGTGCAGCGCGTGCCGCATGGCCTGTCGGGCGCGCGCCATGCACTGACCGTAGGCGACGGGCCAGCGCGCGGGCGGGCAGAGGGGGGCGAAGGGCGTGGGGGCGGCAAGGGGCGAGGCGGACGATGCCGCCGCCGCTGTCGCCGCCGCCGCCGCCGCCGCCGCCGCCGCCGCCGAAGAATGAGACGAAGGAGCAGCAGCAGCGGCGGCAGTAGCAGCAGCCGCAGGTCCTCCGCCTCCTCCTCCGCCGACGCCGGGAGTGCAGCGCCGCCGCTCGAGCGCCCGGAGCAGCTGCTCAAAGTGCACGTAAGCGAGCATGCGCACGGCCCGCGCGTCGCCCGACGCCGGGAAGCTCCAGCCGTCGCGGCCGGCGCGCCGGCGCCCGGGGTGGCCCCCGTCGGGCTCGGTCGCGTCCGCCATCTCCCAGCGCCGCCGCTCGCCCGCGTCCCGCACGAGCGACCGCCACACGCCCCGCTTCCAGGGCGACAAGTGGGGCGCGTCCCCCCACCAGATCGAGTCGGCGACCGAGCGGAGCACGCGCTTTGGCAAAAGTCGGCGACCTCGGCGTCCGACAGCCCGCCGCCAACTGCCCCGCCAGCCGCCCCCCCGCCCCCCTCGTCCTCCTCCTCGTCCTCCGCCTCGTCGCCCTCCTCCTCCTCGTCCTCGTCCTCGGACCGCTGGTAGGCGTGGAAGTCAAAAAGGTGCGACATGTGAACGCAGCGCCGGTCGTTGTTGCGCGGCGGCACGTGGAAGCGGGCGCAATAGGCGGATTCTATGTCGCGTTGAACATGCAGCGCGCGCGCACGGTCGGCCCGGCCGCCGTCGCCGGGCGTCCGGTGCGCGGCGTCGGGGTCCGGGGAATTGCGCGCGCCGGCGCCGCCGGCGCCGCTGACGCTGACGCTGCGCGTGACCGGCCGCGCGCGCCCCCGGCCGTCGCTGCCGCCCTCCTCCTCCTCCTCCTTGCCGTCCGGCGGCGGCCCCTGCTCCTGCTCGCCCGCGCAGGCCACCTCGAGCCGCAGGCGCCACGCCACGAGGTTCGCCTTGGCGGCCGCGAAGCGCGACAGGTACAGGGCGTGCGTCGCCAGGGGCAGCTGGGTCGGCTTGCCGCCCACGGCGGCGGTGGCCAGCAGCGAAAAGGCGGCGTAGGGAGAGGAGGGCGACGGCTCCGACGACGGCGACGGCAACGGCGAGCCGGCGGCGGCGGCGGCGGCGCGCGCGGCGTCCGAGACGCGCGCGGCCTCGGCAGAGCCGCCCGGCGCAAACTGGGCGTGCAGGTGCGCCGTCCACAGGCCGCCGCACGAGCGGATCACGTCGCGAAACGTCGATGACGCGCAGGCCGCCCTTCCCAGCGACGCGGCGTCCAGGCGCGCGAAGATCAGGTCGCCCAAAACGTCGCGCGAGCTGAGGAGTGGGTGGTGACCCCCCCCCCCTCCCTCCTTCGCGGGGGTCCCCCTTCGACGCGATGGTGCGCGCGCGTCAGCCATCGCGGCGGCTTTGGCTTGGGTCCTGGTTGTTGTGTGCGTCGAGAGTGGGATGGTTCGATAGTCGTGCTAAATTGGCGGTCGTGCTAAATTTAACCTCGGCCCAAGGCAGCAGAACGGGCCGCGAGTACTAAGTCGAGGCGGTCGCCGGCACCTCGTCCGCGTCTGCAGCCGACGCCGAGGGGGCGGTTAACCCGCGACGCGCCCTTTTATCTCGTCGGCGGCGGCGGCGCCTCCGCCCGACGAGAGCGAAAGAGAGGGAGCGAGCCGCCGTACACGCCCATGCCCTCGCCGCTCGTCCTATTTCTTTTCCTTCATCCGCGGCCTATCCGCCCGCGGCACGTGCCCAGCACGTGCCCGGCGCGTAGGAGCGAGTGTCCGAGCGAGCGAGGGGATCTTTATAGGCTGGGGCCTGTGTCCCACCTATCAGACGAGATAAAAGGGCGCGTCGGCGCCCTGGCGGAGCGGGATTAGGCCTGGGCAGAGTACAAGATTACTATTAGACACGACCGCGAGTTATCCCGTACAGAACTGAACGCCCCTAAAGATAGCGCACCACCACGAGTGCGAACGGGTGTAACCTCGGCGTCGTAACCGCCCGCGTTCCTCCGCCCGCGTTCCTCCTCCGCCGCAAACGAGGGCCGACGAGTCCCGAGCCTCCGCCGCCGCCGCCCTTGGCCGCCGTCGCCCGCCGCCGCTCGTCGTTGCGAACCTCTTGCTCCTCTTGAAGCGGCCCGCCTCCTGCCGCCCCCTTGGCACCACACCCACACCTTTCGATCCCTCCGCACTTCGACCACAACCTCCCGTCCCGCACCCTCTCTCTCGCGAACAGCCAACGCCGCCCAAAAACCTTCCTCCCGTTTTAAAATGGCTCTTCGCGCCTCCACCTCGGCCCGCGTGGCCTCCGCCCGCCCGCAGCGCCGCTTCGTGGTGAAGGTGCGCGCTGGTGGACGACCCGATCGTGTGACGATCGCACGCTACCACCCTGGGCGCCGCGTGGCGTTCATCCCGCCCTTGTTTGATTGGCGTTGCGCCCCCAATTTGTGGTCGTCTTCAGAGAGTCGTTTTGCTCACGCCCGCTCCCAAATCACCACCACCACCAACAACAGGCCGCGATGACGACGCCCGAGTGGTACGTTTGACGCCCGCACCGCCTTCGTGACGCGGGGGTGGGGAGAAGGGGGAGGCACGGCGCGCCGCCCGCATCGGATCCAGGGTGACCAAAAAACAAAAAAGAACGGACGCGCGCGCAACCGCCACCCGCCGCGCGTCCGCCCCCCCCCCCCGTCAATTTCCATCCCTCCCCGGCGCTC
>Ga0209390_10006618_pt1 | contig 15411 bp, 14 predicted proteins | sample BON01_FD_187212 | JGI IMG/M metagenome (GOLD analysis project Ga0209390, IMG submission 187212) | Freshwater microbial communities from Lake Bonney liftoff mats and glacier meltwater in Antarctica - BON-01 (SPAdes) (version 2) | ecosystem: Environmental > Aquatic > Freshwater > Ice > Glacier... | reverse complement strand
CCGCGCTGCCCCTCCGCGCTGCCCCTCCGCGCCGCCCCTCCGCGCCGCCCCTCCGCGCCGCCCCTCCGCGCCGCCCCTCTGCGCCGCCCCTCCGCGCCGCCCCTCTGCGCCGCCCCTCCGCGCGGCCAGCGGCAGCCTCGCGCCCCCCTCCGCTCCGCCCCTCCGTGCGGCCAGCGCCAGCCTCGTGCTCCCCTCCGCATCGCCCCTCTGCGCGGCCAGCGCCAGCCTCGCCTCCCCCGCGCCGCCCCTCCGCGCGGCCAGCGGCAGCCTCGCGCCCCCTCCGCGCCGCCCCTCCGCGCGGCCGACGCGAGCCTCGCGCCCCTTCCGCGCCGCCCCTCCATGCGGCCAGCGGCAGCCTCGCGCCCCCTCTGCGCCGCCCCTCCGCGCGGCCAGCGCCAGCCTCGCGCCCCTCTGCGCAGCCCCTCCGCGTGGCCAGTGCCAGCCTTGCGCCCCTCTGCCCATCCCCTCCGCGCAGCCAGCGCCCGCTTTCGCGCCCCTCTGCGGCGTGCAGTCGCATCGGCGCATGGCGCGTGCCCCGGGGCGTGCAGCTGCATCGGCGCATGGCGCGTACCCGGGGCGCGCAGCCGCATCGGCGCAATTTGTCTCTTCATCTGCACAATTTGAGTCCACCGTAGAGCAGAGTGGCGCCACCAATCCCGTCCACGCCCGCTCGACCACACCGATTTCGGGGCCGCACAGCGCCTGGGGTGGCCCACGCTCTTGCCTTTTTCAGAATCGAGATCGGAATACAGATCAAAGAATTGTCAGATTTGAATGAGCAACACGTATGGACTGGCGCAGAGCGGTCATGACTGGTCTCCAGCTCCGATGGAACATGCGGCAGCAGACTGCCATCCGGAGCAGATCAGCGACATCAAATTGCGGTATCTGTCCGTCTACTGCTCTTTGCATGCTGCCACTGCAAGCGTGCACGATGATGTTCAAGCGTGAATCTTCGCTGCCACCTGGTTGGCGGTACGAGCTGTATTTGCCGTTCTCACCGTACGCACTTTCCTCGTTGTGCATCGTCGCCCTTGGCATCCAAATGCAGTGCCAAAATATATAGTGCCCGGACGCTGCGCCCGGGTGGCCGGCCTTCCCGCACGGTGCCGCGGAAGCAACCTGGGTCATTCTCCAGGGGGCCATATCATACTGCTCAGACGGGCTGTATGTGGGGGCTCCCTCCTGGGCGCATGTCGCAGACCGTTCCACCGCTCCGGTGCTCTTCCTGCTTCAGATATACAAATTTTGCTACATGTTTCTCCCGTGGATCACATGGCCTGAGAAAGTCTGGACATGGGGGTTTGGTATCGGTATTGGAGTCCTCCTCAAAGGGTGGGACAACCGAGCGGCGACGAACAAGAATTTGGAGCTGTACCGTGTCACCCACATTCTGTTGCATATTCAGATGCCCGTCGTCTTTGGATTATACAATGTCTTCCTCGTTTGGCGGACTTGCAGAGAGCTGTTCTGATCGTGTCACTGGCCGCTCATGTGTCAGATCCGTTTGCGACCAAGGCCTCCGGATTGCATGGTTTTTTTTTGCATCGTGCCACATGACGTGCTGGTATGCGTGGTGGAGCTTCTCGGTCGACTGGAGCTGGAGATATTCAAGTGCACGTGCCGCTCTGCACGGGCTGCAGTGCGGCAGGTGAAAATCATGGCACCCCGTCGGCAAGTCCGCTTGTGCGACCTGGCTGCCGAGGGTGGACACTTGCAGCTGCTGCAGTGGCTGCAGCAGCAAGGCTGTCCCATCGACCAGTCCACCCACGCCGCCGCCAATGCAGGCCAGCTGCATGTGCTAGAGTGGATGGTGCAGGCTGACGTCATGCCCATTATCATACTAGGTGATGTGATGGTTGAAGCAGCCAGCCAGGGCCATGTCCATGTTCTCGAGTGGCTGACCTCCGCATTCCCACCGGGTGTCTTGTGCACAACGCGCACAACCGGGACAACACTCGAGATTATTTCGAGTGTGGTTTATTGTGAGGCCTTCAAAAGGGCCGCATACAATGGCCATGTGCATGTACTGCGGTGGGCTCATCGCCGCGGCTACACCGGGAGCGGGGTCGGCTTCTGAAAGAAGCTGAGACGCAACGCCATCTCAAGTGGCAATTGGCAAGTTGTACACTGGATTGACACAGTCAGGCCAATGTGCAAGAAACAATTGCCTGATCCACTTTGCTACGCGGCAGTTTTGGCAATCGCAATGGTGTACACTGGATTGATACATGCCATCATGGATTGACCAACACCGGAGAGGGGCTCCCCACTCGCACAACTCGCTGCGCTCGCACGGCTCGCTGCGCTCGCGGTTAAGCTTCTTCTCCTCCACCTCTCTGGGCAAACACGTTCTCAGGGACGGAGCGTCACGGAACTACGTCCTGCCCCGCGCCGCCCCTCCGCGCGGCCAGCGCCAGCCTCGCGCCCCGCTGCGCCGCCCCTCCGCGTAGCTCGGATCAAACACGTTCTCAGGGACGGAGCGTCATGCCACCTCTCCGAGCAAACACATACTCCTGAAACGGAGCGTCAACCTTGGAACTACGCTCTGCAGGACGTGAGTTGCCAGCTCGTGGCCTTTTTTCGATTGGACGGTTCAAACGTGTCACCGTCATGACGGCCGCCTGGTCCACGCGGCTGCTGCGGCGGATGGCCTGGCGCCGGCAGGCCGGCAAGTGGCGGCTGCTGCGGAGCACGGGCGCGTACCGCCTCGATGCCACCCGCGGGTTGCTGTGGACCACGGCGTCCGGCCAGCGGCCCATCCGCCTAGTAATGAGCCGCGCGGGGCGCGTCCGGTATGATCCAGACGCCCGGTTTGCACTGGGGGCGCTGGTCGTGCGGGTCGGCGAGGTCATGGCGCTGCTGAGGGAGCCGCCCGCGCGGGGGAGGGCGCGCGTCGTCGTGCTCCCGTCGCAGCTCAACGCGGCCGAAAACCCGATCGACTTCGACCCGCGTACGTACGCCCTTGCCGAGTACCTTGATGATCACACTGGCGGGCCGCGCGGGCAGCTGGCGTGCGACCTCGGGCTGGCGCAGTTCCTGCTGGACAACGCAGCGCACAGGCTGGACCCGGGCCGCGGGATCGACCACCTGCGGGACAGCGCCGGGCTGCAAAGCCACAACGGCTACTTGGTGAACGCGGCGGCCGGCGGCCGGCTCGAGCCGGCGCGGGTCTCGATTCTGGCGGCCCTGGACGTGCCCGTTGCGGGCGTGGACCCGGGGCTCACGCACCTGCCGGCCGCCGCGGCGCACACGGTCGGGCTGGTGTACGCGTCCGCGGTGCCGATGGGCGCGGCGTACGGCAACGCGGGCCCCCGCGCGGAGCACGTGGCCAAGGCCCTGCTCACGGCGCAGTACGCGGCCGCGATCCAGGCGGCCGCGCTGAGCCAGTCGCCCGTCGACATGTTCCTCATGCCGCTGGGCGGCGGCGTCTTTGGCAACGAGTGAGAATGGATTGCCCGCGCGGCAGCGTCGGCGGCGGCGTCGACCACCTCGCAGATTCGAGCAAATGGCATGCGGCTGCACATGCTGGCCTGGGAGGGCAATCCGCGCGAGGTGCAGTTCTGGCGGCGGATCGCGGCCGGCAAATAATGCATCCGTGGACGGTGGTTCAACGCCGGGTTAGGGGTTAACCCTTGCCGGATTTTTGTGCACACCAAGAACCCCAATGGAGCTCTGCCAACAGCTGTTGGCCCATCGGGGCAAGGCGCCGGGGGCCGCGCAAGTCCTCCTCCGTGACGGCCTGCACGTGGACGAACGGCCGGATGGGATCGACTTTGACTCCGTCTCGCCTGAGAATGCCCGCGGGCGTGAATCCAGGGCAGTGATGTAGCGTCAGGCCCCGAAACTTCCTTCTGCATGACGTGCCACCTCTCTGAGCAAACATTTTCTCAGGGACGGGGCGCCCCGAAGCTACTTTCTGCATGCCCTCTGAAGATTCTCACGCGCCTGCGACACGGCAGTAATGCAATCCCAGTGTTGGCCCTCTGCTGCCAGTTCCATGGCACACTTGCCTTCCGATGACTCCCATGTGTTGGCGCCGGCCGCAATGAGCTCGCGGGCCGCGTCGCTGTTCCCAAAGCGGCATTCATACATGAGTACTGTCCACCCTTGCGCGTCTGTGGCGTCTAGGTCCGCGCCTGCCTCGATGAGCATCCGCCGCTGGTCCCCCGAGCTTAACATAAGCGCAGTGTTGCCTTCGGGGTCGTTCTGCACCGCGTCGAGGTCTACCTTTTTGTCGAGGAGCCACCGCACGATGTCCCCGTGGCGCCTCGAGCAGGCCAGCATGAGGGCCGTGGTGCCGTCGTCGCTAACCACATGCGGGTCGGCCCCGAGCCGGTCGAGCAGCAGGATGGTCTGCATGATCCCATGGCGGCACGCGGAGAGCATCGGCGTGAATCCATAGGCGTCCGCGGCGTGCACGTCGGCGCCGGCCTCGAGGAGCAGGCTCAGTGAGCGTTCGCCGTACAGCGCCGCGTTCATAAGGGCGGTACGACCGTTGTCGTCGGCAGCGTGGACATCGGCTCCCGCCTCGAGTACCAACCGGGTGCACGCGGTCTCATCCCGCTGGGCAGTTTCCCTGCTGAAGTTGAGCGCTGTTCGTCCCCAGTTGCTTCGCGCGTGTACGTCCGCTTTGTGCTCGATGAGCAGCCGTACGCACTCGTGTTGACCCGCTCTAGTCGCCCCCATGAGGGCGGTACATCCTCCCTGATCCCGCGCATCCACGTCTGCACTGTGCTCAATGAGCAGCCACGTGCACTCCAAGTGCCCGTTGCAGGCTGCCTCAAATAGCGCGAAGCCCCCCCGCCCCCCCTGTATGTCCACGTCGGCCCCCGCCGCGAGCAGCGCCCGCGCGCACGCAAGGTCGCCGTACATGCACGCGCTGATGAGCGCGTGCCCATGGTAACTGTAGCAGGAGACGTCCAACGAGACCTTGCTGTCCGGGTGCACGCCGGCGTCGAGCACCGCGGTAAGGAAGGCCAGGTTGCCGTACTTAACCGCGGTGAGCAGCGCTGTGGGCGAGTGTTCCAGCCCGGCCGCGGTGAGCAGTCGGAACACGTTCGGGTGGGATGCCGACGCAGCCACTGTGAGGAGGGCGTTGGGCGGCACTCGGGTGAGCCCGAGGACCCAAGCGACCACCTCGCACCGCCCCTGGCGTGCGGCAGTCAACAGCGTGTCAAATGGATCAAGGTTATCCTTGTCGTATATATACAGGTACAGCAAGGCGCGGAGTTCGCCGGCTGCGGCCAACTCACTCGGCTGACCGAGCCGCGCCCAGTCGACGCCGACCGGCGCGGCGCCGCGCGCGCCGCTGCAGGTGCGGCGCAGCCGGCCGAGGGCCACTGGCAGGAGCCCCGCGGCCACGCAGGCCTGCGCGTCGGCGTCCGCGCCGAGCAGTACTACATGCGCCGCTGTCAGCATCGCACGACGGGGCGGCGGGCGCGTAGCCGGGGGCAGGTTCAAGTTCGGGGTGCTACGCCGGGCGCTGCCCCAAACTGACCGCGTAGCCCCGGGGATTCGGGGGTGCACGCTGCATTGACGCTGCGTTTCCCGAGTCATTCGGGGGTGACCCTCGACCCGACGCCGCCACCCGCATCGCGTCCCTCTTTGACGGGAATGGAGCGTCAGCCCCGGAACTACTTTCTGCAGGAAGTGCCACCTCCCCGAGCAAATAATTTGTCGGAGACGGAGCGTCAGTCCCGGGACTACTTTCTGCAGGACGTGCCACCTCTCCGAGCAAATACTTTGTCGAAGACGGAGCGTCACCCCCAGAACTACTTTCTACCGGACGTGCCACCTCCCCGCGCAAATACTTTGTCGGAGATTGAGCGTCAGCCCCAGAACTACTTTCTCCCCGACCGCAGCGCTCCCCGACCACAGCGCTCCCCGGCCGCAGCGCTCCCCGACCGCAGCGCTCCCCAACCGCAGCGCTCCCCGACCGCAGCGCTCCCCGACCGCAGCGCTCCCCGACCGCAGCGCTCCCCGACCGCAGCGCTCCCCGACCGCATCGCTCCCCGACCACAGCGCTCCCCGACAGGAGCACTTTCCGCCCCAACAGGAGCGCTCCCCGCCCTGACAGGAGCAATCCCGCCCCGACAGGAGTGCTCCCCGCCCCGACAGGAGCGCTCCCCGCCCCGACAGGAGCGCTCCCTGCCCCGATAGGAGCGCTCCCCGCCCCGACAGGAGCGCTCCCCGACCGCGCTTCACCTCCCCGACAGGAGCGCTCCCCGACCGCGCTCCACCTCCCCGAGCAAACACTTTGTCGGAGACGGAGCGTCAGTCCCAGAACTACTTTCTGCAGGACGTACCACCTCCCCGAGCCTAAACCACTCCACGCGCGCCCGCTCAACTTCACGCCCGATGTTGAAGAATTGTGATCAGGTCGCCAGTGGAGCGTAACGGGGGTGCATCGCGCCCCTCCGCGCAGCCCCTCAGCATGGCCAGCGCCAGCCTCGCGCCCATCCGCGCAGCCCCTCCGCGTGGCCAGCGCCAGCCTTGCGCCCCTCTGCTGGCCGGGGTCATTGCCCGCCCGCCTCGCGACTGTCGAGGCGCGCCTGCGCCACGGCAATAACGCAATCCCAGTGTCGGCCCTCCATTGCCAGTTTTATGGCACACTTTCCTTCCGATGACTTCCATGTGTCGGCGCCGGCCGCAATATGCTCGCGGGCCGCGTCGGTGTTCCCATTGCGGCAGTCAAACATGAGTGCTGTCCGCCCCTGTGCGTCCGTTGCGTCTAGGCCAGCGCCTGCCTCGATGAGCATGCGCCGCTGGTCCCCCGAGCTGAATATAAGCACATTGCGCAACCGCGTGTCAAATGGATCAAGGTTATCCTTGTCGTGGAGATACAGGTACTTCAATGCGCGGATTTCGCCAGCCGCGGCCAATTCACTCGGCTGAGAGAGCCGCGCCCAGTTGACGCCGATCGGCGCGGCGCCGCTCGCGCCGCGGCAGGTGCAGCGCAGTCGGCGGAGGGCCACCGGCGGAAGCTTCGCGGCCACGCAGGCCTGTGTGTCGGCGTCCTCGCCGATAAGTACAACGTGCTCCGCGGTAAGCATTGAACGGCGGGGCGGAGGGCGCGCAGCCGGCGCAGGTTTCAAGTTTTGGGGTGAAATGTCGGGCGCCCCAAACTGCCCCTCTGTCACCCCCTGAACTACTTCCTGCAGGACGTGCCACCTCTCCGAGCAAATACATTGTTGGGGACGGAGTGTCAGCCCCGGAACTACTTTCTGCAGGACGTGCCACCTCCCCGATAAAATACGTTGTCGGGGATGGAGCGTCAGCCCCGGAACTACTTTCTGCAGGACGTGCCACCTCCCCAGTGAAATACGTTGTCGGGGATGGAGCAAGCCCCGGAACTACTTTTTACAGGACGTGCCACCTCCCCGAGCAAATACTTTGTCGGAGACGGAGCGTCACCCCCAGAACTACTTTTTGCAGGACGTGCCACCTCCCCGAGGAAATACTTTGTTGGGGACAGAGCGTCAGCCCAGGAACTACTTTCTGCAGAACGTGCCACATCCCCGATGAAAAACGTTGTCAGGGATGGAGCGTCAGCCCCGGAACTACTTTCTGCAAGACGTGCCGCCTCCTTGCGCAAATACGTTGTCGGGGACGGAGCGTCACCCCCGGAACTACTTTCTGCAAGACGTGCCACCTCCCCAAGGAAAAAATTTGTCGGGGACGGAGCATCAGCCCCAGAACTACTTTCTGCAGGACGTGCTACCTCCCCGGGAAAATACTTTGTCGGGGACGGAGCGTCAGTCTCAGAACTACTTTCTGCAGGACGTGCCACCTCCCTGGTAAAATACTTTGTCGGGGACGGAGCATCAGCCCCGGAACTACTTTCTGCCGGACGTGCCACCTTCCCGGGGAAATACGTTGTCGGAGATGAAGTCACCCCCGCAACTACTTTCTACCGGACGTGCCACCTCCTTGCGCAAATACTTTGTCGGGGATGGAGCGTCTGCCCCAAAACTACTTTCTGCAGGATGTGCCACCTCCCCGGGAAAATACTTTGTCGGGGACGGAGCGTCAGCCCCAGAACTACTTTCTGCAGGACGTGCCACCTCCCCGAGCAAATTATTTGTTGGGGACGAAGCGTCATCCCCAGAACTACATTTTGCAGGACGTGCTACCTTCCCGATCAAATACTTTGTCGGAGACCGAGCGTCAGCCCCAGGACAACTTTCTACCGGACGTGCCACCTCCTTGCGCAAATATGTTGTCAGGGACGGAGCATCAGCCCCAGAACTAATTTCTGCAGGATATTCCACCTCCCCGAGCAAATACTTTGTCGGGGACGGAGCGTCAGCCTCAGAACTACTTTCTGCAGGACGTGCCACCTCCCCGATCAAATACTCTGTCGGAGACGGAGCTTCAGCCCCAGGACTACTTTCTGCAGGACGTGCCACCTCCTTGCGCAAATACTTTGTCGGGGACGGAGCGTCAGCGCCAGAACTACTTTCTGCAGGACGTGCCACCTCCCTGAGCAAATACTCTGTCGGAGACGGAGCGTCAGCCCCATGACTACTTCCCGCAGGACGTGCCACCTCCTTGCGCAAATACTTTGTCGGGGACGGAGCGTCAGCCCCATAACTACTTTCTGCAGGACGTGCCATCTCCTTGCACAAATATGTTGTCGGGGATGGAGCATTAGCCCCGGAACTACTTTCTGCACGACGTGCCACCTCCTTGCGCAAATACTTTGTCGGGGACGGAGCGTCAGCCCCGGAACTACTTTCTGCAAGACGTGCCACCTCCTTGCGCAAATCCTTTGTCGGGGATGGAGCGTCAGCCCCGGAACTACTTTCTGCAAGACGTGCCACCTCCTTGCGCAAATACTTTGTCGGGGACGGAGCGTCAGCCCCGGAACTACTTTCTGCAGGACGTGCCACCTCCTTGCGCAAATACTTTGTCGGGGACGGAGCGTCAGCCCCAAAACTACTTTCTGCAGGACGTGCCACCTCCCCGAGCAAATACTCTGTTGGAGACGGAGCGTCAGCCCAATGACTACTTTCTGCAGGACGTACCACCTCCTTGCGCAAAAACTTTGTCGGGGACGGAGCGTCAGCCCCAGAACTACTTTATGCAGGACGTGCCACCTCCTTTGCACAAATACGTTGTCGGGGACGGAACATTCGCCCTGGAACTACTTTCTGCAAGACGTGCCACCTTCTTGTGCAAATACGTTGTCGGGGACAGAGCGTCAGCCCCGGAACTACTTTCTGCAAGACGTGCCACCTCCCCGAGGAAATACTTTGTCGGGGACGGAGCGTCAGCCCCGGAACTACTTTCTGCAAGACGTGCCACCTCCCCGAGGAAATACTTTGTCGGGGACGGAGCATCAGCCCCGGAACTACTTTCTGCAAGACGTGCCACCTCCCCGAGGAAATACTTTGTCGGGGAAGGAGCATCAGCCCCGGAACTACTTTCTGCAAGACGTGCCACCTCCCCGAGGAAATACTTTGTCGGGGACGGAACGTCAGCCACGGAACTACTTTTTGTAAGACGTGCCACCTCCCTGAGGAAATACTTTGTCGGGGACGGAGCGTCAGCCCCAGAACTACTTTCTGCAGGACGTGCCACCTCCTTGCACAAATACGTTGTCGGGGACGGAGCATTACCCCCGGAACTACTTTCTGCAAGACGTGCCACCTCCTTGCGCAAAAACGTTGTCGGGGACGGAGCGTCACCCCCGGAACTACTTTCTGCAAGACGTGCCACCTCCCCGAGGAAATGCCTTGTTGGGAACGGAGCGTCAGCCCCAGAACTACTTTCTGCAGGACGTGCCACCTCCTTGCGCAAATACGTTGTCGGGGACGGAGCGTCACCCCCGGAACTACTTTCTGCAAGACGTGCCACCTCCCCAAGGAAATACTTTGTCGGGGACGGAGCGTCAGCCCCAGAACTACTTTCTGCAGGACTTGCCACCTCTTTGCACAAATACGTTGTCGGGGACGAAGCGTTACCCCCGGAACTACTTTCTGCAAGACGTGCCGCCTCCTTGCGCAAATACGTTGTCGGGGACGGAGCGTCACCCCCGGAACTACTTTCTGCAAGACGTGCCACCTCCCCAAGGAAAAAATTTGTCGGGGACGGAGCATCAGCCCCAGAACTACTTTCTGCAGGACGTGCTACCTCCCCGGGAAAATACTTTGTCGGGGACGGAGCGTCAGTCTCAGAACTACTTTCTGCAGGACGTGCCACCTCCCTGGTAAAATACTTTGTCGGGGACGGAGCATCAGCCCCGGAACTACTTTCTGCCGGACGTGCCACCTTCCCGGGGAAATACGTTGTCGGAGATGAAGTCACCCCCGCAACTACTTTCTACCGGACGTGCCACCTCCTTGCGCAAATACTTTGTCGGGGATGGAGCGTCTGCCCCAAAACTACTTTCTGCAGGATGTGCCACCTCCCCGGGAAAATACTTTGTCGGGGACGGAGCGTCAGCCCCAGAACTACTTTCTGCAGGACGTGCCACCTCCCCGAGGAAATACTTTGTCGGGGACGGAGCGTCAGCCCCAGAACTACTTTCTGCAGGACTTGCCACCTCCCCGGGAAAATACTTTGTCGGGGACGAAACGTCAGCCCCAGAACTACTTTCTGCAGGATGTGCCACTTCCCCGAGCAAATACTTTGTCGGAGACGGAGCGTCAGCCCCAGAACTACTTTCTGCCGGACGTGCCACCTCTCCGAGCAAATACATTGTCGGAGACGGAGCGACCGCAGCGCTCCCTGATCGCAGCGCTCCCCGGCCGCAGCGCTCCCCGACCGCAGCGCTCCCCGACCATTGCGCTCCCTTACCGCAGCGCTTACCTACCGCACCCCTCCCCGACCACAGCGCTCCCCGACCGCAGCGCTCCCCGACCGCAGCGCTCCCGGACCGCAGCGCCTCCCCGAGCAAATACTTTGTCGGGGACGAAGCGCCACCCCCAGAACTACTTTCTGCAGGATGTGCCACCTCCCCGAGCAAATACTTTGTCGGGGACGGAGTGTCAGCCCCCGAACTACTTTCTGCAGGACATGTCACATCCCCGAGCAAATACTTTGTCGGGGAGGGAGTGTCAGCCCCAGAACTACTTTCTGCAGGACACGCCACCTCCCCGAGCAAATACTTTGTCGGGAGGGAGTGTCACCCCCAGAACTACTTTCTGCAGGACATGCTGTCAGTTTTGGGAGAGTTTCGGGGAGGGGGGGTGAGTGGATGCATATGGCGACATCGCCGCCACCCGCGGGGGGGTGCGGTTCCCGTCTCCCCTCTGATGATGGAGGCGTCCGCGGAGACGCTGGCTGATCTCCGGCAGGTAGCGGAGGAGCTTGCTAAGTTGGCCACCGTGCAGACTGTGGCGCATACCAAGACGCACCAGTGGCTGGCTGAGGTGAAGACGGAATTAGCAGAGCAGACTGTGGCGCATGCCGAGACGCACCGATGGCTGGCTGAGGTGAAGACGGAATTAGCAGAGCTCCGATGCGGTAAATCCCAAGCCAATCACGTTGCCACGTTGCAGCTCCAATTGGCAGCAGAGCTCCGATGCGGTACATCCCAAGCCAATCTCATTGCCACGTTGCAGCTCCAATGTGCAGCAGAGCTCCGATGCGGTAAATCCCAAGCCAATCACATTGCCACGTTGCAGCTCATATTGGCAGAAAAGGACGCGGCGCTGGCGACAAAGGACGCGGCGCTGGCAACAAAGGACGCGGCGCTGGCGACAACGGACGCGGCGCTGAAGAGAAAGCGGCGTGGGTAGCAATTGACGCGGCGCGGGCTGCGGGGAACGCTGCGAGTGGGTGTAGTTGTCAGTTTTGGACGAGTGTCGGGAAGAGGGAGACGCGGATGCACATAGCGACCTCGCCGCTTCCTACGTGGGAGGGTGCTGCTCCCGTCTCTCCCCTGACAATGGAGTCGTATGCGGAGATGCTGGCTGATTTGCCGCAGCGGGGATTGGATCATATTAAAGGAAGTGGTTTGGCGGACGTTCCGCCATGGGCGCATGCGTTTCAGGCGGGGGTTTGCGAGATGGCGAAGGCTGAATTCAAGACGATGGTGAAGGCTGAATTCAAGACGATGCTGACCAAACTGCAGTCCACGCTCCGGCATTGGCAGACTGAGGTGCAGCTGAGGCTGGCTGAGGTGCAGGTGGGGGTTGTGAAGCTCCTACATGATGGATCAAATGCGCAACACATTGCCATCGCGGCGCAGGCGCAGAGGGACGCAGATCAGGCGCAAAGGGACGCAGATCAGGCGCAACGGGTCACGGAGCAGGTGCAAAAGGATACCGAGGAGGCGCACGTGGCCATGGAGCAGGCGCAAATGGCCATGCAGCAGGTGCAAATGGACGCGGACATGGCGAATACGGATGCGGAGTTGCGTGTGCGCAAGGCAACGCCGGCCGTCGCTGGTAACGATTGGCATGACGTCTGCGTTGACTGGCTTACTTCGATTGGCATACCGCCGATCAAGGATACCCACTTGGTCGCGCATTCAGGCGACGTCATACTCAAGGTACCGGGTCGGGACCTGTGCGTGCTGGTGGACTTCAAATCGTCTGGTACTATGGATCAACGGTCTGTTCATCTCAAAAAGTTGGAAGTCGACTTTGGCCATCTGGCGGCGAAGGCGCGGGTTGATAAGAACGCGCGTGGATGCGATTTTGCGATGCTGCTATACTCGGATGATGCGATTACCGCGGAGAGCGGGTACGCGATCGATCCGTGCTGTGCCTCGAATCCCAGTACCAATGGCGGTTACTCCATGTCGGGAGTACTGCGTACGGAACGCACATTTGTCTGCACTCGTTCGACTTTTGTACGAGCAGTTGCTGGCATGCTCGACTCGGTGCCCCTCGACGCCACCGAGAGTACGGCTCAAGCCTTCCAACACGAAACTGTTCTGAAGGCGATATCGCTGTATTCGAAGCTTGGCGTGGCGAATTATGGGCCCATCCTCAAGGAGTTTGCTAAACTCGGCGCGTATAGCCCCGACCATACGCTGTTGGCGACCAGCATTGAGCAGCTGCAGGCTACCGTCGAACATGTGCAGGCGTCGATGCGGGATACGGCCAGTGATATGCAGGAGGATTACCTGTCGAAGACCACTGTCGTGGATACACCCGACAAGACGTGCATGCAGCGGGGTGTGAAGGGCATTGAGGAATGGGCAGATTGGGCGGGTCACCTCGACGCGGCCAATGCTAAACGGCGAACGATGGATCCCGCTTCAGCGCCGCTCACGATGGCAGCTCGTCCAGCTCCAAAGCCAAAGAAGGATCCGAAGCCAAAGAAGGATCAAAAGCGACCGTTTGAGGAGATTTGACATCTTGTTATGTCTGGCGAACATGGCATCTCGCACATGCGGCGAATTGACCATGGTGTGCGGGGGCGCGTCTGGGTATGTGGGACGTGGGTTATCGGGGATATGGGTTAGGGTTAGGGTTAACTCGAGCCCGACGAGAGCATGGGGGCGCCTGGGGAGAACAGGGGAGCGCCTGGGGAGAACAGGGGAGCGCCCGGTGAGAACAGGAAAGCGCCCGGTGAGAACACGGGAGCCCCTGGGGAGAGCATGTGAGCGCCTGGGGGGGGAGCATGGGAGCGCGTGGGGAGAGCATGTGAGCGCCTGGGGGGGGAGGGGGGGGCATGGGAGCGCCTGGGGCGAGCATGGAAGCCCTGGGGCGAGCATGGAAGCGCCCGGGGAGTGCATGGAAGCACCTGGGGAGAGCATGAAAGCGCCTGGGTAGAGCAAGGGTTTAAAAATTCGAACATAACACATTGCATGGGTTAGGGTTAGAACCCAAAAATTCCTAACCTGAAATTTCATCGGAAATTTTTGCGCCAAAAAGTCATCGAGATTGAAAAATCTGAAACTGAAAATTTCGGAATCTTATCCTCGAAAAATCCGAAACTAAAAGTTTCGGAATTTGCTCTGCGAAAAATTCGAACTAAAAGCTTCGGAATTTTATCTGCGAAACTTCCGAAACTGAAATTTCTTCGGAAATTTCCGCGCCAAAAAGTAGAATAGATGACTTTAGGTTAACCCGAGGAAAGTGCGTACGGTGAGAACGGCGAATACAGCTCGTACCGCCAACCAGGTGGCAGCGAAGATTCACGCTTGAACATCATCGTGCACGCTTGCAGTGGCAGCATGCAAAGAGCAGTAGACGGACAAATACCGCAATTTGATGTCGCTGATCTGCTCTGGATGGCAGGCTGCTGCCGCATGTTCCATCGGAGCTGGAGACCAGTCATGACCGCGCTGCGCCAGTCCATACGTGATGCTCATTCAAATCTGACAATTCTTCGATCCGTATTCCGATCTCGATTCTGAAAAAGGCAAGAGCGTGGGCCACCCCAGGCGCTGTGCGGCCCCGAAATCGGTGTGGTCGAGCGGGCATGGACGGGGTTGGTGGCGCCACTCTGCTCCACGGTGGACTCGAATTGTGCAGATGAAGAGATAAATTGCGCCGATGCGGCTTCGTGCCCCGGGGCACGCGCCATGCGCCGATGCGGCTGCACGCCCCGGAGCACGCGCCATGCGCCGATGCGACTGCACGCCGCAGAGGGGCGCGAAAGCGGGCGCTGGCTGCGCGGAGGGCATGGGCAGAGGGGCGCGAGGCTGGCACTGGCCACGCGGAGGGGCGGCGCAGAGGGGCGCGAGGCTGGCGCTGGCCGCGCGGAGGGGCTGCGCAGAGGGGCGCGAGGCTGGCGCTGGCCGCGCGGAGGGGCGGCGCAGAGGGGGCGCGAGGCTGCCGCTGGCTACGTGGAGGGGCGGCGCGGACGGGGCGCGAGGCTCGCGCCGGCCGCGCGGAGGGGCGGCGCGGAGGGGGCGCGAGGCTGCCGCTGGCCGCGCGGAGGGGCGGCGCGGGGGGCGCGAGGCTGGCGCTGGCCGCGCGGAGGGGCGACGCGGAGGGGGGCGCGAGGCTGGCGCTGGCCGCGCGGAGGGGCTGCGCAGAGGGGCGCGAGGCTGGCGCTGGTCGCGCGGAGGGGCGGCGCAGAGGGGGCGCGAGGCTGCCGCTGGCCGCGTGGAGGGGCTGCGCAGAGGGGCGTGAGGCTGGCGCTGGCTGCGCGGAGGGGCGGCGCGGAGGGGCGGCGCGGAGGGGGCGCGAGGCTGGCGCTGGCTGCGTGGAGGGGCGGTGCGGAGGGGGCGCGAAGCTGGCGCTGGCCACGCGGAGGGGCGGCGCAGAGGGGGCGCGAGGCTCGCGCCGGCCGCACGGAGGGGCTGCGCGGAGGGGGCGCGAGGCTGCCGCTGGCCGCGCGGAGGGGCGACGCGGAGGGGCGACGTGGAGGGGCACCGCGGAGGGGCGGCGCGGAGGGGCGGCGCGGAGGGGCACCGCGGAGGGGCACCGCGGAGGGGCACCGCGGAGGGGGCGCGAGGCTGCCGCTGGCCGCGCAGAGGGGCGGCGCGGAGGGGCGGCGCGG
>Ga0209390_10006617_pt1 | contig 15414 bp, 12 predicted proteins | sample BON01_FD_187212 | JGI IMG/M metagenome (GOLD analysis project Ga0209390, IMG submission 187212) | Freshwater microbial communities from Lake Bonney liftoff mats and glacier meltwater in Antarctica - BON-01 (SPAdes) (version 2) | ecosystem: Environmental > Aquatic > Freshwater > Ice > Glacier... | reverse complement strand
GCAGGGACTAAGAACAACTGATTACTTCGTCACCAAACAATTTAGATGCAACAGATGAGAGATCTTAAAAATTATGAATTCTTGGACAGACCCCATTTCATCCCTCTAAGTAATAAATATGAAAGCGCCGAAGTTCTTGAGGGGTGGCTGAAAGAGATAAGAGACAATATAGAGAATGAAATAGGTTTCAGCAAAAGCTCCTTCTAACTCATCGCTTTAAAAGATTACACCTACTCCAAGGGCTGAAAAAGGGGTCGTTCCGAGGAAAAATAAATAGCCTGTGTATTTTAAGTCACGAGTTCGTGCCATCCCGACTTACGGATTTCTTTACCGATGCAACGCCAATCGCGTCTCCGTATCGTGGCCAGCAGGAATTCGTCAATCTAGCGCGATCACATACAGGGATTAAGATGAGATATACTTCGGGTAACTAGAGAGCGCATACCCCAGCTCGGACAGGGCATGGCTCAGAGCTCCCAGAGTTTAGAAATCGGCACGGCGTAAAAGGGACCCTCGCCGAGTTGAATCAAACTGTTTCCAGAATAGAGAACAATTCCAGCCTTAAAGCCGGCACCCGATTGCTCGGCGAGACGCCTTAAACCCTTTGTGTCCGAATTTGAGACTGATTGCGCTGATTTGACTTCAACTCCCCAAAGATGACTCCCTTTGGTGATCACACAATCGACTTCAATTTGATCGCGGTCACGGTAATGCCAGAAACGTAAGCGCCCGTCTGTCCAGCCTGCCTGCGCGATGAGTTGCTGGATGACAAATGATTCCAACAGCCGACCGAAATCGCTTCGTCGGTCGTTCCACTGATCAACATCGAGATCCATCAGGGTGGCGGCAAGACCGCTGTCGAGCAAATGAATCTTTGGACTTTTGACCAAACGTTTCGCACGGTTTTGATGCCATGCTGGAAGGCGCCGAATTAGAAATAATTTTTCAAGAACATCCAAATAACGATCCGTAGTCTCACGATTCAGGCCCAGTTCCCGACTCAGGGCACTTGCATTTAAAAGGGATGACGATTGTAGCGCCAATTTCTCCAACATGCGCTGAAGCTGAGAGCTGTCGCGAATGTTGGCGATATCCTGCACATCGCGCTCAATAATCATCCGGATATATTGCAAGTGCCACTGTTGAGCACGATGCCCTGTGCGTTTAATCGCTTCAGGGTAGCCCCCGGCGAGGAGGCGCGCACTCAAGGACATTTTTGAGGCCTCCTGTGCCGAGCGGATTTCAGGTTTAAACTGACCGTCAATTAAGGTCCGTAGAAAAAGCCCCTCCCTACGCTCTTTTTCGGCCTCGGTCAGCGGATGCATTTGAATGATCTCCATGCGTCCCGCCAGTGATTCACTGGCTTTAGGCAGCAAGAGTAGGTTGGCTGAGCCAGTCAGAATGAACCGACCCGCCTTGCGGTTCTGATCGACCGAAACCTTTATGTTGCGAAGCAACTCAGGCACCCGCTGCACTTCGTCAATGGTCACATATTCCGGGAGTGCTGAGATAAAGCCAGCTGGGTCATCTTTCGCAGTGAGTGCGTAGTCCTCCTGATCCAGATCAAAGTAGCGCCTCTCAGGCGACAAGCTTTCCGCTAAAGTGCTTTTTCCACACTGCCGTGGACCCAAAATACAAACGACTGGCGTGTCCGCCAAGGCCAACTCGACCGCGTGAGCGATCCGACGGGGAATCAGTTTATGAGTGGCGGCCATTTGTAGATTAAGATGGCGGCAGATTGCTGGCTGTCAATCCGTCAAATCGCATGCCACGCAATCGGCAGATTGTATGCTAGATGCCCGTCAAGTTGCACCCCACGTCGGCCCTTGCCAGCAGACTGGAAGATCCGTTGATCCGAGCATTCCTTGAGCACTGAAAGAGAAAATCCACGATTCGGGGGCAACAAGCTTGAGGGAACTCCGCCCGGAATCTCTGGGTAAAGTACTCCAACCGCTGAGTCCGGAGGACGATCTTCTCGATGAAATGGTCTACTTTTAGAATACGATGCGACAAGCACAAGCAGCCCTAGTTGGCATCGATGCTCAACGCTTCGAGAACCCATTACCGATGCCACGCGCGATCCTTATCGCTCAAACATGGATGCAGAGCAAGGAGACTGTAACTCTGCTACCAGCCTAAGACAGTAATCGCTTGCATATGGATTGGATGCTACAGCACCGACTCGGACGTAAGCGAATCAATGATACGCGAATCGCCTCCATCTATTATCACCATGGCGTGCGAACCATACTGACCTCAAACATGCGTGATTTTTCAGTATTAGACGCTTTTGAAATTATCAATTTAAGCGCAATCCCACTGAATTAAGCAGGGAGGGCGGTTGTCCCAACCGCCGCGCAGCGTGAGCCTATGCTAGGCCTTCAGCGACTGGGACAGTCGCCCTCCCAACCGCCCTCCCTAAAGATACGCATCAACACCCTAAATCTTCTCGCTGCTCACTATTTCGTATTCGCGGACAATTCAGTCTTGAACCCGAAGCAAGTTTTTTCAGCTTAGCGCGTCGTCTCCCTCTGAACTTCGACTGAGGCTCTTCGATCCGCATCCATGCCTCTACCTTTTTCCAGAAAAAAAAGCTCACTCCGCCTGATGAAGGCCGGCATCAATCGCTTGGTCGACACGATCGAAGCGATGAAAGAGAGTGTAGCCGGGTCCGAGGAGGTAGCAGAGGACATCGAATACGAGTGGGTGGAATATGAGGTCGATGACGACCACGAACTCGAAGAAGGCGAGGAAATCGAAGAAGACGCACTCCCCGACACCATCGTCAGTGAAGTAGAAAAAGAACAGGCTGTCATGGCCGCTGAAGCCGCCGAGCTCGACGCTTGGCGTAGCGAGCTCAATGCTCTATTAAAAGACCGCGAAGAGCGCAGCGCCTATTTCAAATCCTTTCTCAGCGAGAGTGAAGCCCGCTACCAGCGTATGCTGGAAAGCGCCCGCGCCCAACTCGCGGGCGAAGACCCGCGCTCGCGCGAGATAGCCGACGAAGCGGCCAAAGCCGCCGCCGAAGACGCCCTTGCTGCGGAACCCGAGCCAGAGCTCATCGAGCAGCCGGTCGACCTTTCCCAATACCAGAAGCCGAACATCGAACTGCTCGACAAACCGAACATCTCCTCGGTCACTTTGGTCACGCCTGAAGCCCTCGAAGCACAGAAAAACGCCCTGCAAGACGCCATCGATAGCTTCGCAATCGATGCCCACGTCTATGATGCCTTGATCGGCCCGCGCATTACCCAGTTCCGAGTGCAACCGGGCATGGGAGTGCGCGTCGAGTCGATCACTGCCCTGCAAAAGAACATCGCGCTGGCACTAGCCACCACGAACATTCGTATGCAGGCGCCAATCCCGGGCGAGCCCTTCGTCGGCATCGAAATCGGCAATAGCAACTCCGTGCCAATCGCTTTGCGCACCATCCTCCAGTCCAAGGCCTGGCGCGAGTGCGACTACGACATTCCACTCGTCATGGGGCTCGATATTCAGGGCAAACCGATCATCACCGATCTAGCCAAAGCGCCGCACCTCTTGATCGCGGGCGCCACGGGTAGTGGTAAATCTGTCTGCATGAGCACTCTCATTCTGAGCATGCTCTACAAGTTTAAGCCGGACGAGCTGGAGCTGGTCTTGATCGACCCCAAGCGAGTCGAGTTCGGCCTCTTCCGCCAAATTCCGCACCTCATCCACTCGGTCGTGGCGGATGCCAAACCTGCCGTGCAAGTGCTCAAGTGGATCGTCGCCGAAATGGAGCGCCGCTACCAAGTGCTGGCCGAGAAACAGGTGCGCAATATCGCTGGCTACAATCAAAAGGCAGAGACCGAAGGTTCTAAGAAAATGCCCTTCACCGTCGTGATTATCGACGAGCTGGCCGACCTCATGATGACTTCCAAGGGCGACGCCGAAGGCGCGCTGTGCCGCATCGCAAGCCGCCCCTGCTGACTCGTATCCTGCGCGATCTCTACGATCTCTATCATGATCAAGACCGCTACCTAAGTTTCCTCGCGCACTACCCACTGATTCCCTCCGACCTCGCCGAGCAAATCGCCAGCAAACTCGATCCGGACAAAGTCGAGATCGCCATCGGCCTCGCAGGTAACCCTCGCTGCCCCCAACAGTCGCTGCAACGACTCGCCAAACACTCCAAAGTTGCGGTGCGTCACGCCCTAGCCGACAATCCCAACCTCACTCCCAAGGAGTTTCAGGCTCTGGTCCAAGACAAAAACGAGTTCGTCCGCGCCACACTAGCACAAAACACAGCCCTGCCCAATCCCCTGCAATTTGTGCTCGCCGACGATGCCTCCACCACAGTGCGTATTGCCCTGAGCGAACGTAAAAACATCGATACCGACGTCGCCGTGCACCTCGCCAACAGCGATGACACCCTCGTCAGCGCCGCCACGATCTTAAACTACACGCTCGACGAAGAACTGCTTCAGCTCTGGGCGGATCATGATCAGCAAGTCCAGCAACTCCTGCTCCTCAAGCGGAGCAAAGCACTCCCCGGAGTCGTTCGCACCGCGCTACGCCTCTCGCCGCACTCCTTAGTCAGCCGCAGCGCACTGAGAGGCACCGAGCTCTCCGGATCCGAGATGCTCTACCTCGCTGAGTCGGAAGACACCCGCGACCGCATCTTCCTCGCCGAGCAACCCGAACTACCCGCGAGTATTCAACGACTGCTGGCGCAAGATGCCTCCCCACGCGTGCGCCGTCGTCTCGCAGCCAACCACTCCATCCACGAGTCCATCGCTCTACACATTGCCGCAGCCAACGATCCCAGCTCCGCCCGCACCCTCGCGAAAAACCCCGCCACCAGCGACGCCACGCTGCGAGAACTCTGTCTCCATCCGGACGAGGACATCGCCCTGCTCATAGCCTACCGCGACGACTTACAAACCGAGCACTACGATCTCCTTATCAACCAACGGGAGACGATCACCGTCGCCGAGCACATCGCGTATCAGGAAATTGGGTACGATAATTTCACCGAGGAGGTCGCCCAGCGACTCGCCACACACCAAGCGCCAAGCGTGCGCGCCTTTGCCGCACGATCCGCCCGACTCGACGACAAAACCCGCAGCCGCTTAGTCCAAGACCCCAGTCCACAAGTGCGCCTACAACTGGCCCACAACCCCAACCTCAACGAGCGCCAATTGCGCATCCTTTTGGAAGATACAGATCGCAAGGTCATCTTCGCCGCCGAGGAAAACTTTGCGCAGCGCCTCCGCCAAGAACAGGCCAGTCCCGAGCGCCCGAGGCAAGATCCCCTTTCGGGAGGGCGGATGTCCCCATCCGCTGCGGCGTCTGAGCGCCCGCGCAAAGGAGCCCTCTTCAACAAAATTGCCAATTTCTTTAACGACTAATTTCAACCAATCACACTATGGCTAAAAAACCACAAAAACTCACCCCCTTAACGATGACCGAGATCATCCTCCGCGGCGACGCAGAGACGATCCAGAAAGCACTCGAAGCGCGCACGCAAATCGACACCCTGCTCGAAGAACGCGAAGCCGCCTACCAGCGCATCGCCGAACTCGAAACTCAAGTCTGCGAAATCGTCGGCGAAGACGGCACCTTCCCGTTCCCCGAACCGCCGATGCCTGTCGCTACCTTTACTGCGTCTGCACCTGCCAAGAAAAAGGCTGCACCCGCACCCAAGCCTGTAGCGGAAGCTAAAAAAGAAGAAGAAGAAGAAGTCGCAGTGCCCGCTGATAAAGCAAACAAGTCCGCCGAAGCATCCAGCGACGACGCAGACAAGTCCAAGACCGACGACGCGTAAGCGTTCGCCAATATGTCGGCCTCTCCGGAAGAGCTCATCGCCATCAACAGCCTCCTGATCGAACGGGAAGCTGAGCTTGCGCGTGTGCACACCGCAGAGAGCCGGATCAACGAACTACTCGGCACCGCCTATCCCTTCGAGGCGCCCGGCGTCACGCTACCTTCGAGCATAAAGAAGAAAACGACCAAGCCCAAGAAGGCCCAAGCCAAGACAGTCGCGCTCAAACCGCGCCGCCTCGATATAGGCGAAGTCGCGTACCGAATCACCTGGACAGAAAAAGGCCAAACCATCGAGCAAAACGCCACCGAGTTGAAACACCTCAACGTCCTGCTCCAAGAAACCCTGCCAGGCATGAAACTACTAAAAATCGAAACAGTGAACTTAAACGGGCAAGGAATAGAAATACTGTTTGAAACCACAGCCTAACGTGGCGTGTCCGCTTGCGGACGCCCCGTCAGAGTCAGCGGCCACCACAGCGAAGGCGTCCGCAAGCGGACACACCACCCAACAACACCAGCAAAGCAACTAGCCTAGTCGCTAAACCTTATCCTGCAAGCCGCTGCCATCGTTTGTAGTGATTCCTTGGATACGTTCCAACGCTTCGCCTATCAGATAAATAGATCCTGTCAGCACAACCGTATCACCGATCTCGCCGACCGTGCAGCGCTGCGGCTCAGGAAAGAGAGCCGCTAAATCCGTTTCGACGGCATCGCGATTCAGACAACCCTTTAAAAATGCAGTCGGTGTCGCGCGCTCTTGATTCGGCGCGACGAGATAAAGCTCACTGGCATAGCGCCCCACCACACCCATCAGGCTGCGAGCGCGGACTTCGCCGAGTGTGCCAGCGATAATAATCGGGGCACGGCCTTCGGCTTTAAACAGATCGGCGAGGTTTTCCTCCAACGCGACTACACCCTCAGGATTGTGCGAAGCATCGAGAATCAAATTCCGCCCATCTACTTGCAGCGCCTGCCAGCGTCCTGCCCATTCCACATGTGCCAGCGCCTGGGTTGATTGGACTGGGAAGCGATCCGCCAGAATCTCAGTGGCATAGACTGCCAGTGCCGCATTCCAGCGCTGAAAGCCACCTGCCAGATTGGTGCGGGGCAGGGCGGACTCGTTCGGAAAACGATCAGTCAGTACATAAAGCTTGCAGCCGCGCTCTTTAGCCACGCGGCGAATCACTGCCTCCGCTTCCGGGGGCAGTTTCCCCATCAAAACGGGCTTTCCTGGCTTAATAATGCCTGCCTTCTCGCCAGCAATCGCCGCGAGGGTATCGCCCAACATTTCCGTATGATCGAGACTGATCGTTGTAATGATCGACAGCTCGGGATCGACGACATTGGTCGCGTCCAGTCGCCCGCCGAGCCCCGTTTCGATAAGAGCGATATCCACTGGTTTATCCCCGCCCGGGGTCTCCGTGGCAAAACGTTGAAAGGCCATCGCCGCAATGAACTCAAAAAAGGTGGGGTGCAGGTCGAGGTCATCTTTGCCCAGTTCCGCCGCGATGGGCTTGAGTTGCTCAGTGTAGCGCACGATTTCGTCCTCTGAAAAAATCTGGCGATTCACCTGCACCCGCTCGCCAAGATGCACCAGGTGAGGCGAACTGAAAAAGCCTGTCTTGTACCCATTATCCCGGTACAGTGCTTCCAGCATCGCGCAGACCGAACCCTTGCCGTTGGTGCCCGCTACGTGAATGACGGGAAACTTCCGCTCCGGATGTCCCAGCGCCTCGACCAAGAGCCGCATCCGATCAATGCCGTATTTGGACCCGCGATTTTTCAGCGCATAAAGGTAGTCGAGTGTAGTGGTGTAAGAGGGCATGAAACGTAGGGGCGCGACTTGTCACGCCCGCATCAGGTTGGTTCGAGCTAAGGATCGGCGGGCGTGACAAGTCGCGCCCCTACGTAGCTAGTAACCGCTACGCGCTTTTCTTCGCGCCGTAGAGCGCCTTGATCAAATTGATCATACGAGCGCGCATCTCTAGGCGCGGAATGATCAAATCCACCAAACCGTGCTCCAACAAGAACTCAGAAGTTTGAAATCCAGCAGGCAGATCCTGTTGCGTGGTCTCTTTGATCACGCGGGGCCCAGCGAAACCAATCAGCGCTTCTGGCTCCGCAATAATCACGTCGCCCAGTGAGGCGTAACTCGCCATGACGCCCGCCATGGTGGGATTGGTCAAAATTGAAAAGTAGGGGAGACCGGCCTGGCTGAGCTTAGCGAGTGCCGCACTGGTCTTGGCCAGCTGCATCAGGCTCAGGATGCCTTCTTGCATACGTGCACCACCGGAGGCGGAAACGATGATGACAGGGCATTTCTTTTCCACACCACGCTCAATCGCGCGAGTGATTTTCTCACCGGCAGCCGAACCGAGGCTGGCCGCCATGAAGCGGAAATCCATCACAGCAATGCTCACAGGCATGCCGCCCATGATACCCATACCGGAAATCACGGTATCCGTCTCCTTAGTCTTAGCCTGATTCTGCTTCAGCTTTTCAGGGTAGGAGGAGGTGGCATTAAATTCAAGCGGGTCCAGCGAGTGCACGCCCATGTCCATTTCTTCGAAAGTGCCTTCGTCCAGCATCGATGCGATACGGTCACGCGCTTTGAGCGGAAAATGGTAGCCGCTGCTAGGCACCACCATGAGATTTTCCTTCAATACGCGGTTGTAGATGATCTCGCCAGTCTTGGGGCATTTCGTCCAAAGATCTTTGGGAATGTCCCTTTTCTTAACGGTGACTGTTGAGTACTGTGGTTTTCCGAAGAGTGCCATAAGTGAATTAGGAATTAAAAATTAGGAATTAAGAATCTAGGTAAACTAGCCATGGCCGAGAGTGGCCACTTTGATTTGGTTGATACCTGCATCGCGAAGGACGGCGGCACAGGCATTAAGCGTCGACCCCGTGGTGAACACGTCGTCGATGAGGATGTATGTTTGATCAGGAATTACAACGGCATCGGGTGCCAAGGCAAAGGCATTTTTTACATTTTGGTGACGGGCAGCACGACTCAAGCGGGTCTGTGTTTGCGTATAAACCGTCCGAATCAGCATATTTTGCAGGTCTTTCGCCTCCGTAACCTCGGCCAAAGTCTCTGCAATAACGAGGCTCTGGTTAAAGCCCCGTTCGCGTTCTTTAGTGGAATGCAGCGGCACGGGGACTAGGATCGCACCTTCAAAATAGTCTTTATAATAGGGCGCCCGCGCGATCATCGCCTGCACATCCTTCAGCACGTAGAAGCCCGACTGGTATTTGAGCTCGTGAATAATCGAGCGAGCCGGCCCTTTAGCCAAAAACAAGGTTTTGCCCTCCTCAAAAAGTGGATTGAGCTCCACACAGTGCGGGCAGGTCCGCGGCCCCGCCATCATTCCAAAAAACGGGTAACCACAAGTCGTGCAAGTCGGCGGCTTAGAAAGAAACAGCTCGCGGCTACAGCTACGGCAAAGAAATTGATAATCCGACGCTTCCACCGCATCGCCACAATGCACACAGCTCCTCGGAAAGAAGACCTCCGCCAGTGGCTGCATAAGCTGTTTGAGCAACATAGCGACAATTGCATCCTGTTTCACAGAAAGCGTCAAGCCAGCCCGGGATCGCGAGACTCCCGTCTCGCAGCGTCAAACCCGTAGCCATGCCTCGCCAGCAGCGTCTTCCTAGGGTGCAGATTTTATCTGCGTGGTAGAAAATGGTAGCGCGGCATGGCCTCATGCAGCAACTTGATACGCCTACGTGCGGCATGAGGCCATGCCGCACTACCTGTTCTCGATAGATTTATACCCCACTCTTTTAGTTGCAGCGGCACCTTTCCCATCAACAAAGCGATTTCTTTACATAAGCCGCCAATGAGTTAGAACTGTTGCCTTATGAAACGACTCACGACCACTTTATTCGCGACACTGAGCATCTTCGCGCTCGCCTTCACCGGCTGTCAAACCGCCCCCACACAAGTGGATCGCGGTTACACCGCTCCCGCTCAGCCCGCTTCGACACAGACCCAATGGCGCGGCACCAATAACGCCAGCACAACGGTCAGCACACCTCGCCAAGCCATCGTGGCCACACCGAGCCGCGGCTCCGATGTGATCATGCGCACCAACCAAATCAAGGTCACCAAGCGCGTGCTCGAAGCCGCCTCTGTCGGCGGTTCGCTCAAATACCGCATCACGATTGAGGCGCTCGACGATGTGAACAACGTCCGCCTGACCGAAACCATCCCCGCCGGTGTTCAATTCAGCTCGGCCAATCCCGCCGCTTCCCTCGCAGGCAACAACGCCAACTGGAACTTCGCTTCCATGCGTAAAGGCCAAAGCCAAGACATCGACATCACCGTCAAACCCACCACGGAGGGCAACCACCAGATCTGCTCCACCGTCACTGTGGACAACGCCTTCTGCCTAGATTTCTTCGCTGGTCAGCCCAAGCTCGACGTCATCAAAAAGGGCCCACAATCCATCGAACTCGGTGAAGAAGCCTCCTGGACAGTCACCGTCACGAACAGTGGCTCGGCCGAAGCGACCAACGTCGTCGTCACCGACACGCTGCCTGACGCGTTCACCCCCACCAGCAACCTGCGCCAGCCCATCGGCAACCTCGCCCCCGGCGAGACCAAGAGCGTCAGCTACACTGCTAAAGCGGTCAAACAAGGTAACTTCAGCAATCGCGCCGTTGCCAGCTACGATGGTGGCCAATCCGGCGGCCCCGGCACTAGCCAAATCGCCAGCTCGCCCATCGCGGTTGTCCAATCTGGCATCCGCGTCCGTAAGACCGGCCCGGCCGAAGCCTACGTCTTTAAGCCCGTCACTTTCGACATTACGATTGAAAACACCGGCGACACCGACCTGAAAAACGTCCGCATTACCGACATCCTGCCCAAAGGGTCTTCTGTGGCCGACAATGGTCGCGGCCGCGTCAGCGGAGACGCCATCGGCTGGATGATCCCAAATCTCCCCGCGGGCTCCAGCCAGCTGATCAGTACCGAAATCGCCGCCACTCGTAAGGGCGAATCGACCAACACGGTCAAAGTCATCAGCGAAAACGGCCTCGAAGCCTCCGACAGCGTCACCACCAACTGGCTCGCCGTTCCCGGTGTGACCGTTTCCATCACCGACAGCAAAGACCCTGTCCGCGTGCGCGAGGCCACCACCTACAGCATCCAAGTGCGTAACCAAGGTGAGTTCGAGCCCGTCACCGGCACCGTCACCGTGACCTTCACCGACAAGATCAAGCCCACCGCCGTCGCCGGCGACGCCCAAGGCACCATCAACGGCCAGACCGTCACCTTCCCGCGCACCACTTTGGAGCCCGGTAAAGACACCAACCTGACCATCACCGCCGAAGGTGCCAACATCGGCCCCGGCCGCGCCGTCATGAACTTCAGCGCCGACTTCCTCGCCGATCCAATCATCAGCCAGGAAACGACCAACGTTTACTAAGCTCCAGGTGAGATAACTTTCAAAAGCCGCTCGGGAAACCGAGCGGCTTTTTTGCAGTTTAATCTCCCGGCCATCATGCCGAACAGATGCGGGAGGGCGACTGTCCCCAGTCGCCGCAGCCTTATTTCCCTAATGTCTCGAACCCCTCTGCTTTAAAAAGTGATTAATGTATCTATGGGGGTAGCTGAAGCAACCCATCCCAATTAGTCTTGACTCGCGCACCAATATATTGCTCTATACATGCATGAAACCCATTACTATCAATGTATCCGAAAGCACCTATAGGGAGTTTAAGGAATTTGCGAGGCGTCAGGATCGGAAGACGGCTGAACTGATTCGCGAGGCGATGGAGCTGTACCGTGAAAAGAAGATTCAAGATTCGGGGGCGACCAGCCTGTGGGAACTCCGCCCAGAATCACTGGGCAAAGTGCTCCAACCGATGAGTTCGGAGGAAGACCTTCTCAACGAAATGGTCAACATCTAGAATACGATGCGGCAAGCACAAGCAGCCCTCGTCGGCATCGACACACCGTTTCTGGTCGCGCATACTGTCCTAGAGCACCCCGAACATTCGAAGGCCGTGTCCTATTGCGAGCAATTGCTCAATGAAGACAAGTTGTTGGCGATTTGCCCGACCATCATCGATGAATTCCTACATGTGGTGACTGATGCCCAGCGATTTGAGCATCCACTCCCGATGCCACGCGCGATCCGTATCGCCCAAACATGGATGCAGAGCCAGGAAACCACCTACCTACTGCCGACCGAAGACAGTAATCGCCTCCATCTAGATTGGATGCTACAGCACCGACTCGGACGAAAAAGAATCAATGATACACGGATCGCCTCCATCTACTACCAACACGGCGTGCGAACCATATTGACCTCGAATGTCCGTGATTTTTCAGTCTTAGATGCTTTTGAAATCCTTAATTTGGAAAGCTCAAGTCACTTAAATAGCCTGTGTATTTTAAGTCACTCTTGTGGCTAGTCCGCTGGGAGACTCTCTTTAAAAGTCTTAAAACAGGGCAGGATGCCCTGACTACTATTTGTCATAGTTGCTTTTTACCGGAACAAGGGCGTCCTGCCCTTGCCCAGTGGACGGATCCACACCCAAGCTCAAGCTTATTGTTAAAGTGGACTTTCGAGGGATAAAATACTTACATTTGAAATGGTCTGTTAATTTGACCATATTGGACAGTATGAAAACTTTATTAGTCTCCGAGTTTAAAGCGCATTGCGTCGGTGTGCTCAACGAGGTCGCGGACTTCGGCGAGGAGGTGATCGTGACCAAGCGGGGTAAACCACTGGCGCGCATTCTGCCAATTCAGGCACCCCTCGCGGGTGATCGGATTGCGGGTGACTACGCCAGTAAGGGGACCATACTCGTTGATCTTTTAGCCGAAGATAGCGGCGAATGGGAGGCCTTACAGGAGTGACATACCTGCTCGATACTCACGTCATCCTGTGGTTCCGCCTGCAACCGGAGAGACTGGGCGCAAAGAGCTTGAGGCTCCTAAGTAAACGCCAATCTCAATTTGCCATCTCGGCAGTGTCGGCTTTAGAAATCTCGCAGTTGGTTGACAAGAAACGCGTTGAAATCGAACAACCCGTGGATCAGTGGTTTCAGGAATCACTGCGTCTTTTTGGCTGCCGAATAACGCCTTTGACGCCAGAGATCTCAGCGACTGCCTATTTACTTTCAAAACCGTTTCACCCCGATCCAGCCGACCGTATTTTAGTAGCGACCGCACTCGGGGCGAAGCAAACACTGCTCACAGCAGACCGCCGTATTTTAGAAAGCGGCATAGGCAAGACACGCGATGCACGACTTTGAGACAGAGCTCCGCACTATAACACCAGCGATGATCGAATGAAAGAGCCAGTGGCTCGGTCGAGGCAATTATGATGATGCCATAATACAGGGAGGGCCACTGTCCTCAGTCGCCGAGCCAAGGATAAGCTAATGTGCGAGCTAGAGACATTAAAATGATTTGGCAACGCCACTCATCCTCCTCAAAAGTCAAGGTTGGTGGCTGTATTGAACCTAAGAAACGCAGTTCTCTACTACGAAAATCGCGAAAGTGCGCGAAAACAGGCACTTATGGGTATTGAGGATGAAGAAGACCCTTTGACTGACGAAGTCGAAGCCTTGCTGAACGAAGTTCAAGGACGACGCAATCGCAGGAGTGCAATCACAGAAGCTGCGAAAACTTGTCTCCGAAAATCCATCTTCGCCCGTCGCTCAGTATGGTTTTGGCACAGCATTGATGGAGGAGAAAGCATGGGAATCGGCGCTTGCAGGTATGCGTGAAGCCGCACGACTCAATCCACAGTATCCGATTGCTCTTAGCAATCTGCGGCTCCTGGCTAAGAAAGGAATTTAATTTAGTCACCCTCCACCAGCTGACCCGCGCGAACCAGCGCTTCATCGTAGTGGCCGCAAAAATTCTCTATGCCGATGGCTTTGAGAGCGTCAGCCTTGCACAGCAACTCCAGCGGCTGGCGGTGAATGCCACTAATCACAATCGCGGTGCCTTTGTGCCGCATCCGCTCGACTAAGTTAACGAGGGCATAAAGCGCAGTCGTATCCATCGCGGAGACGAGGTGCAGGCGTAGAATAATGACCTTCGGATAGTCGGACAGCTCTTCCAGTGCGTCCTGCATTTTATCGGCCGCGCCGAACAAGAAGGGACCGAAAATACGGTAAACAAGCACGCCTGCTGGAATCGGTTTGCCCTGTGCCACGTGCTCGGGCGACTCCAAGACATCGTTATCAGTCACTCGGCTCACCTCCGTCGTCTCCGAGACCCGACGGATAAAGAGCAGCGCAGCCAGCACCATGCCGATCTCGATCGCCACTACTAAATCGAAAATCACCGTCAGCGAGAACGTGGTCACTAGCACCAGCGCATCCCCGGTCGGCATTCGCTTGATCTCACGCAGCGCCCGCCACTCGCCCATGTGCACTGCCACCATCACGAGCACCGCCGCCATCGTTGGCATCGGGATGTAGCGAGCATAGGAAGAGAAGAGCAGCACGATCGCGAGCAAAGACAAAGCATGCACAACACCCGCGAGCGGCGTGCGTCCGCCGTTGCGGATATTGGCCGAAGTCCGGGCAATGGCTCCCGTGGCGGGCAGACCCCCGAAGAAGGGGCAGACCAGATTGGCGATACCTTGTCCGATCAACTCGGAGTTGCTGTCATGCCTCTCATTGGTCAAGCCATCCGCCACCACCGCCGACAAGAGCGACTCGATCGAGCAAAGAATCGCGATGGCCGTGGCCGGCATGATTAACTCGCGAATCATTGCCAGCGAAACCGTGGGGATTACGAAAGCAGGCAGGTGCGCTGGAATCGCGGAGTCTCCAAAACGCGAACCCACTGTGGCGATCTCGATCCCGTCCATGCTGTTTAAACCCCACACCGCCAGCGTGCCTAATAACATCGCGACAATCGAGCCGGGTATGCGTTTCCACCCTAAACGTGGCCAAAAGAAAATAATTGCACAGGAAAACACCGCGACTAACAGGGTCGCGATGTTCAGTGAGCCCACATTGTGAAATAACCATGCCGACTTTTCAAAAAACTCGCTAGGCACCGCCGTCTCCGCACGAATGCCACTAAAGTCCATTACTTGTGTGACGATGATCGCCACCGCAATGCCCGTGGTAAACCCCGAAGTGACCGGCCAAGGGATGTATTTAATCAAAGTCCCCAACCGAGCCAAGCCCATCAGGATCAATATAATGCCTGCCATCATCGTCGCCAACAGTAACCCCGTATAGCCGTGCGCCTGAACAATCAGTAGCACGATCGGGATAAACGCCGCCGTCGGCCCACCGATCTGCACTCGGCTCCCACCAAAGAGTGAGATTAAGAAGCCTGCAATAATCGCCGTATAAATCCCCAGCGCTGGGGCGGAGTAGGGCGTATCCGCACCCACCGGAATGCTGGCGATGCCCAGTGCCAAGGCCAAGGGCAGAGCGATCAAGCCCACCGTGAGTCCAGCAGCAGCCTCACGACCGAGGTCGGAGCCGGCCGGCGGTTTGTGTAAAAGTTCGAGAAAACGTGGTTTGTAAGCGTGCGGCTTCATTGTATCCAGCCAGTCTTTAGAGACTGCAAAGTATAAACCTGAGGCCTTCCGCTTCATAATGGCAAAGCAAATCGTAACTACTTCTACTTTGTTA
>Ga0209390_10006613_pt1 | contig 15424 bp, 22 predicted proteins | sample BON01_FD_187212 | JGI IMG/M metagenome (GOLD analysis project Ga0209390, IMG submission 187212) | Freshwater microbial communities from Lake Bonney liftoff mats and glacier meltwater in Antarctica - BON-01 (SPAdes) (version 2) | ecosystem: Environmental > Aquatic > Freshwater > Ice > Glacier... | reverse complement strand
TCCGAGGTGCCCGAGCTTTTGAAATCAGCGCCGCGGGCGCGCAGGTCGTCCTCGAACTCGCTACCAGCTCGTGGGGTTGGAAGTCCATGAACGCACTGCTTGCTGCACTGCCCTGCAGCAGCAGGCCGGGCGCCGCAGCCATGTTGGTGGCCGGGAGGCCGGCCAGGCACGGGGACGCCAGAGACAGAGACGTCGAGATACAGAGACATGAAAGCTAGCAGCTACGCGCGACAAAGGAACCGGAGGGGGGCAGCCCCCAAACACCGCGGGGGGAAACACCACTAGGGGGGAAACCACCCACAGGGGAACCCCACCCGCCAACACGAGTGCTAGCAGCGCCCCCTACATCCACACGGACTCGCAAGCCTCGCACTCGCATCTCCACCCCGATGCCGCGCGCCGCCTCCACTGCCGCCCCTAACCCCTCCTGCTGTCAAACCTGCGCCCCACACAGGCGAGCCACCAGCCATTGCCCCGCCCGTCGTCTCCGGTGCCCCAGCCCCGGCCCTCTCCGCCCGCCACGTGAGCTTCGGCCCGCTCCCCGCCCATCCAGCCCTATCCGCCGCCCCATCCCGCGGCGGATGCGGTGGCGCTGGGGGAAGGGGCTACCGCGCTGGGGGACGTGCATCCACCCACTCCGGCACACGCCACGCTCCACCCCCCGCCGCCACTTGGGCCAGTTTCACAGGTATACAACCGACCATAGTCAATCCAGAGGCCATCCAGCCCCTCCGCCGCCCCGACTCCACAACCACCGACGGCACACCTGTCCTCTTCTCGGGCAGGCAGGCACGCACCCAGGCCACCCGCACTCCGTGCTCAAGCTCAAGCCGTACCCCCACTACATGCACCCCGATGTCTTCTTCAGCATCACCTCACGCGCGTCGCCGCTGCTGCACTCGTCTCGCTCACCACCCACCACCCTCGCGCCCGGGTCGGAGCCTGCCATACACCTCCTCGCCGCGCTCGTCTCCTACGCCATCTATCTCTGGTCTGCGTGTACCCGCTGCACCTCGTTCGCCACCGCCACCCTACGCCCCCCGCCCCGTCGCTCGCGTCTCTCGTTTGGTGCGCCTTCTCCCTCACATCTCCCACCTCGCCAACGGCCTCTTCGCCGTGCCCGCATCTCTCTTCTACGCAGCCGCCACCATGAAACGCACACACATGCCGCCTACTCCTCCCTCACTTTCCCCTCCATCCACCTCGCACACAACGATGGCCATCGCTATGCACCCGGCGACGCAAACGCCTCCGCCTTCTCCGCCCGCTTCCCGCCCTCCTCCAAAACGGCCCGCCTCCGCATCTCCGCCCTCTGACAGAGGCTACTCCCCCTCCTCGCGGTGGAACAGAGACACACAGGACTACTCCTCCTGGCCCTGGTCACCACCCCATGAAGCCACGTCACCACCCACCACTCCTCCAGCAGGACCAGCACCGCCGACACAAGACGTGCCCAGCGCCACACCTGCCGCCCTCCCCCCGCCACACTCGGACGGCACGCCGCTTGATACTCCTACTGCCGCCGCCGGTCCATCCGTCTCCCACGCGGCATCCGCAGCCGCCACACCGACGGGCGTCCCCCCACCCGCCCCCACGGCCATCCACACGCTTTCCGCCACGGTGACGGTGGCCATCACCGCCCCGGAACCGCAGCCGACCCTGGGTTCTCTAACCGCAGCTACCCTCCAACATCCCGCCGGGGCGTTCTTCTGCCATGGAAAACTGTGGTTCCCGGCGGGGGACTCACCACCCTCGCCCCGGCCCGCTGAGACCGCGGGAGGGCCATCCCTTCCCTATCACATGCGTCCTCGCCCCCCAGCACGCAGCCCCGCCGAGCGCCCACGCCAATGGCACTCCGCCGAGACTTACATGGGAGACCTGCCCCTAACGGGACCCCATGCACCCTTGCCCACGCAAGCCACCCTCGCCGGTCATATCTGGCCCGCCTCCTGCCTCTCCGCGTACCGATCCACCCCCCACCACCCCGCCTCCGTCCCTCCCCTCCTCCCCCAGCCACAGCCGCGCCGGAGCGTCACCCGCCGGCGGCCCCTCCACACCCTCGCCGCACCTCCATCACCTACAACAGAACGGCACCGCCCTCAGCATGACAAGCATCTGCCTACTCTGCAACACTCGCGCTGCCAACGAAGCCTGCTCTTGCCCCACCCCTCCCCCATCTCCCCCCGGCTCTCCGCGTGCGAGTGGGCGCCCCCACCTCCCCGCCGCCGCCGCCACGCCGCCATCTGCCTCGAGCCGCCACGTCGGCTCCGGCACACATGCACACCGCGCCGCTCAAGCAAGCCTGAATGCACGCGTCAGCCCACGCCCCCCCCCACCCCCATCACGCCTCCACGCCACATTGCCGTATGCCCCCCCTCTCGTCCCGCCCTTCTCCGCTCCTTCTCCTCCCCAAGCCCCCCACGCCCTCGCGCCGCCCGCCGTCTCCGCAGATACGCCGCCCGCCGCCAGTCCATCCTCCGACCTCGCACACACCCCCAACGCCCTTGCGCCGCCCGCCGTCTCCACCAACACGCCGCCCGCCGCCCATCCGTCCCCCAGCCTCCCACACGTCCCCTACGTCCTCGCGCCGCCCACCGTCACCGTCTCCGCAGACATGCCGCCTGCCGCCCGCCAATCTCCCGAGCTCGTACATGACCACTCTGCCAACACGCCGCCGCCCACCAGCCTCAACAGCCTCATGCTGCCCACAGCTACAACCATCGGCCTACCTGACACCGCTTCCTCCGCTTTTCCCATGTCGCCCGCAGCCCATACGACCACTCCTCTCGCCCTCCCCGACAATCCTGAGCCGCCGTCCATCCCTTCATTCACCAACATCAAGCCACCACCCACCGTCATCCGCGAGCACGACCCATCCGCCTCCACCTTTCCCCTTCCCCCCGCACATCCTCCTACCGCTTCAAATGCAGCCGCCAGCACCTCGTACACTCTCTCCCCCCAGTCGCCACCAATCACCTTCGACCGTTGCATCATCAACAACTGCGGCCACATGGCCCGCCTCCTGGGTGCCGGCTACGCCAACTTATGCTGCAGCCTTCGCCATCTTCGCCTGTACAAAGCACTATCTGACCCGCCATGCTGCAGCCTCGCCAACTGCGACCTGCCAGTCCAAATTGCGGCCATCACCAGCACCGTCCACGAGTTCTGCGGCCACCCGCACGCCTACCTCGCCCTCGAGCGCAACGAGGTGGCCCTCAATGACAATCAAGATCGCCCAATCGCCCTCCCTGAAGCAGTTGCGTGCATCTTCCCCGGACGGATGCAACCGGGCGCCCCTCGACTACAACGTCCACTGCGGCCCAGTTCACGCCCACAGCCCTACCACCGCCACCAAGCCACCAACGCGCCTTCTCCTGCAAACCAGTCCCAGGAGCCGACCACACTCCCTCAGCCCACTGCGCAGCCGGCCGCCAGCCCACAGCCCTTCCTCCCATCATAGCCAGCCTCATGGCCGACGCCGCCGGCCCGGCCGCAGCCACCGAAGACCACGCCGCCCACGCCCATCCCACCGTCGCTGGCGCCAACACCACCACCAAAGTCGCCAACACCGCCATCAACCAACGGACCGATGCTGCCTGGGAGGCCTCACGACAAGAACGCCTTGTCCTCACTAAAGGCATCCGCATAACCGGTTTCAAGGGCGTCTATGTCAATCCCAATAACAGCGGCAATCTACCCTTCTCTGCCGTTGTCAACCTTGGCGACGCAGGCCCCCTGTTCCTCGGCAATTTTCAGACTGCAGCGGAAGGCGCACTCGCATACGCCAGATACATATGTGAGCGGAACACCACACACACGCAGAACTCGGGCGCTGGCCCACCGGCAGACCTCCCATCCGCCCCACCGGCAAACCCCCCGACCGCAGCTGGCCCGCCGCTCGCTACACCTACTATGGCCGCCGGCCCCTCCGCACCCTCGCGCCGCCCGCCGTGCCTTCATGCATGCCGCCCGCCGCACCCCCTCCTCCGTACTTGCCGCCCGCCACCTCTGCCTCTACATACCCCTCGCCTTATGCAACCAACGCGCCGCCCACCGTGCCTTCCTGCATGCCACCCGCCGCCTCCCCTCATCATGGCCTTGCACCCCCCGCGACCAACACTCCATCCGTGGTCTCCCCATCCATTACCCCCCCAACACATCCCAGGCGACGTCCTTCGCCAGCGCTGCCTCTACATTATTGACTCACACATCATCACCCGTCGACCCGGAACGTTGCTCATCGCCATCCAGACTGCAGCTCGGCTCGCCGCTGCCGCCGCCGCACGCACCATCGCCGCCGCTGCGTACGCCTCCACCTCTGCGCGTATATCTGCCTCTGTCACTCCCACCGAACAAGCCACCACCACTTTCTCGACCATCGACCATCGACTCATTGATCGTTATCGTGACCGCTCAACATATCGCATCTACTCTCGCCACTCTGGCGCCGCAACCCATCGCCCACTCGGAGAATATCGCATCCGCCCTCGCCATGTCGGCTCCTCAACCCGCCATCCACCCTGGGAATGCAGTGCAGCCTCCCTCCGCTGCTCTCGAGCCTTCGCCATCGAAACACCCGCGACCTCCACCATCCTCGTCTCTCCTTCCCCCTGACGGACGCCGCCAACGCCTCGTTACACCTCAAAACCAGACAGCCCCACTGGCGCCTCTCCTCTACACACCCAACCTGATCTACGCTCTACGCGTAGACAGCATCCGTCGCAACCCTCATCAACGCAGCCAACGTCGTCGAGGCACTCACAACTCAAGCCGGAGACCCCAAGCTGCGCACATTTATCAGCACTGCGCACTGCGCTCCGCAACATGGCCCAACGCCTTAGCGCGGGCGCGAATGCAACCGAACAAACACATCTCCGGCATCCTCTATCTGTGCCGCCCTCCGCCCCCCTTTTGCCCCCCTGTTCTCCCTATCCTCGCCGAGACGAAGCCAATGCCATTACCTCACTCCTTTCCACCATCCCCATGCCACTCCCAGTTTCCCTCCCCCACGCACCACCCCTCGCCGCCGCACTACTCGACGCCGTCCACCCCGTCACGCCCACCACTCCCGCGCCGCCCCCCATGACCCACGCCATGCCGCCCGCCGCATTCACATTCCCTGCAGCCGTTCACGCCAACCACGACCTCAAGCTCGGGGTCAACGATGCAACTCCCGAGAATACCGACCCCTTCACCTCCATCCGCTCCTTCTTCTCGTGGCCCGCGGTCGCCCTCCCCCACGCACCGCCCCTCGCCGCCGCACTACTCAACGCCGTCCACCTCGCCACGCCTACCACTCCCGCGCCGCCCGCCATGACCCACGTCATGCCGCCCGCCGCGTTCACATTCCCTGCAGCCGTTTACGCCAACCATGACCTCGAGCTCAGGGTCAACAATGCGACTCCCGAGAACACCGACCCCTTCACCTCCATCCGCTCCTTCTTTTCGTGGCCCGCGGTCGCAACCGTCCAAATCATATCTAATGTATGGTACATCTCACACGCCGCGTGGAACAAGTTGCAGCACTCCATCCACTGTAATGGTATGCACGCACCCTCTGCAGATGGCACACGACCGTCACTCCCGTCCAACGATCACCGCTCCGCCAATCCGCGCCGCCCTCGCACGCCAACACCAGTGGCCCCCACATGTCCGGACATTCATCCTATGCAGCTGTCATACCCCACCACCCGCGCGGACGCCAACATCACCGCAGCCCCTCCTCTTCTGGTGCTGGTGCGCGCTGCATCTCGATCAGCACAAGCCACCGACCGACTTGAACGCAGCATTGCCATCATCCTCAGCGGTGGTGCCGCCGCGGGTCCTGCGGAACAAACCCTGCCGCATAACGCATAACACAACGCCCACCATCCGCAGAGGCCGCGCACACATTCACCCACCGCTCTGCCACCCGCCGCTTCCGTACACTTCACGCGGATGCATCCATTGCAATGGCAGACACCGAGACAGGCACTGCCTGCTTCTGCGAGACCTACCTCTGGATTGCTCTACACAAACACCTCGCGCTTGCCACCCATCCGGCCATCCACAATGCCCGGCCAACTCAACCCACCTCTGATTGCCTGGGCTACGGCGGTGCCAGCTGCCCACGTCGCGTACAATACACGGATCAACCACGAAGCTGCCAACTCCGTAGCTCCTCCTCTGCCTGGGCCCCACAGCGCCGGCGACGCATCACCTTCCCGCAGCGACGACCACTGGCTCATCACGGCGGTCGGCGATCGCAGTGACACAGCGGCCCGCATCGGTATCGAGATCATCCGGGACCGCCTCGACCTCGAAGAGCTCCATCTCGACTAACTCGACAGTGCCATCAACCAGCACTATCAAATGGTGCAGGCACGCGAACAACGTGACAGCCTAGCTCAAGACTTCGACGGCATGTGAACCTCCACCCCCGACTACCGCCGAGCCGCCACAGCCGGCCCCCGTACCACATTCACCTCCTCTCCTGACTCCTCTTCTCCGGCTAAACCCCAAGCCACCCTCGCTCCACAACGCCGTCGCACCTCCTCCCCCGATTCCCCCCCGCATGGCCGTCACATCCCGCTGTCCGCATCCATTCCCTGCGTCGACTAGACCCATCCGGCCGTCCAACGACCCCGTTGCTGTTATACAACAGTTCAAACAGGTGACTCCAATATTTTCTACTTTCCAAAGTTGAGCGGTTTATTGCCCACCCCGGTGCACGTGATACCCCCCCACCCCGCGAATATGTACATATTAGAATCACTTAGTCTATCTCTTGTTTATTAGCAACAGGATGCATTCTCGTAAACCCTGATGGCCTTGCGCCCAAACTCGGTTCACGGCACCCTCTTGCTTATGCACAACAACTCATACATGAGACCTCACTCATGTATATGTACTCGCCTTCTCAACTCGAGTCTTTATCTAATTGAACGTCTGTCGCCCACCTACCTACAATAAGTATTCAATAAGGCAAGTACTAACCATTAACAACCGAGTTTCCGAAACTGCTTATTAGTGTTTAAAAACTGGTTAGTTGTTAATGGTTTGAGTTTTCCGGCTGGCTGTTAGTTAGTTATTAATAGATCTCGGCCCGGCTATTAACAAGTTGTTTTTCAACATTCGCAACATGCAATTAACTTTTCTATGTAACTGTCACAGCACAAAGAATCCAAGAATCCGTAGATATCGCACGGATACTGGATCTGGATTCTTGGATACTCATTACTCAGTCGTACGAATCTTCCCACGCTTGGAGCAATTCCTCGCGACCATAATGCATCGAGTTTGTCTCGTAGTCTTCCGTTAGGTCCACCAGGTTCGGCAGCTCGTCAACGAAAAACATCGGGTCCTTCAGGCTCAGGCGCAGGCTCACCCAGCGCTTCTGTATGGCCCCAATATCGCGCACATCATCTGCAAACGTGCTATTGACCAAGCAAGTAGCTAGTTAGCTAGTGACCGCATCCTCTTCGACTAGCATATTAGCATATTGCGGTGCTGGTGAATAGACATGGTCGTCACGTCGCAATTCGGGTTAACTCGAGCTGCAGCTGCAGGAAAAAGTTTGCCCTCGAACCACCATCTCCATCTCCTATAGGCTAGCTAGACAAACGAACACGAGGCAAAAGGGCGCCGCAGGCACAAAATTGTTTTTTTGGGGGGGGCCTATGAATAGGATAAAACTAGTTATTAATAGCTAAAACTAGTTTTAAAACAGATGCTTGATAGTTATTAGTAGTTTTATGTCTGCCTATTAATACCTTTTAATACTATTATTAGGTAGTTAACAGGCTGAAGTTAGTACTAGCCTTGCCTACCTACTACGCGCGATCCCCTCCCCCGCCCTGCGAATATATGATTATTCATAACGACATGAGATGACAATCAGACAATCAGGTATTACTCGCCTATCCGGCTCGAGTCTGTATTTAATTTAGCGTCTATCGCCCACCTCGGTGCGCGCAACCCCCCCCCCCCCTCCATGCAAATGCACTTCGTTTGACTTGCCCTCTGCGAATACCGGATCTATCCATCTTGGTTCAGTCCGATTTTTCTTCATTTGAAGCTTTACACTTCGAACTGGGGGCTGGGGGCTGTCCAAGATAGAAGTACTCCCTACTCAATATCCGCCATCAGTAGTGAGTACCCCAAGCGGTATTCCCAGAGATACCAGCCGGTACACCGGAGGTCACTCTTCGACCTCATTCCACGAGCAACGTGCACACATCTCTCAAGCACGCTGCAGAAGGCCTGCCCTTCGAACTTCGAGTCGAGATTCATCCTGAGGTCAGCTCTCGATGAATCTCCATGTTAGTTCATGTGAAGTGAGCCTCAGAGGCACTCTTTTGTAGTCGTAGGTTTGACAATCTATCTCCAGAATCTCAGCTCGCACTTGCGTCCGACGAGCAGCCAGCTGCAGAGGCCCACGCGCCACGGCATGCACCCCACAAAGACAGAGAACACGCCGAGACTGGCTGGTGAGGAGGCGTGTCCCTGGGGCTACTGCGCTACCGACACCTCCACCTCAATGCCTCAGTCCGCACCGCCAGGCAAAGGGAAAGTTCCATCAACTGTAATTTCTAAATAGATAGCCACTGCCACGACACACCTGCTGTGGGTGCGCTGCCGTAACTGCCGCAGACCCTCCCGTCGCCTCTTCTGCTGCTGTCCGCTGTGTGCCACAGCTTCTGGTGCCGTGCCACTCGCACGTCGCCGATGATGCCAGTGAAGCAGAGCAGCCGTCACAGGCGCCGCAGACTGCACACACCACCACGTCTGATGCTGAGAGAAGCGCGCCGCTGCCGCTGCCGCAGCAGGTGAGCTGCTACCGGCGCCAGTGCCGCCCACGCCGCCGCTACCCGCACGCGCCTCCATTGCCACCGCTGCCGGCGCCGCCGCCGTGCGCCACCGCCGCCCGCGCTGCAATCGCACAAGCTTCCGTCGCGTGCCGCCGCCAGCAGCTCGCGTCTGAGAAGCAGGGCACGGAGACGGAGGCGCACGGGGTGAGTGTGTGTGTGTACAACACAGCAGGGCTGAGCGCTAGTCCGTCTGGGCATGGGCGTGACCGTTAGCAGGGCGTGGGCGTTGAGCGCACCAAAATAACAACACTGAGGCGGCCCTCACTGGTCCGAGCTGCGGCGGCCTGCCGCTCTAGAGCTGTGCCTGCTCCTGCATGCCGTCGGCTGTCGCGCTGAGCGAGGTGTAACGACGCCAGCGACGCAGCAAGGGCTCCATAAAGGAGCGCGACTAGTGCCGTGCCAGCAGCACCCCCATTATAGAAGACGCCCGGTTGCCAGAAGAACCAGCAAGATGCGGCAGCACACAAAGATACCGCTGCCCTCGTCCCGTCTCCCTCGTTGCTGGCCGTCGCTGGCGCGTGCTACTGGCAGCTGTTCTAAAAGGAGCCAACCTGCCCACAGGCAAACCGGTGTGTGTGTGTGTGGGTGGCGGGTGGCAGAGCGCCCCACGAGCGCGGGCCATCGCGCAGTGCGGGAGCAGATTTGCGCCGCAATTTGCGCCGCATAGGACCTCCCACCCCAACCCCGACACTGTTATTTCAAAGCAGCAGCTGAGGCGGTGGGATTTGCTGCGGTCAGCAGACGAGCCTTCACCTGCCTCTCCCTCTCCACAGAGATATACATGACACCTCAGAACTCGCGCAGGTTCTCCTTGACGAGAACGAGAAGAACGAATAAATTCCTGCCCAGAGGGAGGAGGATAGGGTGAACGGGCGTTTGCGTAAAGAAACCTAGAGTTTATTTACATAATAAAGCAGAGTCAGCAAATAATGGCAGCGCTGCATTTACCTGCAAATCCTTGCGCCGCGCTGGCTGGCGCGGTGGGGATGCGCATGCATGCGATATGCGATTCGGGCCGACCCTCATTAAAGCTGGTTGGCTCCTCAAAACCGTGTGTTGCCATCCGCGCGCGCCAGCAGAGGCTGAGTGTGCTGGTGTTCCAGTCAGTCCGCGCGGAGCCAACCAGCTTTTCCGGACGAAGAGGTCCCCGCCGGCACGTTCCCAAGCGCACGAACCACCATCTCCAAGTTGCTCGGCAACCCTCGCCCCACTCTGGAGACTGGATGCTGGATGCGCAGATACAACAAAATTAAATATAAAAAAATGAAACTATAGCATAGCTCAGCAGAAGCAGAAGCTGGCCTTGAAGCAGTCGGCGCTGACGTGGCTTTGGGAGAGTAGACAGCGGACCACATCCGCTGCCGCAGAGCCCTTCATTCAGCCGCTGGCGAAGTCTTGCGCTGGCGCTGGATTTTGTTTTTAGCCAGATTAAGGGGGTGTAAAGCCAACCGCACGCAAAAGGGGGCACCGCGTACGTCCAAATTGGGTCACGCTGGCAAGCCGTGAGGGGGGGGGGGGGGGGGGGGCAGTAGGCAGTGGTCCACTGGCCTTAAAAAAATGTCCCATGCTTATTTTTTCTAACGAAACTCAAAAAGCGGGTCTCGAGCAGACTAAAAAACTCAAAATAGACCCCGGGTCCGCTGGTCCGAATTACTACTGCCGGCAGTAGACATCGGCGCTATAAACCCCTTTTAGCCCCGCGCCCCGCGTGGCGGGGGACTACGGTAAAGAAGAAGGTCTAAGGTCTAACAAATATTCTATTTCGGGCGAGACATTTTTCCTCGGGTTAACCCGGGGCCGAGAGTTCATCCGGAAATAGTGTGAAACTTTACACCTATAAGTATTGGCCCAAATCCGAAGGGGGCACCGCGTAAGTCCAAAATCGGGTCACCACGCTCGCAAGCCGTTGGGGTTGGGGTGGCAGTAGGCAGTGGTCCACTGACCTTGATACCGTAGTAGTAGCAACTATTCCTGTGCGAAACGCCAGGAAGTACCCTTCTTCCAGATAGTGAGTCTGAAATGAGGGCTCATCATATGTGATGTGAAATTTTGCATATATGATAAGGTTTTTTTTTACGCGTACACTCCCCGTTTGGGTGCTTGAGGGCCCCCCAAGCTGCTGCTGCCCCCCCAGAGACTCTGTTCGCCCTGTGCAACCACGCACTCCGACCTGGATAGCGGTACTGTACTCCAGCTGGCTGGCCGAGGTCAAGTAGCCCCGCTTGATGAACATCATCATATATGATCATCGAGTGATCAAATCATATATGTTGATTGAATCATCATATATGTGAGTAACATAGACTTCCGAGTTCAAATGACAACAACAACAACAACAACAACTACTACTACTACTACTACTACTACTACTACTACTACTACTACTACCCCCACCACCAACACCACCACCCCCACCACGACTACTACTACTACTACAAGTATTAGTACTACTACCACTACTACTACTACTACTACTACTACTACCACTACTACTACTACTACTACTACTACTACTACTACTACTACTACTACTACTACTACTACTACCACTACTACTACTACTACTACTACTGCTACTACTACAAACTACAATTACTATGACTACCACCACTACTACTACCACCACCGCTACTACTACCAATATTACTACCACTACTTCTACATCTACAACTATACTACAACTACTACGACTACTATGACAACGACGACGACAACGACGTATGACAACTTATACTTATTATACATCTACTACGTCTAATTCTACTAACATTACTTCTACGACTACTACTACCAGTACTACTACGACTACGACTATCACTACTACTACTACTACTACTACTACTACTACTACTACAACGACTATTCTACGACTACGACTACTTCTACGTCTACTTATACAACTACTGCTACTACTACTATTACCACCACCACCACTACTACTACTGCTGCTGCTGCTTCTGCTTTTGCTACTACCCTCAGGGGTAAACATATCATCATCATCTACTACTACTACTACTACTACTACTACTACTACTACTACTACCACCACCACTGCTACTACTACTACTACTACTACTACTACTACTACTACTACTACTACTACCACTACTACTACTACTACTACTACTACTACTACTACTACTACTACTACTACTACTACTACTACTATTTCTACTTCTTCTCCTCCTCCTCCTCCTCCTACTTCTTCTTATCCTTCTACTTCTACTACTACTACTACTACTACTACTATTACTACAACTTCACTACTACTACAACTATTACTACTACTACTACTACTACTACTATACTACTACTACAACACTACTGATACCACCACCACCACCACTACTACTACAACAACTAATACAACTACTACTTCTGCTACTACTACTACTACTACTACTACTACTACTACTACTACTTCTACAATTATCACTACTACAACAACAACAACAACTACTACTACTACTACTACTACTACTACTACTACTTCTATTACTACTACTACTACTTTGCTACTACTACTACTAGTACGTACTAGTACTAGTACTGCTACTACTTCAATCACGACTACTACTACTACTACTACAACTACCACTACTCATACAAATATTACTACTTTGATACGAATACTACTACTACTACTACTACTACTGCGCTACTACTACTACTACTACTACTACTACTACTACTACTACTACTACTACTACTATCACTACTACGACTACTACTTCCACTATTATTGCTACTAGTACTTCTACTACTACTTCTACCACTGCTACTACTACAACTACTGTACGACTACTACTTCTTGTTTAACTAGTACTAGTACTACTAGTACTACTAGTACTACTAGTACTATTACTTCTACTTTTACTTCTACTGCTACTTCATCCTCTACTACCACTACTTCGACTACTACTACTACTACTGCTGCTGCTGCTGCTGGCTGCTGCTGCTGCTGGTACTACTACTATTATTACTACTACTACTTCTATCATCTTCTACTACTACTACGACGACGACTACGACTACAACTACTACGACGACTACTTTTACTACCACTTCTACGACTACGACTACGACTACTACGACTACTACTACCACGACTACTACTACTACTACTACTACTACTACTACTACTACTACTACTACTACTACTACTACTACTACTACTTCGCCGACGACAAGACTACTACTAGTACGTACTAGTACTAGTACTAGTACTAGTACTTATACTACTGCTACTGCTGCTGCTGCTGCTACTGCTGCTACTACTACTTCTACTTCTACTCGGGTTGAGACCGTAAACCTTCACATAAAAGGTCACACGGTGCAGAGGTTAAGTTGATTTTCATTTTGCAATGGACCTGAGCACCCGAACACGGCGATCTACAAGGACACAGCACTACAGCCACACCCACCGATACAAAAAAATAGATATGCAAAAAAAAGGCCGCCTCCCCAGCACCACCCCGCCGCCTGCCAAGCCCAGCAGGCATATGCATGATAGCACAGCGCACGGCGCGCCTAGTTTCGACCTTTGTTACGCCTTCTTCAGAATTAACTTCTGCGCACTCTTGCCCGTGCCGTCGAGTTAACCCGTCAATGTTGTGAGCATTGACAATCATTGAGGCAGTCACAGCAGCAGAGGTACACTTGGCACACGAAGCAACAATACTTGCTCAAGCTGGAGCTAGGATTTCCGTTGCGAGAACTAGGCAGACGCCGCAAGCCGACCGGCTCTCGATCTCCTTCAAGGCTAGATACTCGTGCTTATTATTCGCTGGATTGAGCAACTTCTCACACTTCACGCAGCGTATTCTTAATAAGCCTGTACGGGTGCTCATGCCACCGAACTCGTCATCCTCCGCATGCTCCCGGCTCTCCTCGTCCTCGTCCTCCTCCTCGCCCGCCTGGTTGGTGCCCACGCGGTCGTCTACGGCTCCTTCTGCGTCGAGCTTCTCCGCGATCAGCTCTTCGAGCTCAATCGTTACTGTTACCACGTCGTCATTGCCAGCAAGTGACCCTTTGAGCATTCAAATTCAAGATTTTAGCCTTCGCCAGCGCTACGAGCAGCCAGCAGCCACTCGAGCGCCGGGGTTGGCGGTGCAGGTTCGGGTTAACCCGTTGCTATTTAAAAAAATCTCATCAAATCAAATAAGCGAGTTTATGTGATTTTAAATAAACAATAACAATAGCAACAACTCAAACTCAAGATGAGTTGTCGTCGCTATTTCATAAATAAATAGCACAAATACTGATGTCTGATGTGCGATTTGTTGCTATTTCATAAAAAGGCAACAACTCAAGATGAGTTTGTGCTATTTGATAAAATAGCACAAAGTCAATCAAGCGTTTTGCTGCTATTTGTATTTGTACAAATTATTTCAAATTGCAGAAAAATGAACCTGCATTGTTGAGATTACTCTCTCAATAGCACAAAAGTGATCAAGCTTTTGTTACGCTATTGTGATAAATAGTGGCAAAAGTAACATGAGTTTGTGAGATTTTCCAAATAACACAAATCCAACATGAGCAAGAGTTGTTGCTATTTGCCAAATAGCACAAAAACTCCTTTGCAAAACACCGTTCGCCTCCACACTGGCCTTGACACCTTGACCCGTAGTCTAGTACGTAGTACACAGCAACTTAGATGATAAGTTTACCCCTACGAAACACCTAACACCCCCTCCCCACCACAGCAGCAGCCGGCCCGCAGCGGCTCACACCGCAACGGAAACACCCCTGTTGCACCAAAGAAAAGGGTAGTAGGCCTTAATTAACCCTACGTGGGCAATACGCGGAGCAAAGAAAAAAATACCGAATATGAATATGTATTCATTTTGTTTGGCTCATTTTTATGAATACATGTGAATACCAGCGCTGTATTCATTTTGAGTTGTATTGGCCGTTACACGGCCTTCACAGGGTGAAACCTATGAATACTAGAAATAGAACAGGGATCTCGGGTTAATTAACCCCTCGGGTGTTAACCCTGAGCCTCCGGCAGCTCTAGAGCAGAGAGTAGAGGGCTTTGAGCAGAGGTGGGTGTTGGTGTGTAGGTGTTGGTCGTTGGTCGTTGGTCGTCGTTTATTATATATTTATATTTATATACACATATATATATATATATATATATTATATATCTGGTTTTATTTTTCTTTTTTTATGATATTTTTTTGATCTTATTATATAATATATATGTATATATTTTGCCTCCGGCGGCCCTCCGGGGGCGCTGCGCGGCGGTGAATATAGGGGTGGCTCGCTGCGCTCGCCGCCTGAATACCGTATTTGTCTGTGTGTTTCCTGTGTGGGTCCCTCTGCGGGCACCTGTTGGCCGCTTTGTGTAACCCTCTGTGTGGTGGCCCGCTTTCGTGCGGCCCTTTGTGTGGGTCGTCCCTACGCCTCCTGTTTTTGTTCCGCTTTCCTGCGACATTCATTCTCTCTGTCATCTCACTGTCGTTCGCCGCCTCTGCTGCGGTGCTCTCGCACATGGTGCACTCTGAGTCGGAGCTGCTGGCGCAGTCGCTCGCTCACGGACCTCCCCACGATCACGTGGATCACGACCG
>Ga0209390_10006612_pt1 | contig 15424 bp, 8 predicted proteins | sample BON01_FD_187212 | JGI IMG/M metagenome (GOLD analysis project Ga0209390, IMG submission 187212) | Freshwater microbial communities from Lake Bonney liftoff mats and glacier meltwater in Antarctica - BON-01 (SPAdes) (version 2) | ecosystem: Environmental > Aquatic > Freshwater > Ice > Glacier... | reverse complement strand
CGGCCGCGCGGCTGGTCGGCGGTGGCGCGGCCAACGAGGTGTGGCGGCGCGTGGTGGCCGACGCGCTGGGCTTGCCGGTCGAGGTGCCTCCGGGCGAGGCGGCGGCGGACGCGGCGGCCATGGGCGCGGCGTTCCAGGCCGCGGCGGTGGTCGGGCGCGCGGCGGACGTGGGCGAGTTTGCGCGCGCGGCCGCACAGGCGACGGCGGCCGCGGCTGCTGCTGCTGCCGAGGACGGGGGCGGGGGCGGGGGCGGGGGCGGGGCGGCGACGGTGGTGCAGCCCGACACGGCGGCGGCCGGGGCCTACGACGCCGCGTACCGGCGCTTCGTGGAGGCGAGCGGGCGGCTGTTTGACACGGGCATTGGGGAAGAGGCGGGGGGCGTTGAATGAACTTTTGGTCTTGGAGAATTTGCAAAAGAGAGGCGACGGCGCCGCAAACGCGAGCGCGAGCGCGAGCGCGAGCGCGAGCGCGAGCGGAAGCGCGAGCGCCCCTCCTGCCGGCCTCTTCAACGCGCCCGTCCGCAGCAAGCCCATGCACGAGACCTTCGCGACCGACCCCTCCGTCATGGTCGACATGATGAAGCGCAACCTCACGGGCGTGGTCCCCCAGCTGGTCATGGGCGTCGTCGTCAGCTTCTTCTTCAGCGGGTTCGTCATGGGGAAGGTGCCGTTCTCGCTGTCGCCGCGCTTCCGGCCGATGGTTCAACGCGGCGTCGACCTGGCGTCGCTGGACGTCGCCTATTTCACTTCCCTTTCGTATTACATCGTGCTCCTGTTCGCGTCGCGCGGGCCTTTCAGCCTCTTCTTCCGGGAGGAGACGGTCGACGAGACCGAGGCCATGCGGCGGCAGCTCAACCCGGCGATGGGCGCGACGGGCGGCTTTGACGCGGCGGCCCAAGAAAAAAGCAGGCGGAATTTTCCTTCCTTGTTTCCACGCAAACAGCAAAACCAGCAGTTCCTCAAGAAACGCAAACGTCCAATTGCTCGTCTTCATCGCGCGCCGCCCACGATTCCCGCACAACAGCTACAACACCGGCAACTGACGATGACGAAAAAGGAAGCTACTGCGACGACGGCGGCGGCGGAGGTGGATCGGCCTAAGAAGAAAGAGGAGCCGAAGAAGCACAGCCGCGAGGAGGAGGAGGAGGTGGCGGCCGCCGATGCACGACCCGATGCACGCCCGATGCACGACCCGAGCCTGCCGGCGGGCGTCGTCGAGGAGGGCAAGATCTACTTTCTGTACCGCCCGCGCGTCGTCAAGGCCGGCACGGACACCCACGTCTCCAACTTGGACGAAGTCGCGCGCACCTTTGTGCTGCTGGTGCCGCTGGCCGCGAGCGACAAGGCCGTCGGCGAGGGGCGCGAGGCGCTCGAGGCCGCCGAGGCCGCCAGCCCGACCCAGTGCCGCCCGCTCAACCGCCTCTTCGTGCTGCCCAAAAAGTCGCTGCCGGGCGCCGAGGGCCCCGGCGAGGCGCGCTTGCTCATCAACGTGGGCGTCAGCGACGACGTGCCCAGCCTCACGCTGGGCCTGCACGCGTCAAAGTACAAAACCAAGACGCGCGGGGCGCGAGAGGCGCCGGCGGCGCGTCTGGCGGCGGCCGGGTCGTACGTGCTGGTCGCGCCGACGGCGGGGCCGCAGATGCGCGCGCGGCGCCTCGCCGCCGCCGCCGCCGCCGAGGAGAAAGAGCGCGAGGAGGCCGCGGAGGAGGCCGGCGAGAAGCAGCCCGAGAAGAAAAAGGCGCGCCGCAGCGTCGGCGGCGGCGCGGCGGCGGGCGAAGAGGCAGAGGCGGCGACCGACGCCGGCAAGCGCCGCGGCCGCCCCGCCAGCTCGTCGCGCCTGCTGTGGCTGCTCGAGGCGCCGCGCCAGGGCGGGGGGCCGGCGGCGCGGATGCTGGGGCTGCCGAGGCGCGGAGCCTTTGGCGTCAAGGTCAAGGGCCCGCTCGGCGACCGCGGCGGCGGCGGCGGCGGCGGCATGGCGCCCCCCCCGCCCGACCCTGAGACGTTGCCGGGCCCCACGCGCGCGCGCCTCGAGGCCGCGCGCACCAAGTGGGTCAACGTCGACACGCACGCCTGCCTCGATTTTAAAGGCGCGCAGCTGCTGCTGATCGCGCAGGACCCCTATGGCGGCGGCACGACGGGCCCGGGCGCACCCGACGAGCAGGAGGCGGGAGGGGCCGAGCGCGACCAGGCGGCGATCGGCGAGGAGGCCGGGCCCGAGGTGGCCGCGGCCCTGGCCGGCCTGGTCGCCGGGGACGAGCGGCGCCTGGAGGAGGACGCGCGGCGGCACGGCGAGGGGCTGGACGCGGCGCTGCGGCGCGCGCTGATGGCCGAGCTTGAGGGGTACGGCGAGGAGGAGGGAGGAGACGACGAGGAGGAGGAGGAGGGGGACGGCGAGGAGGACGAGGCGGCGCGCTGGGCGGCGCACCACGAGGAGGCCGAGAGGCAGCTGGGCGCGCACGAGCGCGAGGAGGCGGCGGAGCGCGGCGAGGCGCAGGCGGAGGCGGCGGCGGAGGGGGCGCCGCCCGAGGGCTCGCTCGTGCTCGAGCCCGCGCTCACGGGCGCCGTCCTGTGAGGGGGCGGCGAGTTTTCATTGCGTTTTTGTTTCCCGGGTCGGCGAGCGAGCAAAAGAGCGGCGCTTGAACGGGCGCCGGACCGAAGCACACAATATTTTTTCAGATGAGAGCGACGGTCGCGCCGAAACAAAGGCAGCGCCCCCCCCCCTCCCCCCCACCCCTCAACCTACCCTGTGTGCACATCAGACACGCCACGCGCAACAGTTGTTTGTTTGATTGTTTGCTTTGCAAGAAAAAGAGCACCGCTACCCCCCTCCTGCCCCGCCGCCGCCGCCCGTCCCCGCTCCCGCCGCCGCCCCTCCCCCGCCGCCCCTCGCCCCTCCGCCGCTCGCCGCGCCCGCGGTCCCCAACCCTAGCCGCGACACGCCGATGCGCCCGGCCAGCGCGCTTACAGGCGTCGCATGACCCGGGCGCGCCCCGGCGGGCATGCTGGCCATCTGCACGAGCAGGGGCATCGCCGACGACGTGGTCGCCGGGGCGGGCGCGCCGCCTGCGCCGCCGCCGCCGCCCGGCGCCCCTCCCCCTGCCCCGCCGCCGCCGCCGCCGCCCGTCGTCGCGCCCCCGGCGGGCCCGCCGCTCCCACCGCCAATGTTGACCACGACCGACGACCCACCGCCGCCGCCGCCCGTGCGCTGCGCGCGCGACGACGGCCGGCTGCCGCTCCCGCTGCCGCCGCCGCCGGCGCCGACGCCCGTGGCCGAGCCCGCCCCCCCCCCCGCGCCCGCCGCCCCGCCCCTGACGACCCCCTCCTCCTCGGGCGGGACGGGCGGCGCCGGCCCCGACCCGCGCCGCAGGCGCGCGAACGCGGCCGCCGCCACGCCCCCTAGCCGTGCCCCGGTCGCGGCCGCGCGCCCGCCGCCGCTGGCGGGGCCGCCGCCCGCGCCGCCGCTACCGCCGCCCGCGCCGCCGCTACCGCCGCCCCCTCCTCCTCCTCCTCCTTGCCCGCCGCCGCCGCCGCCGCCGAGCAGGGGTATGTCCTGCATCTCCCGCCGCACGCACAGCACCTCGGCCAGCAGCGCCGCCCCCACGAACGCCACGCCCTGCACCGCCCACCAGGACGCCCCGGCCGGCCACCCGCTGTAGCAGCACGTGGCGGCCAGGTGCGCCAGGTAGGCAGTAGCCGCGAAATCCAGCACTTTTTTCGCGCGCTCGACGACGCGCGGCGCCGCCGCCGACCAAGAGGCGGCATTGGCGACGTGGCTGGCGGCGACGCGCCAGCCGGCGCCGGTGGAGAGGACCACCGCGCGCCAGTCGAGCAGGGCGCCGAGGCGGGGCTCGAGGTAGGTCGGGCGCGGGGGCGAGGAGGAGGAGGGCGGCGGGGGCGGCGGCGCGGACAGGGGCGCCGGCAGGTCACCGCCCGGCAGCGGGCGCGGTTGGGACGAGGAGGAGGCGGCGCGCTCGGCGTTGCGTTGCCGCAGGAAGAGGTTGTCGTTGCCGCCGTACAGGTAAAAGCCTTTTTGTTCACGGTTTTAGCTTGAGTGTTGGGGGTCGGCGAGTGAGCAGTGGGGGTCGACAGAGAGAGAAAGAGGACAGGGGCAAGGGACGGGCGCGGTCGGGGCGGGGCGGGCGCGCGGCACCGGCGCCGGCGTCGGCTCGTTTTTCGCTTGCCAAATGGGGCCGAGCCCCAACAGACAGACTCACTGTTCAGGAACAGAAACTGCCAGAAGCCCAGGCCCAGGTAGAAGACGGCCTGCATCACGACGATCTGGCTCATGATCAGGACCGGGTCCCATTTCTGTCGGTTTTTTGTTGTTGCCGGCGGGGTGTTGATTGGCGAAGGAGCGTCGAGTGAGCGCCGACGGCGGGCGCGAACGGCGTCTTTGACGTCGACGGCGCAACGACGACGAAGCGATCGGGACGCGCTGTATCACTGCCGAGTCATTCTCGGCATGGGCGACACGCATGTCGTCGTCCTGGTTTGCGTCGTGTGTGTTGCGTTGCGCAGTCGCGCGCCGAAACCGCCTGATGGACACAGCAGGAGTCCCCCCTTCCTCCGCCATCAAACGCCCGGCACGTATCGCCCTCGACACGACAAATGCCGCACCGTTGATCGGATGAACATCGCACCCCCACCGGCGCCCTCCTCCCTCTGACTGGCCCACGCGTTCGAGGTAAGAAACTGCTTTTGGTGTCGTTGTTGACAGAGGCTCTCTAATCGCGCGTGCGCTCAACAGCAACGGTCAATGAAACAGGTAAAAGGGGGTTGTGTTGTCGGGATGATGGTGGTTGGTCGGTCAAGAAATTGTAGACCGTTCTGCGGACAGGGGGCGGGCGCTCAAAGGGACGCGCGCGCTCGAAGTTCGTTTCCGTCGGCGTCGGCGTCGCGTGTGTAGGCGCGTTTTTCAGCGCTTTGTGTGTGTGGTTTTGCTCAGACGCCGCCCCCGCATCACTTCTTCTTCTGCTTGGCCGCCTCGATGGCCGCCGCCGTCACGGGGTTGGTCGGCGCCAAGGGCGGCCGCGGGATGAGGCCCGCGCGGCTGAGCACGTAGGCGACGCGGTCCGACGGCTCGGCGCCCACGCTCAGCCAGTACCTATTTTTTGTTTGGTTTTGGTTCAGGCGGGGGGGTGGGGATGCAGGGAGAGGTAAGCACATGCCGTAGTAAGTAGGTCGCTGAGTCAGACGGGCCTACGAAGGACGGCGCTCTTTCTCCAGACTGGAGCAGCGCGTCCCATCGCCGGCCGTCGGCCGTCGGCGTGACGAGCGTCAACGTCGTCGGAAACGCACTTGATGCGCTCAAAGTTGAGACCGACGTGCTTGTTGCCATCGAGCGCTGTGGTTTTGGTGATGGTGATGGTGATGATGGGGATGACGTCTGGCTGAGTATCGGGTGTCGCTGCGGGGGGAGGGGGCCGCGTTCGAGCGCAGCAGCAAGCGACGCACCAGGATGTGGGTCGACCCATCCGCAGGTCTCGACGTGGCGCCCGTCGCGCTTGCCGCGCGCCTCGGCCACAAAGATCCGATAGAATGGCAGGTTCTGAGGGGGGTTGCAGGTGGGTGGGGAGAGAGGGGAGCGCGTCAGAGAGAGAGAGAGCGAGGGAGGGGGGAGGTTGGGCGGAGGAGGAGACTCACCCGCCGCCCAAAGCGGGCCAGGCGTATCCGCAGCATTCTATCCGGCGGCGATGACTGAGCTGACGTGCGTCGCTTGTTTGCGTGTTCGTGTGTGATTGCGTGCAAAGGCAAGGAACGAGTGGCGGCGGCGGCAGAAGTCGGCGTCGGCGTCCGTCGATCGTCGATCGTCGATCGTCGCGCGCCCTCGCAAAGTGATCAACGCGCCCCCTTGCCCTCCGCGGCATCAAACTCAACCCAATCCCCGTCACGCACGCGTACTAGACAGACTCGCATACGTCGGCAGCCCCTCAAGAACAGCAACACGACAAGCAGGGGGAGCAGCAACTCGCCCCCTCTTTTGGGTTTCGACAGAGCGCGAGTCTCTCTCTCTCTGCGCGCCGCAAGGCGCCCCCCAGGCAGGCGGCGCGCCGGAGAGGCTTGTCGACCCTTGCTGCAGACCCACAGAGAGGCGTCAGCAAGGAATGGAGGAGGCAGAGCAAGCCGCCGCGCCGCCGCCGCGCCGCCGCGCGCCGCCCGCCTCGGCCGCCAAAAAGAACGCCGGCGGCGAGCCGAGCGAGAGCGGCTCGTCCGAGGACGCGCGCGTCGACGAGGCCGCGGCCGCCGCCTTTGAGCGCGAGTACGCCGGCGCGGACGGCGGCGCCGGAGGAGGAGGAGGGGACGCGGCAGGGGGACCGGGCGCCAACGCGGTGGGAGCAGGAGGAGGAGCAGGAGGCGGAGGCCACTCTTGGGAGGCGCTGCAGGAGGACGAGCACGGCCGGCTGCGCGGGCCCGACGACTCGGCCGCCCAGCGCCGCGCGCGCCGCGCGCGCGCGTCCGAGGCCGCCACCACCGCCCGCGTGCGCAAGGGGCTCATCCGCTACTGCCTGCTCGCCGTCGACCTGTCCTCCGCCGCCTCTGGGCACGACCTCAGGCCCAACCGCACGGCTTGCATGCTTTCCGCCGCCCGCCTCTTCGTCCGCGCCTACTTCGAGGCCAACCCCCTGTCGCACCTGGGCCTGGTGCTGCTGCGCGACGGGCGCGCCGAGCGCCTCTCGGACCTGGGGTGCAGCCCGGACGCCCTGAGCGAGCGCCTGCGGACGGGCTGCCCGGACCCGCAAGGCGACCTGTCTCTACAGAACGCGCTCGAGCTCTGCACGGCGCTGCTGGCGCACTGCCCGCCCTACGGGCACCGCGAGGCCGTCCTGCTGCTCGCCGCGCTCTCGACGGTCGACCCGGGCGACGCGTCGGCGGCCATCCGCGCCGCGCGCGACGCCAGGGTGCGGGTCTCCGTGGTGGGCGTGGCGGGCGAGGTACACGTGTTCACAAAGGCGTGCGCGGCGACGGGGGGCACGTACGGCGTGGCGACGGACGAGGCGCACCTGCGCGCGCTGCTGTGCGCGCACGCGCCGCCGCCTCCGGCGCCCTCGTCGCGCGTGGCGGCGCAGCTCGTGCGCATGGGGTTTCCCACGCGCGCGTCGCAGGACCCGGCCGCTGGCCAGGCGCTCGCCGGCAGGGACGCCCGCCCGAAGGCGGGGAGCTACAGCTGCCCGCGCTGCCGCGCGCGGTGCGAGGAGCTCCCCTCCTCGTGCCACGTGTGCGGCCTGTCGCTCATCTCCTCGGCGCAGCTGGCGCGCAGCTACCACCACTTGTTCCCCGTGCGGCCCTACGACGAGCTGACGACGACAGGGGCGGGGGGGGGCGGGGGGCAGGTGCTGCTGGCAGCGGCGGCGGCGGAGGAGGCGCGGGGGGCGGCGGCGGGCGAGCGGGACGACGACGACGACTGGAGAGGGGGCGGCGGAGGCGGAGGCGGGGCGATGGACGACGAGGACGGCGGCGCCGGACGACAACAAGACGGGAAGAAGCGACAAGGCGCCGCGCCGCCGAGCGCGCCCCTCGCCCCCCCCCTGCCCGACCCCGTCGAGCGGTACGCGCCCGGCTCGCTGGTCTGCTTCGGCTGCGCGACCGACCTGACCGCCGCCGTCGTCGCGGCGCGCGCCGCGGCCGTCGAGCCCGACGCCCCCGACGCGGACGGGGACACGCCCGCGACCGGCCGCGGCGTCGCCGTCGGGCCCGGCGCGGCGGCGCGCGCGGCGGCGCAGGCGGCGTCGGCGGCCACGGCGGCCGGCGGAGCGCCGCCGCCAATGGTTCTGCGGTGCGCGCTCTGTCGGCACGTGTTCTGCTTCGAGTGTGACGCGTACGTGCACGAGCGGCTGCACAACTGCCCCGGGTGCGAGTGCTGCGGGGGCGCGGGGGTGGCGGGCGCCGAGGAGGAGCAAGAGGACAAGGACGAGGCGGCGGCGGCGGCGGCGGCGGCGGCGGCGGCAGCGACGGCGGCGGCGGCGGCGGCGGTCGCATTGACGGCAGCGGGATGAATTTTTTTTTCTGATTCTAAATTCTCAATTCTAAACTCCTCGCCTCCTCCCCGCCCGTCGCCGCCTCGCCCCTTCGCCGCCCAGCGGCTTGTTGTGAAGCCACTTGGTCATCACCCACTTTTCCCGCTCCCCGCCAACCGCGCACCCCCCGTGCAGCGACCGCGGGTCGAGCTCGCCGTCGGGCGTCACGCTGAAGAACAAGAGCGCGTCGCCCGCCCGCGGCCGGTAGCGGTACCCGCCCGCCGCGGGCGAGCAGTCGCCCCAGTCTTCGACGGGCTTCAAGTGGCCGTCGCGCCCCTCGCGCTTGAAGATGGTCTCCCCGCCGGCGTCCACGTCGGTGAGGTAAGTCAAGACCGTCGCCACGCGCTGCGACCTCTGCGCGCCGAATTCGCTCGGCGCAAACGTGTCGTGGTGCGAGGCGTACTGCTGTCCCTTTTCGTACTTTAGGACGTTGAAGGCCTCGCCGTGCGAGACGGGCAGCAGCGTGACGGCGGCGATCTTCTCCTCGAGCCAGGCGACGATGCCGCCCGGGTCGTCCGCGCTCGACAGGAACGTGCCCTGCGACGTGCGCGTCTGCTGCGCCGGGTCGGGCGTCTCCGTCGGCCGCCATGCCAAGGAGCTCGCCTCCAGCCGGGCGCGCGCGAGCGAGACCACGTGCTGGCGGCGGGCGGCGTCGATAAAGTTGGGAAACACGACGATCCGCGGGTGCCAGCTCAATACCTGCGAAAATTGCACCAGGTAGTCGCCGCTGCCGGACTCGGCGGGTGCCAAGGGCGGGCGCAGGGCCAGCATGCCCGACTCTTTCAGCCACGCGCGCCCCAGCGGGCCCATCTCGGGAAGCAGCTGCGTGGCGTCCACGGCCCCCGAGGCGACGGCCGAGGCGAGGGCAGCGTGGCGGGCGTCGGCGTCGGCCAGCGCGCGGATGGCGGGCGGCAGCGTGGGGAGCGGCAGGGCGGCGGCGGCGGCTGCTTGGGCGGCGGCTTGGGCGGCAGGGGCGGGCGCGTGGGCGAAGCGCCCGAGGAGAAAGCCGCCGACGCAGAGCGCGACGCAGGCGTGAAGAGAGACGCGCGGCGGGAGGCCGGGCGCAGCGCCGGCAAAGAGGCCGAGGCCGAGGCCGCCGTTTGCGCCGCCGTTTACGCCGCCGCCGCCGCCGCCGTTGCCACGCGCGCGGGCGCCGTACGTGGGGAGGTTGGGGCGGCCGCCGCCTCCTGCTGCTGCGACTCCTCCGCCTGCCCCCCACGCCATGTCGCCTCTCGACAGACCGGTTGCGCTGTTGCTGTGTGTTGTCTCCACGGGGCTCGCGGAGAAGAACGGTGGATCGCGGGGGTGATCGATTTTCCCACTCCGTTTTGAAAGCAGGGCGATGAGTCTCCTCCTCCGCCCGCGGCGAAATAGCTTTGGTTCGGGTGATCAGAGCGCGTGACCAAAGCGACGAAATTGTGGTGACGGCGCGCCACGCGACCGCGTCACGGGCGCGCGGCAGCACAAGGGAGCTGTCGCGCTGCTCGGCGCCGTCGTCGGCGTCGTCGTCGCCGTCGGTCCGGGGTACCGCTTGGTCGCATCGATGCGTGCCCCCCGCCCATCTTGAACGCGCAACCGACAACCCCCCTCCCCCAAAGAGAGACATGCAACTCCACGCGTACTCATCCCGGGCATTGTCGCAGCAGCGGCGGGGCGCCCCTGCGCGCCGCCGCAGCCGCAGCATCGGCAGCAGCAGCAGCGCGGGCGGACGACCGACTCCTGACTCGCGAACGGCCCCTCCCGCGCGCGCCACCCCCGCCACCTGCGCGAAATCGGAAAGTCGCCCGTGCGACGATCTTGAGGCACCTGCGGCCGAGCCCCATTATCGCAGCGGCCGGCGCCTGGCCCTTTGTTTTGGCGCCGCCGCGCTCGTGTCGCCCGCCCTCCAGGGGGCAGCGCGCGCCGAAACGGCAGAAACCGCGGCTCCCCCGTCCCCATCCGCCGCCGACACGTCCCCGATCAGCGCAACAACAAACCAACCGCGCCCGCGCGTCTACCTCGACGTCCGCGTCGACGGCGAGCCCGCGGGCCGCATCGAGATCGAGCTGCTGCCCGAGTTCGCGCCCGTCGGCGCCGCGCGCTTTGCCGACCTGGCCGAGGAGAAGGGCGGCGTCGGTTACAAGCAGTCCAAGTGGGACGGGATATTTTTAGAAAGGGGGTACGTGCGGTGCGCCGGGGCGCAGTCTTTAAGTTACAGCGCGGACGGGATGTCGGCGATTGCGGGCGGGGGGTCGACGCTCGATCTTGAGCGGGAGCTGGACGAGCAGGAGCGGCGGCGGGCAGAGGCGACGGCGGCGGGGGCGGGGACGGCGGAGATGGGCGCAGGAGCGGCGGGCGCAGGAGCGGCGGGCAGCGCGGGCGTCGCCGCCCCCGCCCTGGCGCACGACCGCGCGGGCCTCGTGAGCCTGGTGGTCCTCGAGGCCCAGGTCCGGCCCGTGAAGGAACGCCTGGTGGCCGTCGGCGGCAAGCTCGTCACCCTCGCGTCCCAGGCGGGCGAGGCGCCCAACGGCTCGGCCTTCTGCGTCACGCTCGGCCCCGCCCCCGCGCTCGACCGGACCAACCTGATCGTCGGCCGGCTGGTGCCGGGCAGCGCCGGCAGCGCGGCCGTCGTGGCCGCCCTAGCCGCCCTTCCCGTCAACATGCCGCGCGAGGGGATCAGCAAGCCGTTCTTCGAGGCGGGCAAGGCCATGGGCGACTCGCGGGCGATCGTCGCTGAAAATAGATTTTTCCGGCCGCTCAGGCGCGCCATCATCAGCGGCGGCGGGGAGCTGCAGTGAGTGACAAGCGGGCTTGCTTGTGCTGTGTGTGTTTTTACATGAATTGCTGTGTCTGTGTGTTTTCATACGAAACGTCTTACCTCCCTCAGCCAAAACTCGTCCCAGACAGGCGTCGCGCGCCCGTGACGTGGTCGCATGGCGCGCCGTCACCACCATTTTTGTCTAGCGCCGCCGCCCATGCAGAACCACAGCGCGCGCGGCCACGGCGTCGGTCGCCAGCACCCGCGCTGCGAGCTGCCCCAGCTCGGCGCTGACCGCGGCCCAGCCGCCGCGCCCCCAGGCCGCCGGGTCAAGCTCTCTCTCCTGCGCGCGTTCTGCGCGCCAATGCCCGCGCGCGCGCCGTCGAGAGGATGGCGTCGCGCACAAGCACGAGGTCGCGGCGCCGCTGCGCCAGCTGCCAATCGGGCGTTGCGCGCACGAGCGCTCCCAGGCGCATGTGCCCTGTGCAGAGACGCGCGCCGATCTCGGCGGCGCGCAGCAAAAGCAGCGGGGTGGGGGCGACGCCCTGCTCGGCGACGACGCCGCCGGCAAATAACATGTCCTTGGCGGCGAGGATGACGAGCTCGATCGAGGCGCGCCCCTCGCCCGCAAGCGCAAGATTGCCCTCGATGCCGAGCGCGTGCCGCAGCCGGGGCACGTCCACGGGCGGGCAGTCGGCGGCGCTGGGCTTGGCGCCTGCCAGCGCGAGCAGCTCGGCGCCCGCCGCGACCGCGCGCTCGGGCGGCACGCCGCCGCCGACCGCGACGAGCGCGTCGCGCAGGTCGATCATCGCGAGCACAGCGTCGTTGTAGAGCGTCTGGTCGACGGCGTCGGCCGGAAGCAGGGGCGCCGGCTCGCCCAGGTTGGCGGGCAGGATGATGGCGGCGCCGCCGCCGGCGCGGCGTGCGATCTGCCCCTCTTTCCCGAGCAAAGCGCTCGTTCCTGCGAGTAGCCGCTTGGTGCGCGCCTCAGCGCGAGAACCGGAGCCCCAAACTTGCCAGGTGCTCTCGTCTCCGCGGTCGGGCAGCAGCTGGATGGGCAGGCGGCGGCTGTGGTTGCTCTCGCCGCCGCACGAGCCGCTGCCGCCGCCGCCGCCGGTGCCGCCGCCCTGCTCGTCGTCTGCGGTGCCGAGCGCGCGCGCCACCGAGTCCAAGACCACGCCCTCCTTCGCAGTCGGGCTCGGCGTCGTCGTTTTCCCGCCCCAAAGCCCCGCCGCCGCCAGAACCATCGCCCACAGACGCCAATTTTTGGGGGGCGGCGCAGGCTCGGGCGCGGGCGCGGCCGCGGCCGCGCCCGCGGCCGCCGCCGCGGCCGCCGCCTTGTCCCCTCTCGCCTTCTTTTGCACTGCTTTTAACATGTCGAGTTGCGCCGCGATGGAAGATGGGCGTGCCGTCGAGCCGGGTGGGCGGGCGGGCGGGGCGCGCGGGCCGCGCGATTTTGGATTCTCTCGCGTTGAGCTGACGCGTTGGATTCTCTCGTTTTGCGCTGCCCGTGCCGGCGCCGCTGCCGCCTCCTCCTCCCGTCTCGAATAGGTTTTACCGGCCGCTCGGGCGCGCCATCATCAGCGGCGGCGGGGAGCTGCCGTGAGTGACAAGCGGGCTTGCTTGTGCTGTGTGCGTGTTTTTACATGAATCGCTGTGTCTGTGTGTTTCCATACGAAACGTCTTTCCTCCCTCAGCAAAACTCGTCCCAGACGGGCGTCGCGTGCTTGCCGGCCCCGTTGGCCGCGTCGGCGTCGCGCAGCGTTGGCTCGTCCGCAGCGCCGACGTCGGCGTCGGGCCCCGCCGCGGCCGCCATTCCCCCCCGCTCGGCTCCCCCCGCCTCGCGCCCGAGCGCGGCCTCGAGCGCCGCGTCGGCCGCCTCGACGCCCTGCAACAGGGCGTGGTCCTGGTTGCCCAGCTCGTAGCGCCAGGCGCCGAAGCGGCCGCGCGACCAGACGCCGGCCTCGTCGCGCAGCCAGGGCAGCGCGCGCGCCAGCGCCGCGTCGCGCCCGAGCGTGGGGGTCGGGTAGCCGCGCTCGAGGCGGCGGTGGTACAGGGAGACGACCTCGTCGTCGGGCTCGAGCAGGCCCGTGGCGACGGCGCCGAGCAGCGTGTCCAGGACGACGCGCGGCCAGCGTCGGCGAGGCGGCGGCTGCTGTCCGTCGCCGCCCAAAGCGGCGGCGGCAGCGTCGGGGGTGCAAAAGGTCGGCCGGAAGTCGACGGGCTTTAGCGCCGATTCGGACACCTCGAACATCAGGGACCAGTAGGGGCCCGTGCTCGAGGGCGCGCCGCCGCCCGCCGCTGCCGTCGCGCTCGCCTCCCCGCCGTCGGCGCGGCAGAGATTCGACAGGGCGGCCTCTTGCGGCGGGCAGTTGGCGGCGGCGTAGTTTGAGAAGACCGTCGCGCGGTAAAAGGGGCAGTCGTCCTCGGGGAAGTACATCCAGCACTTGTTGCCGAGGGGACACGCAGGGGCGGAGGGGTCACCGAGCCGTTCGACGGGGCAGGAGGGATCCGCGGTTGCCGAGGGATCCGCGTTTGCCGAGGGGGCGCCGCTGCCCGCGTCGCCTTGCGTCGCCGCCGTCCGCGCCGTCCCTGCCGCCGCCTTTGCCAATGCCGCCGCCGGCCCGCCCGCCCGCAGCCGCACCCCCACGCCGATCACGTGCGTCGACGAGTACGCCAGCCCCTCGGCCAGGTCCGCGCGCCCGCACATGCCCAGCATCGCGTCCAGCGGCAGCGTCGACACAAGCGCCCCGTACCGCACGGCCCGGCCGCTCGCAAACACCACCGTCCGCGAGGCCGGGTCGACCCGCACGGCGGCGTCCCCGTACCGCTGCCTGTCGGCCGGGAGGCGCCGCGCCAGCCCCCTCCATATGGCGCCCGTCCCCCCCTTTTTCGGGAAGCGGAAGACGGCGTTGGGCCCCCAACCCGCGTCCTCCCGCCGGAGCAGCGCGTTGCGCAGCGCGCGGCCCGGGTCGGCGGCCGGAACGCGCTCGCCGAGCCAGGAGGCCGACATGTGGCGGGGCGCGCACGCCCACACCTTCAGGTTGTAGGGCCGCATGAACAGGTCGGCGATGCCGCGGCCGAGGTGGCGCAGGATCCAGTCGTCGAAGGTTTGGGGCCCTGTGGCGGTGGCGGTGGCGGCCGGCATCGTCGTCATGGCTGTCGTCGTCATTGACGCCGCCGCACCTCCTGCCGACGCTCCTGCCGCCGCTGCCGCCGCCGCCTGGGCCTCTGCCTCTTGCCTGCACCGCGCCTCGATTAGACCCTCGAGGCACACGGCCTGGTCCTCCACGGGCAAGGCCGCGAGGTTGTTCTGGAAGGGGTAGGCCACCCAGCGCCCGCGGATCCACACGTAGCTCACGCGCTGGTGCACGTTCCACAGAGAGCAGGAGGAGGAGGGAGGGGTGGGCGCGGACGCCGCGCTCACCGCCGCCGCCGCCGCAGCAGCTGCCGTCGCCCGCTGCTGCTGCTGCTCCCCCTCTTCGTCTTTGCCGGCGGCCTTGCTTCCACCGGACAGCCGGATGCGGACCACCGCGTCCGTCAAGGCGAGCGGCCTTGCTGGGGCAGGCGGGCGGCCGGCGGACGCCACGGCCGCTGCCGCCGTTGCCGCCGCCGCCGCCGCTGCCGTCGCCCCCGCCTCGTCGGCCTCTTGCGCCTCCGCCTCTGCCGCCAGGCCGGCGTCGACGGCGCGGTCGAAATAATCCCAGTGCGAGAAGATGACGTGCCCGCCCATGTCGAACAGGAAACCCTCGGGCGTGCTGTCCGTGCACGCGAGGCCGCCGGGCCCGGGCGCCGCGTCCACCAGCAACCAATCCTGCGGTGTTTTCGACAGCGGCGGCGACGGCGCCGGCGGCGGACCGGGCTGCTGGCCTGCCTCTGCCGCGGCCGCCGCTCGCCGCCGGCCGCGCTGGTGCAGGCGCGTCGCCGCGCCGAGGCCCGTCGGTCCTGCGCCCAGCACGAGGACGGCGACCTGGTGTTGTTTTGAGCGCGTGTTGTGGAGGGGGGGTGGAGGATGAATGAATGGATGCTCGGCGGGTCAACACAGGTCGCTTCCGCGCCTCGTCTGTTTTGCTCTTGCGCGGGCGTGGCCGTTCGCGCTTATGGCGGAGACATTGACGCTGGGATCAACGTGAACCCACCTCTTCGACCATTGCGCGACCTGGCGCGCGCGCCGCGCGCGCGATGGTTCACGACTTCGGAGCCTCCTCGACCTCGGGGACTGCAGGCTGCTGCTGTTTTCGCTTCAAAGAGAGACCAAGGTCAGGTGAGGGGACGTGGGGCGCGCGCTGTAGAAGAACGCGCAAGGTTGCAGTCTTGTAGAATCAGGTATACAGGGAGACCAAGAGGACGCGACCGCAAGAGCGAGAGCGCACGCGCACAAACCAGCTGGCAACGCGCGGCGGCGGGACGCGGTCCTGTCGCCGGCGGCGTCTCCGAGACAAAAAAAATACGACGACGGCGGAAGGAACAATGGACAACTCGGTGTTTTTTGCAAACTATATGTGATTTGTGTTTAGCGTGTGTGTGTCTGTGTTCGAGTTGAAAAAAAAGGGAGGAAACGAAATGGGGGACGGAGGTGTGCGAGAGAGGAGACCGGGCGGGGGGCGCAAAACTGTCGCCCGGCAATGGCGGGTGAACTCTTGCGGCGGTGCGTCTCCCTTGCTTTCCAGGCG
>Ga0209390_10006609_pt1 | contig 15426 bp, 8 predicted proteins | sample BON01_FD_187212 | JGI IMG/M metagenome (GOLD analysis project Ga0209390, IMG submission 187212) | Freshwater microbial communities from Lake Bonney liftoff mats and glacier meltwater in Antarctica - BON-01 (SPAdes) (version 2) | ecosystem: Environmental > Aquatic > Freshwater > Ice > Glacier... | reverse complement strand
CAAGGGCGACATGGGCAAGCAGCCGAGGGTGCGATCGAGGGCAGGGTCGAAGGGAGGGCAGGGTGCGCCGGTGGGGAATGGACGTTTTACGGTTGGTCCGGATGGAAGGGTGATTCCTGCAGGAGGAGGAGGGGGGGGAGGGATGTCTTTGCCGGGGAATTTGCAGATGCGGCGGGTGCCGAAGTGGGGGCCGCATTCGAGAGATAGGTTGATTAGGGCGTTGTTGGAGTTTGGGTTTGGACGGTGGGAGAGGATTAGGATCGAGAGTCTGGCGTCGGAGGTGCCGCTGGGGGAAGTGGAGAGTTTTTGTCGGTCCTATGTCTTGCAGTGTGGGTTGTGCGCGGGGGAGGGGAAGAGGCCGAGGCACGAGTCGAAGTTTGTCAAGGACGCGATTGCGGCCGCGACCAAGCTGGCGGCGCAGATGAAGAGTGGGGAGATTGTCATTCCGGAGGTCTTGCAAGACGAGCGGTTCCTTCTCCGTCTCCGCCAGGGGCTAGCCCGTAAGGCGCTTGTCCGACTCGACTTACTGCTGCGCTTGCAGACCCCTGTGATGAATGAAGCGGTCCGCCTGGCCTTCATGGCTCTGATGCCCGAGCAGCTCGTCGCTAAGGGCCTCCCTCCTATCCTGAACCAGCTCCCAGAACACCTCGCGTCGGCTTTGCCTAATTTTGAAGAGCGATTCTCGAAGCTTAGTAAATCGGAGGTGGCGGCTCAGATTGTGTTGGGGGATGCTCGGCCGACCTGGACGCAGGCCACGCCTTGGTGGGATTTGGAGTGTGATAAGCATTTGCTTGTCGGTGTGTATGCGCATGGCTTTCAGAATTATAACGCGATTAGGGATGATCCTGATTTGTGTTTTCAGAGGAAGATGGAGGCGTGGTTGGTGGGGAATCCGAAGGGGTTTATGCTTGAGATGAAGCCGGTGCCGTTGCCTTTTAATGGGAAGGAGCAGCAGATGCTGCCTGATTATACCTGGACGCCCTTGCAGGTGTTTTTGAAGTTGCAGTGTCGCAGGAGGAAGGAGGAGGGGAAGGAGGAGGGGAAGGGGGAGAAGGAGAAGGAGGGGGAGGGGGAGGAGGGAGGAGTGGTGGAGGGAGGGGTGGAGGAGGAGGAGAAGCCGCGGCCGCATTATTTTAGGGCGGTGACTTTGCCGGGGAAAAGGACGTCGAAGTATAGGGGGGTGTATGCGCAGCCGGGGAGCGCGCATTGGGCTGTGCAGATCCAGCAGATGAAGGGGACGCAGTGTGTTGGGTATTTTGCTTCGGAGGAGAAGGCGGCCTTGGCGTATGATATTGCGGCTCGGCGGTTGTATGGTCCTGAGGCGGATACGAATTTTACGGTGGCTGTGTCGGCGATTGATGTGGCGGCGGCTGCTGATGCTGCTGCGGCTGCCGATGCTGCTTCGTCGCCTTTCTTGACTTCTCCTACTGCAGCTGCTGCTGCTGCTGCCGCTGGTGTTGGTGCTGCTGGTGATGGTGCTGCTGGCGATGGTGCTGCCGGTGATGGTGCTGGTGATGCTTCTTCTCCGCCTGCCCTTGCTGTGGGTGCTAGCGCTGGCAGTGAGTCCGCGCATTCGCCCACCACGAGCCTCGTCGTCGCGGCCAGAGGCGAGGGAGGGGAGGAAGAGGCGGGGGCAAACTCTCCCTCTGCGATGGTGACCAGCAGCAGCAGCAACAGCATCAGCAGCCTGGTGGTTGCCAAGGTGGCCGGGGGTGAGCCTCCTCGTCGTCGACCTGAGGTGACCAAGGCCCCGAATCACGAGCTGCCTTTGGTGTGGCATCGTTCGTCGCGCTATCGAGGGGTACGAGCCGCAGGGCCGAAGTGGACGGCGCAGATCAGTTATAACGGGCAGAATCATCACTTGGGGACTTTTAATAGTGAGTTAGAAGCGGCCTTGGCGTATGATGCATTGTCTCGTCAGTATCACCAGGGACAGACGGCCGTGCTGAATTTCCCAGAGGGCCCAGAGGAGGAGTTGGATCGGATTGATGCTTTGATGCAGGAGTTGACGGATTTGGGGATGCCTGGGGGGTGGCCTGAGGGAGGGGCGGAGGAAGCGGCGGCGATGGCGGCGACGACGATTGCCCAGGAGGAGGCACGGGCGTTGGTGAAGAAGGAAAAGGAGGTGGTCGTGATTGATGATGATGACGAGGAGGGGGGGGAGAGAGGGGAGGAGAAGGGGCAGGTCAAGGTGGAGGGGCTGGGTGATGGGACGGCGATGGAGGTGGAGCAGCAGCAGCAGCAGAAGGAGCAGATGCCGGCGGCGGCGCTCGACCCTGATGCCACCGACGGCAATGTCCAGCATCACGCGGCTACTGCTGGTGCTTCTAGTGAAGGAGCGGCAACGGAGGGGGCCGAGGCAGATGAAGCAGCTCCTAAGGCCGCGCCTAAGGATGAGGTGAAGGAAGGGAGCGAGGAGAGGGAGGTCGCAGCAACAGCAGCAGCAGCGGCAGCGGCAGATCAGCCGCACAGCAGCTCGTCTGCGGAGAGAACGATAGCAACGGCAGTGGTGGCCGGTGGGAAGGACGAGAAGGAGGAGGGAGGGGAGGGAGGGAAGGGCGGGAAGAAGGACGAGGAGGCGGCGAGCGTCAAGGAGACTGCTGCTTCTGAGGAAGGAGTGGCTGTGGGTGTGAGTAGCAGCACGGCTGAGATGAGTGGGAAGGTGAGCCTGGCGGACGGAGGGGAGAAGAAGGAGGGGGAGGGCGGGGATGATGATGTGGTGGAGATTGTAAAGAAGGAGGAGGGAGAGGGAGTGACGGCGGACGAGCCCTTGATCAAGAAGCACTGGCCAGACAACTACAAGATGCTGAACAAGCTGGTCACCTGGCTGATTGATGATCCTGACGCCCGCCTCTCCCAAGCAGATATTAAGAAGCGGCTGGAGGAGGAAGGCCTCCGCGTGACTGAAGGAGGGGTGGTGCGTCAAATTAAACGCCGACCCTCCGAAGGCGACGAACGAGGCATGTCCACCAGTGGCCTAGGCTCAGCAGGCGAGAAGGGCAGCCCCCTCTCCTCCTCCTCCTCGGACCACAAGAAAATCAAGATGAGCATCAGCGGCGCCAGCGTCCGGGGGGCCGGAACCTGGAGCACGGAAGATTGTCGTCGTCTGTGCAATGCCTTGTTGATGAGCGGGGCGCCTCTCTCCAGCCCTCCTTTGCCTGTTACCCTCTACCTGGCCACGGCTGGGCGCTTGTCGCAGTCGACGTTGTTGGATCGACAGATGCCCTCGGCGGATGGGAGTGTGGATCAGGTGATTGGTTATTTGCCCACCTTTTCTTGGAATGATGTGCGTGTCCGCGCCGGCCTTCCTGCCAAGGCCCCCGAGGAGCTGCAGACTTTTTATGTCACGGAGCTTTTGCCTTTGTTTCAGCGGTTGTGCACGCATCGGGAGCCTTTGCTTGAGTCCGGGGAGGGGTTAAGTGCCATTCCTGACCCGGGGAGGCCGGTGCTGGAGCATACGGCGGGATCGCGTTCGATTGCTTATACGTTTATGAGGCGTCAGCAGCTGGTTAGAGCGATTAGGTACATTTTGGAAAAGGAGCCTAGGAGGTTGGTGGAGTATTTGGGGTCGACGGAGGGGAAGAATGCTGCGGGGAACCTGCCGGGGTGGTGGAGGGGGACGAGGCATGATGTGGCTTTGATGCTGGGGGCGTGGTGGAAGGGCTTGTTGTGCATTGATCAGATTCGAAGGGAGACCTCGTTGGGGTTGTGTGATGCGGCGATTGAGGCGCATTTGAAGAAGGCCGTGATGGAGAAGGCGGCGTCGAGCGAGGTGCCCTTGCCGTCGGACGCGGAGTTCCACGAGTACGCTCAGCGGGCATTGGCGGCTTTTCCAGATCGAAAGGTGCTGGAGGAACGTCTGCACCGCACTTGCATTGTCATTGCGAGGCACGTCCCGGCGACGGCGGAGTTGAGGATTGGCGGGGCGCGTGGTAACAAGTCGCCTGGGACTCCTGGGCAGGGCAGCAGCAGCAGCAGCAGCAGCTGCAGCAGCAGGGGGTCGACCCCGGTGCTGGGGGCGGGGAAAGGGAAGGAAGGAGGGGGTGGGAAAGGGAAGGAAGGAGGGGGTGATGGTGGTGGAGGAGGGATTGCCACGGATGGTAACGCTGGTGCTGCTGCTGTGGCTGGTGCTGCTGCGGCTGCTGGTGCTGCTGCTATTAGTGCCAAGCCGGCTGTGTTGGAGGAGTCGCCCTTTTTGAAGCCGCCTGCGAGGTCTCCTTTGGCGCAGGTGGCCACTTCTTCCTCCCCAGCGCCGATGGTGCAGGAACAGCAGGAGCAAGAGCAGGAGCAGCAGCAGGAGCAGGAGCAGGAGCAGCAGGAGGAGGCACCGGCCAAGAGCGAAGCACCACCGGCCGCAGTGGCTGTGCCTCCTCCGGTGGCGTCTGAGCAGGGGCACAGTCAACCACCGCAACAACAAGGGGGAGAGGGGGAACAGGAGATGGAGTAGTGAGTGAGGATGTGTGTAGTCAGGTTAAGACGGGAGATAAGAATCAAACAAGACAAAAGAGAATGTGCAGCGAATGAAAACCTTCTGTGTAGTAGTAGAGAAAACCTGAACTGAATTCATTTGACCCGAGGAGAATGAAAGTAACGAAATTAGATTATCTATTTAGTATTCAAAACATGAGGATTGCTCAAATACATACAGCTTCCATTTTTTCAAATACTTATTGCCTTTGAACGCTGGTGATAGCCCAGCATTACTGAGCTGTCGATGCACCCGAGTCCGCCTGCTCGCGATTTATCTGCTAGTTACAGGGTGCACTTGACGGGCAGGCAGATCTGACAATACCAACAATGGCGGGTGTGCTGCTGCTGCTGGCCCGATTACAAAGCTTAGATAGAGCTTTGGACTGCGCGCAGCCAGCATCTAGTTGCAGGCAAGGCAGCGAAAAGTTTAACCTCCTCCCTGAAAGAATACCCAGCAGCGCGACCGGTCGTCTTTGCATGCCCGAGACAGTAGAATGGAGCTAACCAATGGCACCCAGAGAGTCACAATCGCACAGAGAGGAAAGCCGTAGTGGTAGCCAGCTCTATTGGCAGTGCGTGCGCTTATTTGGCACCTACCACCATCCTCCCCTACCATGCTCCAGACCCCCAGCCTTCCTCACCCTTGCCCCGCTACTCTACCCCACACCACACTACACACAGGCGCAAGATGCTGTCGTCCTGCACTTGGGCAAGCGAGATTTTCGTCCCCGTCGATGCCACCGCCACCACAACTTCCTACCTCAAGGGGCGCGCCCGCAAGAATAAAGTCAGCGGGTCCGGCCGCCGGGACAAGCCACAATATGAGGCTGCATTGACGCGGCTCCTAGCCGTCGCCCAACCCACCTACGCCACGACTCTGCCCACTTCCCGCTTCTCCATGCACTCCTTGACGTTAATACCCTTCTCCCCTGCTCCCGCTGCCACCCAGGTCGAAGACACGGCCTCGTGGCTGGAGGACAAGGCAGGCCTTGACCCCGCCGAAGGGCACCTCTGCAACCCCCAGCGCGCGCGACGCAAGCGACAGCAAGTGGCCAATTTGATGCAGGCGTGCCACGTGTACATCGCGCAGCTGCTTGCTCTTCAAAGCGCGTCTTCCACGCCAGCCCAGCTCACGGTCATTGAGTTCTGCTGTGGGAGCGGCCATGTGGCGTTGCCTTTGGCGGCGCTCTACCCCTCCGTGCAATTCGTCCTTCTCGACAACCGCCCTGCTTCCATCCATCAAGCAGAGGAACGGGCTGCCGCGGCCAATTTACAAAATGTGATGTGCCAATGCGAAGATTTGCACGACTTTTCGCCCTCGGAAGTATTCCATCTGGGTATCGCCCTTCATGCCTGCGGCCCTCTGACAGACTTGGTAATGGATTTCTGCGTGCAGCAACGCGCGGCCTATGTCCTCTGTCCCTGCTGCATTGGCAAGGTGCAAGCCAGTCCTTTGGAATATCCTCGTTCGTCTCGTTTTCGTGCCATTTTCCCTGATCGGCGGCAGTATGAGTCTATGGCGTCTGCGGCGGATCTGAGTGTGCGACAATTCTTTTCGAGATCGAAGGTGGTGGAGACTAACAAGGAAATCGCCACCGGCAGCAGCAACGGCAAGAGCGAGGAGGAGCAGGAGCAGGAGCAGGAGCAGCAACAGGAGCAGGAGGAGCAGCGGCAGCAGCATCGGCGGCGGCGGCTTTGCAAGTCTTTTGTGGAGATGGACCGGGGCTCGCGGGCGGAGGAGGCTGGCTATTCGACGCGGTTGCTGCTGCTGACGCCTCGGGAATGCACGCCGAAGAACGACCTGCTGTGTGGTTATCCTGGCGAGTGGGAAAAGGGGGTGTTGGGAAGGGGAAAGGGAGAAGGTGGAGAGGTGGAGGAGGAGGTGGAGCACGTGGTGGTCAATGGCGACGACGCCGCTGCCTTTGATGACTGGTTCGGAGATTCAGGAGACGGAGGGGATGGAGATGAAGTCTCTGATGATGGCGATGACGAAGATTGAATGGAAACGAACAACTGTTAAAGTAAATGAAAAGAAATAACAACCAAAGTAACCTATCCTATTCCCTATTCCTATTGATTACTCTCAAGAACCTTTTCATCTTTCATTTTAGCTCTCTGCTTTCCATTGCGTTTATCAATCTGTTCTAGCTTTGTCCTCTTTTCATAAATACTTCGCCCCTTCCCAGTTTCTCTCATTATCAAGCACGACAACAGATTATACAATATGAAGCCCCAACAACCTCTAAAACCTGCATTACTCCCGCTATTCAACACCAACTTTCCACAACAAATGCGCCTTCCGTCGCAGCTTGCCCGCCGCATACATCCGGCAGAGCGCGCGGATGCCGTCAGGCCCAATGGGATTGACCGCTAGTCCGTGCGTCTCCACCCTCGGCAAACATCCCTGATCCCACACCTCCAAGTAAACCCTCGCGCCATCCTCCCAGCCAATATCACATTCATGAAACAACAACGACTCCATTGTCTCATTGCAAGGCGCCCCGCCCTGCATGGCTTCCACCAACGCCCTTAAATCGGCGTCACCAACACCATGGTTGTGGCACACAGACAGGTCCTTGAGCTGTGGACAAGTGCCTTCTTTAAGCATAGGGCGAGTGTCTTTGGCAAATGGTTTGCATGGTGCTAAAAGCATACAAAAGCCACACAAATTGATTACTTTTCCAATAATCTCAAGAATACCGCCCAGCCACCGCCGAGCTCCGTTTACCTTTACTTCACCTATGCACAAAACACCAATCCATTTTCCTTCTTCCGGCCCACCCACTTCACAACCTTTTCAACGATTTCCGGCGGGCGTCTTTACTGCGTTGCTGCTGGGTGATTTTCGAAGCCACGCCCTTCTCTTTCCCTTCCCCCCTATCGCCACCGCTCTTGCCCCCTCCTGCCCCCGTCGCCGCCGACAAGGACAAAGAGGACGAGCGGCCCTTTGCAGCAAGCCCTTTCTCCACATCTTTTTGCATTGCCACCTCTTGCCCTCCCGCCTCCGCAGCCGCAGCCTTGCAGTCATGCTTGGGGGAGGCAGGGGCAGCGGCGAGCAGGACCTTGGCATGCACGGTGGTGTAGAGTTTGGCACGCCGCGCATACTGTGGAAGTAGGGAAATAGTGGAAGAATGGATGGAAGATAAAAGTATGAGAGGAAAGAAACCGAATAATTGTAAAAACACAGACGAGGAAGGAAATACAGCGATTGTCTAGCCCATGCCCTCCCCCTTTCCCTCTCACCTCCTCATAACCCTGCATGAACAACCGGCCCGCCTCGTCATTCAAAGACGACTCGGGAAACGGCACAATGAGCAAGCATTGAATCACCTGAAAGGTATGCCCCAAAGTTATATCCGCCGACCAAGTCCTTTTTAAGACATCCACGCACACATCCCCCCCACTCCAAGCCACGTTCGGGTGATAAATTTTCGTCAAAAAGAAGGCCCTCGGTGGCGAATGAGGGTAGTTCCGGCTCAACACCAGCTTGAGTCGAAAGGCCCCCTCTTCGTAAGGTGTCCCCACAGGCCCTTGCATATCAACGTGGATCTCCATCAAGGTCTCTTCGTCGTTCGGCACAAAGGTGATTCCTTCCGGGGGGGAGGTCATGAGTTCTCGTACTTCTCTCGCCAAGCGTTGGATGACTTGCGGGGAAAAATTTTCGTGGGAACCGGCACCAGACAAACGGCGGGGGTTAAGAATGGGCGGTGGGGGCGTGCTTGACGACGACATGGAAGGAGTGCTGGTGGTGGTGGTGGTGATGGTAGGGGTATGAGTGGCCGAGGCGGAGGAGGAAGGGACTGCTGTTGTCGTTGTCGTTTCTGTAGTCAACGGGAAAGACGCCGCACCAAGCTCCGAGGTAGGAATGCCACTAATGCTGCTGGTACTAGTACTACTGGTGCTAGTGCTGGTGCTGGTGCTGCCGATTCTGCTGCTGGTGTTGGTGCTGGTGCTGCTGGTCCTGCTGCTGGTGTTGGTGCTGGTGCTGGTGCTGCTCGTCCTCCTTCCGGTGGGGCTTAGGGGCACCACTGCCTCAAGGGCGGCGGCGACGGCGTCTATATTCATGGTGCTGCCGTCCTCCTTGCCTTCTTCTTCTCCCGAAATTAAACTTGCGCGCACAAGAAGCTCACCGCTGGCCCTTCTTATTGCTGCCCCTTCACGAGACGTATTCATCTTACTTGTGGGAGCGCTGGGTGGTGGGATGCGGTGCAGGCAGGAAGGACAACAGGACCGGCGCGGGAGAGCGACTTGTAATGGGAAAGGGCGCGGGCCAATTTGTACTTGCAGACGTAGTAAGATGCAGGCAAGGCGGCGGCTATGACCCACTTCATGTAGCGGGTGTCGGGGCGGCGGCGGGTGCGCAGCGTTATGTGCTGTGTCGGTGTGCGGAAGGATGGGATTGAGTGAAACGAAGCAAATGAGGGGTCTGTGAATGAGCGGGAGGGGGTGCGATGAAGTGTGGGCGGTGCAGGCCTTGACAAGCCTGCTTGCAGGCGTGCACGTGTTGGCTGCGCGGTGTGTATGGGACACACAGCAGACAGCAGAGACTACAGAAAAACGGCTGTAAAATCAAAATCGATTTTGAATTGTACCTTAGTCATCATCTTCCCGACCCCAGCTAACAACACTCCGCACACCCACTTTGCACCCGCTACAGGCATCAGGACGACTGCTATTTCAAGCCGCTTGCGGTGGCAGAAGCTGCAGAAAACTCCCTTGAGGCAAGGCACCGCAAGACCACGCAATCATCATCGTGATACCCACCTTCCCCTGAACTTAGCTACATGAGCGCCGCTTCCGCCGCTGCCCGCCTGGGCTACGAGCTCCTGTCCAATGGCAAGGCGGGCCCCAAGAAAACGGTGGTCTTCTTGCGTAAGTTTTAGTGCACGCTTCTTTGCCAGCCTCCCCTCCCTCCACCAACACCAACACGACCGTCTCTCATCGCCCCGCTTTCCTCCCCTTCCCCACCAAACCACAGACGGCATCCTAGGCAGCCTCAAGAACTGGAAGCAACCCGCGCGGCGTCTCATCGGGATGTTCCCACACTACCAAGCCTTGCTCGTTGACCATCGCGGCCACGGGCAGTCCGAGTCGGGCCTCCCCCCCCACACCCTCGCCGCGTGCGCCCTGGACGTACACGCCCTCTTGCAGATCCTTCAACTCCAGCCCGACGTTTTGTGTGGCCATTCTTTTGGGGGCAAGATAGCCCTAGAATACGTAAAGCAAGGGCTTGACAACAAAGGAGGAGGAAGCGGTATCCTAGTGCCGAGGCAGACGTGGGTCTTTGATAGTTTGCCCACGGCGGTGGACCGGCACAAGGCCATTGGCGAGAACTCAGTATGGGACGTGATCGAAAAGCTGGGCCAGGTCCCCTTGCCGCAACCAAGCAAGGAAGCCCTTGTCTCTATGCTTATTGATGAGACACGTATCCCGCCCGCGATTGCTCATTGGCTGATGACGAGCTTGAAGCGCGTGCCTGCTGGAGCAGGAGGAGGAGGAGGAGGAGAAGGAGGGTTGGTGTGGGCGTTTGACTTGGAAGTGATCCGGGCTCTCTTTCACGCATACACTCACGCCTGCTACTACGATGTAATGGCTTCTCCTTCTCTATCTCTGCAGCATCATCGGATTGATTTTATCCAGGCGGGGAAGAACCAGGCTTGGACGCCAGAAGTACTAGGTAGGTGATTTCCTCTCACTTCTTCTCTTCCGTCTCTCCCTTTTTTGCAAACATAAACAGTCATTTTTGTTTTCTAATCCTCTCCTTCTCCCTCCCTCCCTCTTTTCGTACTTCTCTACAGGCCGCTTCGCGGAAATCCAAGCCCAAGGACGGACAAACATCGGCATCCACAAATTGGAGAAGGCCGGGCATTGGGTGCATGTCGATGACCTGGAGGGCGTGCTCCGACTGCTGGCGCCTACCTTTTTGCCTGCTTCATGAGCTTTTCCGCTCGAAAATAAAGCAATCGATGATAAAATGACTGAGAAATGACAAGAAGGAGAAAAAGAAATGAGCCAAAATTGGAGGAGCCAAAATTGGAAGGAAGACAAAGTTTGGGCGCAAGCAAGCAAGTTGGTCTTAATTTCCATTTCGACATTTCTTTGACTGGTTGATCGAGTTGGTGTTGTTAGTACTCTTCTTCGGAGAGACATTTAAGCACAAGAAACAAGCTTAAAGAAAGCCACACACCTAGACACACACACATAGGTCGGCATGCCTGTGCTCTTTCCCCTGCTCTCCCTCCCTCCCTCCCTCCCTCCCACCCTCCCTCCTTCAGACCTCATCCGCACACCTCGCAAGAGGAAATCGCGTCCTTAAGTCTTCTTCATCTTCTACTCTACTATTCTTTCCCTCTAACCTTTCACCTCCTTCTTCTCCTCTCCACTCCCTTTCCTTCCTCTCTCTCTTATCGGAGTCCTCGTCTTCTTCGTGTTTGCATCGAGTTTAATTGATCTACGTCTTGAGTGGCTTGCACTCAAATTTTCCCACTCTTCCCTTGACTCTTTGACCGTCCATTCCTTCTTCTTTCTCCTGTTTCTATCTTTCTTTCCTCTATGGTGTGAACCACGCACACGAGATGATTTCTAACAGCTGCCACCCTCTCTCCACTCCAAATATGTATAAACAAAGCCCTGCCCTCCCTCCCTCCCTCCCTCCCTCCCTCCCCACCCTCCTTCCCTACCAGGCTATATCAACAAACGTCATCCTTTACTTCCATCTTAACCAAACATATGGGCCTGTGCCATGGCAGACCCCGTGGTGTTCGACGTGAAAGTCACTGGTGGTAATGGTGGTGGTGCTGGGAGCGCCTCGCCCTTCCCTCCCTCCTTCCTACTCGAACTACTACACTTCACCTCCTCCTCCTCGTCATCCTCCTCCGTCTCTTCCTCCTCCTCCTCCTCCTCCTTCTCCCCTTCCACCCCCCCTCCCACCACCCCTGACGCCACCTTCTGCTGCTCATGATGCGACAAATGCCGACTTTGCATCTGACAATGCCCGTGTGAATGCCCCACCGTCACCTGCACACCACCCCCTCCCTCCCTCCCCTCCTCCCTCTCCTCCTCCTCCTCCTTCCCCAACGCATGGCCATTCCCATTCCCATTCCCATTCCCTCCACCACTGTGACTCCTACTCCTTCTTCTCCTCGTCGCCTCCTCTTCCGGCGCCCGCGGGCAGCCCGCCGGCCCTCCTCCCAATCCTGCCGATCCTGCCGGCTGCTGTTCACCCCTCCCCCTCCTCCTCCACCTCCACCCCCACCCACACCAACTACTCCCTTTTATCACCATCGATGACGACGACGACGCCGGAGTCCCTAAACCCTCCGCCACTTGCTCGTCCTCCCTCCCTTCCTCCCCCTCATCCTCCCCCCCTCCTTCCTCCCCCAATTCCTCCTTCGGCCCAGCCGCAATACTATTACCAAAACTGCTGCTGCTGCTGCTGCCGTGGACCTCTAAAGCACGACTTAGCCATTCTAGGCCCTCCCTTAATCCTTGCCCTGAAATCGCACAGGTCTTCTGAATAAACCATTTCCGATCCCCAACCACCCGCTTGACATCCAGCCCCTCCACTATCTCCGCCGGGGACATTGAATGCTCATAATCCGTTTTATTCGCATAGATTAACAGAACGGTATTTCTTAGGGTCTTATGACGAAGCATGCGTTTAAACGCCGCGCGGGCCTCGCGGAGCCGGGCTCGGTCTTGGGAGTCCACGACAAAAATGAGGGCATCTGCCGACTCGATGTAATGCTTCCACAACTTGCGAATTTTGGCTTGCCCGCCGATGTCCCACAAAATGAAATTGCAGCGGTTGTATCGGACTTCTTCGCTGTTGAACCCGACGGTGGGGACGGTGTCGATTTTTTTGCCGAGCAAGAGGCGATAGACGCAGGTGGTCTTGCCCGCGTTGTCTAGCCCTAGGAGGACGACCCGCTTTTCGATGCGCCGGGAGAGGAGGTCCACCATGCGTTCACATAGCTGGCCCATGGTTTAGGTGTGTTTGTTTGTTTGTTGTTGGGGCTTAGGTAGCGGGTACGAGGTGTGTGTTGATGGTGGTGTTGCTGGGTGATGCGTCCCTCCGATTTTGTCCAGCGTGCGCTTTGACGCCGCCGCCGAGAAGGCTGCAGGCGTGCGTGCTCGTACTGTGAGGGCTGCGTCTAGCCGGCTCTTGTACAGACGCTGCTGCTGTCGTGTGTGTGTCCTCCGTCCGTCCGCCTCCCCTCCTTCAGGTCACTCGAATAGAGCCTCCTCGGGGCCGCCTTGGGCGTGGCGTGGCCGCCGCCGCGGTGCGTGCGCTGAAGGCCTGGATTCGTTGAGTGCTGCGTCTCGTATTGTCCTCTTCTATCCGTGAATCTCGTGGTGGTGTGTGGGGTGTCTTGCGCGTACAGCCGCCTCTTCCACGGCTCGATCGATTCCGAGATGCTGCCTGCTGTTCCCAAGCCCCTCGCGCCGCGCCGTGAATGTGTGGCGCCGGCCCCTGTCCTTGGCAACAAGCAGGCCGTCTCAGCGTCGGGGAAGACGAGCACTGGCACACCTGTGTAGGGGAGGAGAGGGTGGGTGGGTGGGTTTGGTCAATGAGAAGCCAGTAAAACAAAAGGCCTATGCAGTGGCTGGCTGCATGGCCCGAAATAGAAAAAGTTGCCTTGCGGGCTTGCGGGGCAGCCGGAGCGATGCTTCTTTCCCTGCCTTTCCTTTGTGTGACCACAGGCCACCCCACGCTTTCCGAGGCGTGGCATGGAGCGGAAGGAGGACGCCAGCATGGCGAGAGGGACATATCGCCTCGTGGGCTTTAGATAGCCAAAAGGACTCTCGGTCACGGCTGCTAGGAAATTTGGGGCGGCAGCTTGTCGGTCGCCCGTCATCGGCTGCTCTGGATATGAATCCAACCGCGACGCGACTTGCTTGCTTGCTCCAAGCGCCAGCTCATGCACACAATACACAATTCACCTACTCTAATACAGGCGCGCGTCCGCAGCCATGGTTATGACACGGAGCAGGGCCTCCCCCAATGGCAGCCCGGCCACGCCTAAAGCCATTGGGAGAAGACGGCCTGAGGGGAGCGCTGGAGCCTCTCCAAAGACCCCCACCAAGAGCAGCACCAGCAGCAGCAAGGACAAGGACAAGGAGACGACGAAGAAAGCTGTTCCGAAGCGGAGCCTGAGCCGAAGCCCACCGCCAGGGCCGCGGGGATGGCGACGGCTGCGGTGTTTGCATGTCCTAATTGCGCTTGTGGCCTTGGCGGCGGCGGCCTTGCTGGCGTGTGGGGTCAATCTGCGGATGACGGAGCACGTCGAGGAGGGAGGGGAAAAGCCGCTGCTGGGGTCAGGGCAAATGTTTGATACGATTGCCCGGCATTACGACCGAATGAACAAATTTATGAGCTTGGGGTTGGACCAGAGCTGGCGGATCTTTTTGATCGAGGGGTTGGGCTTGCGCGAGGGAGACCGAGTGCTGGACTTGGCGACGGGCACGGCGGACGTGGCCATCCTGGCGGCCGAGGCCTTTGCGGCGCAGAATTGGACGGAGGGGAGGGTGTGGGGTATTGATCCGTCGGCGGGGATGTTGGAGATTGGGATGGAGAAAGTGGCGACAAAGGGCTTGGCTTCGATCGTGACTCTGACGCTGGGCGACGCACAGGTACTGGAAGCGGTCTCCTCGGATAGCATCGACAAGATCAGCATGTCCTTTGGCATTCGCAACGTAGTGGATCGCCCGGCCGCCTTACGAGAAATGGCGCGTGTGCTCAAGAAGGATGTTGGCTCCACGGTGGGGATTTTGGAGTTTCAATTACCGTCTTCTGGCCCCTTGAGATGGTTTGCTGAGTTCATGGTGCGATATGGTGCGCCGTTCTTGGGGGCGATGCTGACGGGGTTGAGTGATGAATACATTCATTTGAGGAGGAGTATTTTGGAATTTCCGACGCAGGAGGAGTTTGTGGCGTTGATGGTGGAGGGGGGGTTGGACGTGTTTGAAGTCCGGGAGACGGGCTTTGGGGCCGTGACCCTGTTTTTGGCCCGGCCGGCGGGGACGGCTGTTGATTCTACTACTGCTGCTGCTGCGGCTGCTGCTATTGAGGTTGCTGCTGCTGAAGCCGCTGCTGCCGCGAAGGCTGAAGCGGAGGAGGCTGCTGCTGCTGTAGCTGCTACTGCTGCCGCAAAAGCTGAGGAGGAGCGTGTTGCTGCTGCTGAGGCCGCCGCTGCTGCTGCTGCAAAGATCAAGACAGAGGAGGAGAAGACGAAGCGCATCGCCGCTCAAAAAGCCAAGAAAATGGAGGAAGAAAAGGCGCGTCGCGTGGCAGAAGCAGCAGCAGCAGCAGCAGCAGCTCAAAAGGCAAAGGAGGAAGAAGTGGAGGCCGCGCGGGTTGAGAAGGAGAAGGAGGAGCAGCAAGAGCAGGAACGCGCAGCGGCGGAGGCAGAAGCTAGGCGCTTGCAGCAGCAGCAGCAGCAGGAGGAGGAGGAGATTGAGAAAGCAGCAGTAGCGGAGAGGGAGGCGGCTCTGGAGGCAGCCCGTGTCGAGAAGGAGAAGGAGGAGGAAGAACAAGAACGCGCAGCAGCAGCAGCGGCGGCGGCGGCAGAAGCGGTCGCTGTTGCCCAAGCGCAGGCACAACAGGCAGAGGAGGAGGCGGCTGCCGCGGCGGTCAAGTTAGAACAAAAAGCAGCAGCAGAAGCAGCAGCAAAGAAGATTGAAGCCGCACGCCAGCAGCAGGAGGAGCTGGAACGACAAGAGAAGGCTGCTGCGGAGGCAAAGGCGCAAGCGGAGGAGGAAGGAGCAGCAGCAGCAGCAGCAGCAGCAGCAGAGGCAGAAGCAGCAGCAGCAGCAGCAGCAGCAGAGGCAGAAGCAGCAGCAGCAGAGGCAGCAGCAGCAGCTCAAGCCGAGGCCGAAGCCGAGGCCCTGCGATTACAGCAGCAGCAACAGGAGGAGGAGGAGGCCGCAGCAGCAGCAGAGAAAGAGGCGGCGTTC
>Ga0209390_10006606_pt1 | contig 15427 bp, 10 predicted proteins | sample BON01_FD_187212 | JGI IMG/M metagenome (GOLD analysis project Ga0209390, IMG submission 187212) | Freshwater microbial communities from Lake Bonney liftoff mats and glacier meltwater in Antarctica - BON-01 (SPAdes) (version 2) | ecosystem: Environmental > Aquatic > Freshwater > Ice > Glacier... | reverse complement strand
ATCGATATGACGGCGAAGCAAAAGATGGCTCGCCGCAACCGCACGAAGAAAGGTCGAATGGAATATGCTCGGCGGAAGGTGATCATCGAACCGGCCCCGTTTTCTCTCAACACAGTGGTCAGATCAAGGCGTCGATGGGGTTTCGTAATTTCCTCCTGCGAGGCCTCGAGAAGATGCAGGGGGAATGGAATCTGGTGTGCCTGACTCACAACTTGCTGAAGTTGTTCAGAAGCGGTGCGCAGACAACAGGCTGAAAAGGTTCGGTGACAGCCATCTGCGCCGAAATCGCACGGGAATGATTAATCCGCAGCTGCGTTGTCGCCCCATTTTCCGCGATCGCGTGTGATGTCGCTCACCAAAGGCCGTCAAACCAAATATTTGAAAAGGTCACCCCCGCTATGCACCCTGCGGAAATGTAATTCCCGGACACGCTGCTAGCAGCATTTCACTTGATTGGTCTTCGAGCTGCAACGGTACTATTCGGTCATCCGACTCCCACAATGTCATTTGCCGTTCTTGCGTTTTCTACTTGTCGGGCATCCTCAATCAGTCCGTGAATGGAATGTCACAGGTGAATAAGAACGTCATGGGTCTCACTGGTTGCATGGTTGACATCGTTTCTCGCGAGAATGGGCCTACGACTCCGGGGCTTCGATGACAGCTTGCCAATAACGCGTTCATCAATGTTGCCTTCAGACATGCACACGCCTTGGGCAGGCGATCATCAGCGGCCAACACATTCCAGGATGTGCCACATTTGCCGCTTTCATTATCTCACCAACAGTTACAAAGATTTCGGAGCTCAATACCGTTCAGGGCCAGACAGCCAGTCTGTACCTTTCATCCTCACGATCTTTCTGTGTACGCTTCAACATGACACTTCGACTGCGACCGGAAGCTACGATCAACACGTCTTATAGCCACGCTGCAACACTCGATATCGGGCGTGCGGCCAACACCTAACCGAGCCGGAGTCACACCGGCTTGTCAATCATCCATTTCCAGTCCGCACGTGCAACATTTTGTGTCTGTAGTCTGTGTCGTGCGAGAGCCGGGCGGGTGAAGTTGCATCGCCGTAAACGCTGCACTTGAGATTGCTCACGTTTGACCTTCTTCAGTATCAGTGCGAGCCTATTGCTGCTTAGTTCGGTATCAAGTTCTGAGGCGATGTGGCTTTCATTATCGTGCTGCCTGAGTGTAGATTGTGACGGGTGCTGTATGCTGGATCGCTACCTGTCTTTGCTGGGGTTTGCTTATTTATGATGTCATCTCGCTATCTAATATTGCTGGCCTTACCTTTCGTTTTGGGAATCGCGGCGAATCCGTCGTGCGGTGAATCGGTCGCACTGAAGTTTAATGATCCGAAACCGCAGAAGTATCAACTGACGGCGCGAGCCAGCGAAATTGATGCTCGAACAAAGCCGCATTCGGAAATCGACTTTGTGTTTGCCAACGAAAAAGGTGCTCCGGCTGACGTGCAGAAAGCATCTGTCGACACACAGGTGCCACCCCGTGGCAAGCTAGTTATCTGGTTGATGGGACATAACCAGACGCTTTTCGATCAGCTCAACAGTTATGGGCTGCATGCCATTCAGCCTCACTATGCCAATAAGTGGTTTGCGATTTGCTGCAAAGACAAGCCAATCTCAGAACATTGTCGCGGTAATATTCGTCTGGAAGCAGCGACCGGTCAGGATTTCAGTGACGAAGTTGATATTCCGAAGCCCGACGGAATGATGGAACGGTCTTTCCAGTTTGTGCAGTGGCTAGCCGCTGAAAACCCTCAGGGCGGCTGGGGCTATTTCCTGACAAAAGATGGAACCGGATTGCGCTGGGAAGATGTGATTATTTCGGGCAGTTCTCATGGATCAACAACGGCCGCTCGTTTTGCAAAGTTTCAAAAGGTTAGCCGAGTTGTCGCTTTGTGTGGGCCGCGCGATCAGTTCCAGACATGGCAATCGCTGCCGTCTGCGACTCCGGAAAATCGGTACTTCGGTTTTTCACACGTGCTGGATTCTGGCTGGACGGCGGATCATTACTGCCGCAGTTGGGAACTGTTGGGCATGCATAAGTTTGGCCCGATTGTGAACGTCGACAATCAGAGGCCTCCGTTCCAAAACACGCGACGGCTGATCACAAGTTTTGATGTCAACGGAGATGACAAACGAGCTCACAGCTCCGTGCAACCGGGTCGCTCTGCCTGGAAAGATGCGAAGACAGGCGAGTACATGCACGAAGATGTGTGGCGCTACCTGTACACTCATCCGGTGGATGCAGTCGGCAAGGCCGTTCCACGGGACGAAAGCTGCATTAAGAATCAGAAGCAGTAAGTTGCTTCTGCCCGAAATGGGCGTTGATAAGGCTGAACACTCAGGCTTCAGAACATTTGGTCTGAATGAATCGCTGACGAGTTTTGAGACACGTTTGACTACTGTCAGGACCGGGACGAAAAGTGAGAAGCATTCACGAGAGGCAGGGTTTTATGGTATTTTTGCGTTTCAGTTTAATTGTGATGTTTCTGTTTGCTAGTGACGTACCGGCTCAGGATGCGGCGACTCATAATTCGGTGACTGAGCACACCGCCGTCAACGCAAGTGATCCACTTTCACCCGAACTTCTTGCTGATGTTGGTATCGATGCTCAACGGCTTGCAGTAATTGATGACGTTGTGGGCGAGGGTTTGCGATTTAGCAAGATGCCAGGCTGTGTGGTGTTGGTGGGCTATCAGGGGCACACGGTTTTCCATAAAGCGTTTGGCAATCGCCAACTTGTTCCCGAACAGCAGCCGATGTTAATGGACACGGTGTTTGATATGGCTTCACTCACAAAGCCCATCGCGACGGCAACGTCGGTGATGCTGCTGGTCGAGGCCGGACAGGTGGAACTTGACGCCAGCGTGGCGACCTATATTCCTGAGTTCGCAGCGAATGGGAAACAGGATATCACTGTGCGGCAATTGCTGATTCATTCGGGCGGTTTGATCCCGGACAACAGCATGAAAGATTATGCTGACGGCCCGGCAAAAGCGTTTGAGAAGATTCATGAGCTTGGTACATACGTGGAACCCGGAACAAAATTTGTTTACACGGATGTCGGGTTTATTGTTTTAGCTGAGTTGGTGGAACGAGTCAGCGGAAAGACAATCCACAAATACAGTCAAAAGCAGATTTTCCAGCCGCTAGGGATGTCGGAAACCGGATATTTGCCGGATGAAAACCTTCGTTTACGTTGTGCGGTGACTCAGGAACGAGACGGGCAGTGGATGCGAGGCGAAGTTCACGATCCTCGAGCGTATGCTTTGGGAGGCGTAGCAGGGCATGCCGGATTGTTTTCAACGGCAGGTGATCTGGCAAAGTACTGTCAGATGTTGATAAACGGCGGCACGCTGGGTGATAGCAAAGTGATGCATCCGGAAACAGTCGTTCTGATGACTGCTGCCGCCGAAGTGTCGTCGGGCGTTCGAACGCTGGGTTGGGATATGCGTTCTCCGTATTCATCCAATCGAGGCGATTTTTTTAGCAATGCCGCATTCGGACACGGGGGGTTCACCGGTACGTCGATGTGGATTGATCCCGAACAGCAATTGTTTGTAATCTTTCTTAGCAATCGCGTTCACCCGGACGGGAACGGTTCCGTAAATTCACTGGCGGGGCGCATCGGCACCATTGCCGGCGGGGCGATCGTGAGGAATGCGGAACGTTGATCGGGGCGGGTTGCAGTTCGATACATGTCAGCATGTTCCGTCGGTCCACACCAACGCCCGCCGAGGCATTTCAGATGCGTGAGTATTAGCCGCGTGGGTGGCACTTTTGGTGGACGCTTTTCAGGCGAGTGTGGTCGACGTGGGTGTAAATCTGAGTTGTGCGAATACTGGCATGTCCCAGCATTTCCTGAAGAGCTCGGATATCGGCGCCGCCTGCCAGCAGGTGAGTTGCAAAACTGTGTCGCAGCGTATGAGGACTCACGTCAGGGCCGCAGCCTGTTCGAGCGGCGTAGCGTTGGATGAGTTCCCAGACGGCTTCTCGGCCAATACGTCGTCCGCTGCGACTGACAAACATCCAGCCTTCGTCCACAACGGCGTTGGCCACCATGTCAGGACGTTCCAGATTTAGGTAATTGACAATCGCATCGACGGCCATGGGGGTCAGCGACACTAACCGCTGCTTGTTGCCTTTTCCTGTGCAGCGAGCATACCGGTCGTTCAGGTTTACGTCTGAAATTTTGAGGCCGGTGACTTCGGAGACTCGACAGCCGGTGGCGTACATGACGGCTAGAATTGCCTTGTCGCGTCTTGAGTAGCGGTCGACGGAACCAACGGGTGAACTCAGTAGCTGATTCACCATATCCGGGCTTAGAACTTTTGGCAGACGTTGCCAGAGTTTTGGAGAACTGATTAGGTCAACCGTGCTTTCGGTCAGCACGGATTCCAGCATTAGATAGCGGAAGAACATGCGGATGGCCGCAAGGTTTCGAGCGATAGTGCTGCCGGCGAGATCGCATTTCTGTAGATAATCAAGGAATTCAGTCAGCGCTGTGATATCGACTTCATGCACCGTTTTTTTCTTGTGGTTTTTGTTCCACAGGAAGAACTTCTGCAGGTCTCGGCGATAGGCCGAAATCGTGTTGGGCGACATGCCACATTCGGCTTCGAGGTAATGCAGAAAGCCGGGAAGCCACGTGGCGGGATCCTGAAAATCTCCACCGCGAAACGAACTTCCGGCAGGTGGTTTTTTTCGTCGAACCATAATTGGGGCCACTCAGTTAAAACGCGAATGACAAACGAAAAAATCGCCGTCGCCATTCAGAGGGGGGTGAACGGAGACGGCGACGTGAAACCGTCTTAGCAACGGTGTTCGGACCATAAGTTGTTGAGGCAGTGTTTTTAATACGCTGCCTTAGTTCTAACTTCGACACAACACCTTTGCTGTAATTCGCAATTCAGTTGAATTCGCGTTTAGGAAACTTGTGTGGAAAATCAGGCGCCTGACTAATCCGCAGAACGCGTTCAATCAGTTGTTTCCGTTGCGCTTGGCTTAGCCCGAAAAATCAGACTCAGCACGACAATTGCTGCCAGTGCCCCAAAGCCAACTGCCTGTTTTGTGAAGTCGTTTGTCGTGTAGATAGAAACCAAAGACACAGAAACGGCAAAACACAAAGCGACAATCATAAGTAGATTCCACTTCAATCGATTGGCACCGGTTGGCATATCCTTACCCAGCAGACGACGCGAGTTCATCATGCAGAAGAACGTCAGGTAAGCGATCGGTAGCAACGCGGCTCCGAACATAGAAGTTGGTACCACCAACCATGCTTTGGCGCTGCCTGTCCAGAGGAACATCGATCCGAAAGCACCGCTGAGTCCGGCAATCAAACACCCGACCCGGAACGTGTTGCTGGTTGGTTCGGCTCCAACAGCTTCGCACAAAGCGAAGCCGTTGATCAGCATCAGAATGATGATGGTGGACACCGCCATCGCCAGAACGCCGATTCCAAACACAACGTGAGCAATCGTTTTGCCACTGAGCTTTTCCAGAGCACCTGCAAGTTGCTGATTGTCGCGTTTTACAAGCACGGCAGCCATTAGGCGGTCAGCTTCCGGTAGGGCGTCTCGAGCTGCCGACAGAGCAGCAGCCTGATCCGGGGATCCGAATGTGGCGGCGAACTTTTCTTGGCCGAGTTCTTCTTTCATTCGCGCATCCAGTAGTCCGTTTACTCCGCTGCGAATAACGCCAGCAACGACAACGGTTTCTCCTGCTTCGTTAACTGGAGAAAGGATGCCGGCTTCCGGATGTCCGTGAAACGCCGACGCGGCGGCAATCACAACGCAGCTTGTCGCCAGCAGGTAAGGCACAAACAGGCCTGTGCTGAGGTCGAAAATTGCCAGGCCGCGAAAGTCTTTGTCCCACTTCTTACGCAGCAGCGAGTACGGCATTAGAAACGTCATGTTAATGCCAACTGCTGTCGCGGTAGCCGTTACCATGGTGGATACCTGAGGGTTGAAAACCTGTGCTCGCCAAAATTCAGCGAACTCACCCGTGGCTGCAATCGATGGTTCAAGCCGGGAAGAAACTCCCAGAAAATTCATATTGGGAATGAAGCCGGCAATGATTTCTCCCCATGGCAGCCCCTCTTCACTGAAAGTCATTCTCAGGACCACAGCGAAGAATGAAATCACCACAACACCAACCAGAATCTTCAGCATCATTTCGAAAATCTTGATGCCTTTGCTGCCGCTGTTGTAAGACCAGACGACAACCGTCGAAAGCAGAAACAGAGCTGCAACTGCGATGCGTTCGTCCATGCCGGGAAACAGGTTTTGCACCAAAGCGCCGGTTCCCAGAGAAAACTGCGGCATGCACCAAACCATGTTGGCCATCATGGTACCGATTAACCAGGCCCAGCCGAGCACAGGGCTGATTTCGTTGTTGATAGCCTCGAAAGGACGTCGACCGGTTGACAGGGTGACGTAAGAAATTGCCGCCAGCATTACGATGCCCAGCAACATCGCGACGGGCTGCAGCCACATTGAGCCGTATCCGAGCAGCACGCCCAGGTAAAGGCTTCCGCCCAGGCTTCCGCCTCCTAAAGTAATGGCTCCTTGAAGCCACCCCGGTCCGGACAGGCTGGTGAAGGCCTTTAACGTCGCGAGCGGCCCAATAGCTTTGGCATGATTAATGCGGGCGCGTTCTTCTTCGAGTTGATTCTCGCCTGTGGACATTCGGGCTATCTCCGGGCCGGTATTTTCTGTCTGGGGTATATAGCTAGGGCACTTGCGGGTATTAGGAGGATGGCGATATGTGGTAAATCGCCGTAGAAACCCAGCGTTTTGAGTAGGCCGAGTTTCTACTGGATGATTCTGTTGGGCCGCCAGTGTCGGCTGGAAGTCGGTCAAGCTACAATTTGCAGTCGAAGTTAGCAACCGCGTCGAAGACTTAAGCCTCTATAACGCCAGAGGATACGCCGAAGTCTGTCGCGAAGAGTCCACCTTGTGAAGAAAGCCCACGCTCCCTAGTATTACAGCATGTTTAATGTTTTAACCTCTGTTTTGAAAACACCTTGCGGCCAAAAACATGTTTGGTCGCCGTAAATCGTCTTTGTGAACAAGCCACAATCCATCGTCGTTCTCGGTTCGACCGGGTCCATCGGGACAAGCTGTCTGGATGTGATTCGCAGTCATCCCAGTCGAATGCGCCTGATCGGAGCGACGGCTTTTAAAAACGCTGCCAGCCTAGCGGAGCAGGCGCAGGAATTTCATCCGGACTGGATTTTGTTGGGCGACCCAGAAAGTGCCGCCACGCTTTCGGACACCTGTCTACCGGAAAACACGAGTCTTTATGCCGGCGATGACGCTCTTGAGCGGTTAATTCGCAGCGATATGGTGGATACTGTGGTTTCGGCGGTTGTTGGCGCGGCGGGGCTAAAATCGACCTGGATCGCGGTTGATGCCGGTAAAAAAGTGGCTTTAGCAAACAAGGAAAGCCTTGTTGTAGCGGGCGAGATTATTCGCCGGCGAGCGGCGGAAACGGGCGCCAGCATTATTCCTGTGGACAGCGAACACAGTGCAATTTTTCAGGCTCTGCAGGCCGGAAACAGGCAGGATCTGCGTAGAATAATTCTTACGGCCAGCGGCGGTCCATTTCGCGGCTGGACGGCGGCAAAAATGCGTGACGTTACGCCGGAAATGGCGTTAAAGCACCCCACCTGGGAAATGGGCCGAAAAATCACAATCGACTCCGCTACGATGATGAACAAGGCACTGGAAATTATTGAAGCTCGCTGGTTGTTCGACATACCAGCGGATCAGATTTCGGTCGTCGTACATCCGCAGTCGTTTATTCATTCATTTGTAGAATATCAGGACGGATCGGTAATTTCGCAGATGTCTCCCCCCGACATGCGACTACCAATTCAGTATGCTTTGACGTTTCCGGACCGGATTCCCTGTCCGTGTCCGGATACAGATTGGATGGCAGCATCCACGATGGAATTGTTTCCACCCGATATGGAAGCTTTTCCAGCACTGGGACTAGGCTTCGAAGTGGCTCGACAGGGCGGCACATCGGGTTCTATCCTAAATGCGGCTAATGAAGTGGCCGTGGATCGATTTCTGAAAAACGAAATTCGATTCGATCAAATCACCCACGTTTCTCGTGACATCCTTAACCACCATACATTCGACGCTCAGCCAACACTGCAACAACTTCAGCAGGCAGACAGCTGGGCTCGGGAGGAAGCAACTCGGTGGAATTCGTAACTCTGGATTCAGTATCTCTATTATTGGCCGCTACATTCATCGGAAAGATTGGCAATGCGTTGTCGGTCGTTCTCGGGTTGGGAATGGTCATTTTCTTTCACGAACTCGGGCACTTTGCCGTCGCCAAATGGTGCGACGTGCATGTGGAACGATTCAGCATCGGCATCGGTCCGATTATCTGGAGCCGTCAAAAAGGCGAAACAGAATATGCTCTGTCCGCCCTTCCGTTTGGCGGCTATGTCAAGATGCTTGGCCAGGACGACATGGATCCGAACCAGATGACCAGCGATGAAATCGCTGAAAATCCGCGTTCGTATTCTGCAAAAAAAGTCTGGCAAAGAATGGCGATCATCACGGCCGGCGTGACCATGAATGTCATCACCGGTTTCATGTTTTTCGCCATCGCCTATCGATCCGGAGTTGTCGAACTGACACCTATCGTGGGGCAGGTCATTCCTGGAATGCCCGCCTGGGAAGCCGGACTCAACAGTGGTGACCACATTACTAAGATCAACGGCACCAAGATCCACAACTTCGAGGACATCAATCAAAACATTATCCTGTCCAGCGGCCCGGTTAACATTCTGGGAACCCACGCAGACGGCGAAGCGTTTGATGTGAAGATTGCTCCGCGTCAGGGCAAGACTGTTCGCGCTATTGGAGTCGTGCCAGCCGATAGCTCGACTCTTTCGCCACAGATTCCCGCTGAAGAAGCAGACTCAATTATCGTGATGTCGGGGCTTGCTTCAGAAAACGCTTCTCAGAAGTTCAAGCCGGGTGATCGGATCGTTTCAGTCAACGGCGCGCCGGTCAAGTACCTGCATGAAATGAGTTATTGGACGGCGAAGTTCGCTGCGGAAGAAATCACCTATGCCATCGAACGTCCGCTTCCCGCAAAAGACGGGGCAAAGGATCAGCCGGAAGAATTCGAAAAACTAGACATCACAATTCCTCCAAAACCGATGAAATCCATCGGGTTGTGGATGACCATTGGACCTGTCACGTCTGTCCGTGAAGGGTCGATCGCTCAAAAGGCCGGACTCAAACTTGACGACCAAATTACTATGGTTGACGAACTTGTCGTCAGCAAAGACATCGATCCACTGCGGCTTCCAAACTACTTTGCTGACCATGCCGACACGGAAGTAACCGTCACGGTCAAACGTCAGAGCGGCAGCGAAGGCCTGGAAGAAGTTCAGTTGGTAATGACGCCTTCAGACGCTCCCGGCTGGTCGCAGCGTCCTACTTCAATTACTGCGCCGCTGCCGATTCCCGCGATCGGTGCAGGTTTCCATGTGAACAACTTTATTGCTCATATCGTGCCCGGCAGTGAAGCGTCAAAGGTTGAGAAGCTTGAAGTAAATCAGCGAGTTGCGAAAGTGTTCCTACAGCATCCGAATCCGGAAAAGATCGTAAAGGATCTGCTGGGCGACAAAGCTGCTCCGGAAGAAGTCGACTTTGAAAACTTTGAGACAGATGAAAAAACGCCTGGACGTCCAAACTGGGCCTTTGTCTTCAACATGATTCAGCAGGTCCCAAAACGTGAGATCCGGCTTCAGGTCAAAGGGGCGGCTGATGGGACGGACGAATTTGCTTTCGAGCTGAAAACCAACGAATCTGTTGATGATTGGTTCATGCCTGTGCGAGGTCTGAACGGCTGGGAACGCGACGTTATGGTACGCAGGGCCGAATCATGGGGAGAAGCGTCTTCTCTGGCTTTACGCCACACCAAAACTTCGGGCATCAATATTTACATGACGCTACGTTCTTTGTTTGCCGGTGACCTGAATGTTCGAGCCCTCAGCGGCCCGCTTGGTATCGTCAGCATTGGCTATCAAGTGGCCGATCATGGTATCACCAAGTTACTGATGTTTCTTGGTTTCCTCAGCATCAATCTGGCCGTCCTCAACTTCCTGCCAATCCCGGTGCTGGACGGCGGACATATGGTCTTCCTGATCTGGGAAGCAGTCGCTCGCAAGAAGCCCAGCCCGAAGGTGATCAACATCGCTCACGGCATCGGCCTGATCTTCATCATCTCGTTGTTCGTCTTCGTTCTGTACCTCGATCTGTTCGTCAATCGCCTCGGCTTTGGTGGCTAGCCGAGACGCCTCGGCGAGCGTTGGCCGTTGGGATATATTGAACAACGCCGTAACAACGGGTTCGGTTGTGAGAAGCGGTCCTGAAATCGTAAGTTCACAAGCACGCGGCGCGAGCAAGTGAATACCGGCATTGCAAAACTTACTCGCATCCGAGTCGTGCTTGTATCAAGACTTTCACAGAAGCGGTTTTAGCCCGCTTTCCAGTGAACTGGCGGCGGTGTCCGGCGGTGCGGTTCGGATTGCATCGATGAATTCGGAAACTACGATAAGAGTTCGTAGTGCCATGTAAGAGGCGGAACTACAGATTCATACGGATAGCTCTCAACCGCCGGCGGCGTTGCACCACATGTTCTGTGGCTTCACACCTTCGCCGACCGAGATGTCTAGGCACCGAGCTGCCGAATTGTGTTTAGCAGGTCTGTGACATGTGATTCCTGAGTGGTGGGGTTCATGACGCAGGTTCGCAGTCCGACCATTCCGTCAATCGTTGTCTGCACGATGTAAAAGCGTCCTGAATCTACGACGGCAGTTCGTATTCGACGTTGGAACGCGTTCTGTTCGTCCAATGTTGCGTGCTGCATGTGTTGGGGCAGGTGGCGGAAGACAAAGATGTTGCAATCCGGTTTGTGGAAAGCTTCAAAGTCATCGGAATCACGAACGCATTCGTAAAGAAAACGACAGCGGTTAAACGTACGATCGATCAGGTCTTCGAACAGCGATTCTCCAAATAGCGACCACACGCCCCACAAGCCAAAGCCTGTGGCTCGTTTGGTGCATTCGACTGTGCGCACTCCGTTATCGTATTCTGCCATGCCAGCATTGGACGGATCGAAAAGGTAAGGAGCGTCCTGCTGAAATGTCTGGAAGCGATGTTCCTTGTTACGATACAAAATCGCTGTACACAGTGCAGGCACGAACATCATCTTATGAGCATCCCAGACAATGCTGTCAGCTCGGTCAATGCCGGCCAGCAATACGCGATGCTTCTGGCTCATTAGCACAGAACCACCGTGAGCCGCATCGACATGCAGCCAGACGCTATGCTTCTCACAAACATCAGCAATAGCGTCAATGGGATCGAAGGCGCCAATCGGCGTCGCACAGGCGCAGGCGACTACGGCCATGACCTGCTGACCATCAAGTGCTGCCTGGGTGAGCGATTCATTGAGTGCTACCGGATCCATGCGACGTCGGCTGTCCAGTTTTGCTTTGATGATACGGCGGGTTCCGAGTCCCAGAATTCCGGCCGCCCGTGTCACGCAGTAGTGAGCGTCTGCATGAGCAATCAGCACGGCATTATTCGGGACACCGTTTTCCCAGCTGTCAGGAAACTTTACGTTGCGAGCCGTTAGTAGCGCTGTCAGGTTGGCCAGCGACCCGCCATGAGTCAGCACGCCACAGGACGTTTCCGGATTCCAACCCACTTTGGAACAGAATGCACGCACCAAAGCGTGTTCGACAGCAGTAGCCCATGGACCCATTTCATAAATTGCCATCGGTTGATTTGTCAGCGAACACACGGCATCAAACAAGCCCGCCAAAGGGACGCTGGCTGGCACCTGGTGGCCAATGTAACCGGGATGATGCAGATTCTGCCCGGCTGCCAGCATTTGATGCAGCAGGTCATGAAAAGTGGAACTTCGTTTGTCTGCTGAAACGTGGTTTCCCTGCTGCAACAGTTGTTCCGCCAATGTGACGGCATCCGGAGGATCAATCCAGTTTAGTACTCGAGTTTGTCCGTCCAGCATCTGTTCAAAATGCAGCGACAGAGTTTGCTGCCAAACCTGTGACATGTGATCGAACTGAACCGCTGAGTATGCTTCGGCAATGGCATCCGTCGCGTCCTGATCGTGCAATGGTGAACTCACGCTGCGGTTTCCGATGAAGTGCGGGGATGTGTGTCGCAGATTTCAAAGCATCCTGAGCCGTGCCAGGACGCATCACATACTTGCTGATCGTGGCGCAAAGGCAGGTGACAGTTGCATCAGTGAATGAATGCGAGTCACGTCCTTGGTCAGCTTCAGTTTTTCGTGAGGATCAAACGCGAACACCTGCATTCCGGCAGCTAATCCAGCGTCTATTCCAAAATGACTGTCTTCTACAACAGCACAGTGTTTCGGGGCAGTTTTCAGCGCTTCGGCGGCCATAAGAAACAGGTCGGGGCGGGGCTTCCAGGCGTTGATTTGATAGGCACTGAAGATGCGATTTTCGTGAAAATGTTTCAGCAGGCCTGTCACTGTCAGGCACAGGTTGACTTTGTTAAGCGGAGCATTTGATGCCACACAAAACGGAAGTTCCAATCCTGTCAGAACGTCGTCGGCACCGTGGATGGCCTGCACATGTTCTTCCAGTACCGACATTTGTCGTTGCCGAAATTCATCCAGAAACGATTCCGGAAGTGGTCGACCAAGTCGTTTTTCGAATTCGCGAAAGACGACGGAAAGTTCATTGCCGGCGAAGCGCTCCATGGCTTCTTTGTGAGTCACGTGCAAACCTAATTCTGCAACATATTCAACAAGTACGGCAAGGCTATGAGTCTCGCTGTCAACCAGCGTACCGTCACAGTCAAAAATGACGGCCTGAATTTCGTGGACTTCCATGATGGGATTTTACTGTCTGTTTCCGTTAAGTGGTGGTCAGGCATGCTGGCCGCTGAAGTGTGAAGTGTGAAGTGTGAAGTGTGAAGTGTGGCTGCGCCGAATCTTCACGTCGCCAATGATCACATTAAAAATACTTTGCCCCGAGCATTGGGGTAAACGATTTGCCGTCATGATAGGTAATCAAGCTTTGCAACGTTGGCGGAATTGCAGGTTACACAAGAATGTCGTGAATGACGTGACCGTGCACATCCGTCAGCCGCATGTCTCGCCCGCTAAAGCGATACGTCAGACGTTCGTGATCGATGCCAAACTGGTTCAGCATTGTGGCATGCAAGTCATGAATTTCCACTTTATTTTCGATCGCCTTGTAACCGAAATCATCAGTAGCTCCATACACAAGACCTCCCTTGATTCCTCCGCCCGCCATCCACATCGAAAAGCCGTACTGATTGTGATCGCGGCCATCAGAACCTTGAGCAAACGGCGTGCGTCCGAATTCTCCCGACCAAACCACCAGAGTTGAATCCAGAAGTCCGCGTTCTTTCAAATCGGCCAGCAACGCGCCAATCGGTTGGTCGACGCTTAACGCATTTTTGGTGTGACCTTCTTTCAGGCCGCTATGCTGGTCCCAGCGATCTCCGTTGCCGCCGGGGCATGTCAGCTGAATAAAGCGAACACCGCGTTCGACAAGTCGGCGAGCAATCAGGCACTGGCGACCAAATGTTGCCGTGTTCTTAAATTCAGCAGACATGCCGTAAGCGTCCTGAGTCTGCTGCGTTTCGTTGTGCAGATCCATTAGTTCCGGCACGGCCATTTGCATCCGGGCCGCAAGTTCATAGTTAGTGATGGCAGATTCTATCTGGTCATCGTGGCCATATTTAGCCAGAGTTTTCTGGTCCAGCATGCGAATCAGGTCCAGCTTGCGACGTTGCTGTTCGTCCGTTTTTTCTCGACGTTTAATGTCGGCTACGGGAGGGTCTGAATTTGCGAAGATCGATCCCTGAGAACTGGCGGGCAAAAAGCCGCTGCCAAAGTTATCCATGCCTCCCGGAGGAATCAAACCGCCATTCAAAATAACGTAGTGCGGCAGATCGTGGCATTCGGTCCCCAGTCCATATCCAAACCAGGCTCCCATGCTGGGCCGACCCTGTTGTCCGTGTCCCGTGTGCAAAAAGTAATTTGCGTTTGTGTGTTCAGGAAAGTTCGACACCATCGACCGTACCACCGCCATGTCATCAACATGTTGTGCGACGTGCGGAAACAGGTCGCTGACAGGAGTTCCACATTGGCCGTACTGTTGAAACTTCCACGGACTGGCCAGCGTGTTGCCGATGTTGTTGAACTGAGTTGGTTCCGTTTTTGTTGGGAACGGTTTTCCGTTTTGTTTCTCGAGTTCCGGTTTCGGGTCGAACGAATCCACCTGAGAAACTCCGCCGTCCATATACAGAAAAATCACGCTCCGCGCTTTCGCATCGAAATGTGTTTTTTTTGCGGCCAATGGATCGCCCGTAGCATCCGCCTGAGCTTCTCCCAACAACCCAGCCAGAGCTGTTGTGCCAAATCCCATGGCGCACTTTTGCAGCATGTCTCGACGCGAACCGTTTGTTCGCAGGAAATTTCGACAATGATGTTGCAGCATAAGTTGTCCTGAGTTTCCGGAGATGTTTAGCAGTACTAAAGTATTTCTGATATCGCGACAACGATAGCTCGTTGCTGCCGGAAGCGGTCCCAAAATCGCTCCGGCAAACTTTTCAACACAAGCACGACGCGTGAGCCAGGGAATTCGGCAACGGCTGTATTCACTCGCTCGCACCGCGTGCTTATAAATTTGCGGGTTAGGACCGCCTCTCACGACTTCGTGTACCAGCTAACTATTTCATTTGATGCGAGCGGCAACGCACTGGTTCTGTGCCTGTCAGTTCCGTTTTATCGAAGTGTCCTATTTTCGTGCGGCACGAACTTTACCATTGGAACAATTTGACAACCGCCCGCAAAAAATGACTCACCCCAGTTTAGCAAACGAAAGAATCGCATACCAGAAACGCTTTGCAAACCGGTATTAATCCGTGTCAATGGCCGTTTTGCCCTGCCAGCCGGTTGATGGCGTTGATTAGTGGTGTGCGGCAGTGACACGTCCCGAGTTGCCGGCTGTGTGGCATGCGACCACTTTGTGACGCCGATTTGCGGAGTGACGGCGGAAGCTGGATTTAGCATTCGATTTGCCATGTTGTTGGATCTGTGCGGCGAACGTTTTGGAAAGTTGACTATTTTCCTTCACGGGCAGAGCACTAGCCCGGATATTGTATACGTTTGGCCTGACAGTTGACCGCTGGGTCTGGCGCGAAAACCTTGAGTGCGTTATTTGTTGGAATTCATCGCAACACCCACTCTCCGCCGCAATGTTTTCTCAATGACAGCGCGTCAACTATCAAACAACTATCGGCCAGTGCTCGGCCGACTTGGCCGGCAGTCGG
>Ga0209390_10006605_pt1 | contig 15428 bp, 14 predicted proteins | sample BON01_FD_187212 | JGI IMG/M metagenome (GOLD analysis project Ga0209390, IMG submission 187212) | Freshwater microbial communities from Lake Bonney liftoff mats and glacier meltwater in Antarctica - BON-01 (SPAdes) (version 2) | ecosystem: Environmental > Aquatic > Freshwater > Ice > Glacier... | reverse complement strand
ATAAGTCTCATCCCGGTCAAATTTCAAAGCAAAAGAAGTGGTGGTGGTCATGATTGTAAAATCCAAGCCTTCCAAGTTCAGTAGGTAATCAAATGCATTCAGATCACATCGAATATTGAATTCACTTTTATTCCAAGCTTTAGTGGCTGGATTGTACCAGCTTCCAAGTGAATAGATCCTGATTTTGGGTAAAATATCTGGGGCTAGTATCAGCGCTGTAGCCATATTGGTCATTGCACCTAAGGTCAGAATATCCAGTTTTTCGGTTTCCTTCATGGATCTAGCAGCAGTGATAATCGCTTGTGCTGCTGGCGAATCACGCGGATCTTGCTGACCCCAAGCTCTCCCGATTTGTCGATCCGCTCCCAAAGGATGCAGGATATCCTTCCGGTCTAGCGCATCTAAGATTTCTTCATTGAGTCGCTGACTTTCTTCAACTGGCTTCAATGTCGCAGCATCGTAGGCATTCCACTTTTCAAATACATTCAGATCAGCATTGTTGAAATGTGCAGAACTGATTCCGATCAAATTGATTTCAGTTGATTTCACCAAATGTGCGATGGCATAGAGGTCATCTATTTCATTGCCAGTATCAGCATCCAGCCATACTTTTTGCTGTGCGAAACTGAAAAAAGGGATTACACTAAGGAGAATTGTGAAATAGAGGAGGGCGATTTTCATAAAGGTTTTTCTGGGATAAGTGAAAATACGAAATTTCCTCCTTGCTGACCTCAATTCCGGAAATTATGGAAAAAGGGATAACTTAAGGTTGAAGCCCAATTCAACCCACATGAAGAACCTGATTTTCAACCGCTCATTGCTCGTTATTTTGAGTGCCCTATTACTTTTCTCTTTTCAAGATGAACCTTCAAGAACTCTCGCAAAAGATTATCCCGTCCAACCAAATATCGTCTGGCTTGTGGCGGAAGATCTTTCGCCCCAGCATTTGGGAGTTTATGGCGGGACTGGAGGAAGCTCCCCAAACTTAGATTCATTGGCAGCAGATGGGATTTTTTTTACCCATGCCTATTCAACTGCGGGAGTCTGTGCGCCAAGTAGAGCGGCCCTGATCACAGGGGCCTACCAGACTTCCATCGGAGCTATGCATATGCGCACCCTAGGAATGTCCAAGAATGCTTTAGACGCCTATCCTCCCGGGCATCAATCGTATTCGGCTGTTATTCCTGAGAACATGAAAACGTATCCAGAGCTCCTTCGGATGGCTGGATATTATACCAGTAATAATTCTAAGGAAGATTACCAGTTTAAAGGCCCGGTGACCATGTGGGATGAAAGTAGCAACAAAGCGCATTGGCGAAATCGAAAAGATCCAAAACAGCCCTTTTTCTCCATTTTCAATTTTATCATTTCCCACGAATCCCAAGTATGGGCACGAGCATACGAACCCCTTTTGGTGGATCCTGCGGACGTCCATATTCCGCCATATTATCCAGACGATTCCATCAGCCGGGCGGTGATGGCAAGATTCATTACCAACGCCATGCGGATGGATATGCAAGTCGGTGAGATTATAAAGCAGCTCAAAGAAGATGAACTCTATGAGAATACGATCATCTTTTTCTATGGAGATCATGGGGACGGCATGCCTTATGCTAAGCGAGAACTTTATGACCGAGGCTTGAAAGTGCCACTAATAGTGAAAGCTCCATTTCTTGAAAAAGGAGGAACAGCTGAGGAATTGGTCAGCTTTGTAGATTTTGGGCCAACGGTTCTATCATTAGCAGGCGTGCAAATCCCTGAAAGCATGCAGGGTCAAGCCTTTCTAGGTTCACAAAAAGGGCCTGATCGTAAATACATTTATGCAGCTCGTGATCGAATGGATTCAGAATATGATCGGGTGCGGGCCGTTTCGGATGGACGATATAAATACATCCGCAACTACATGCCCGAGAAGCCGAACTATCAACCTATTCAATACCGATTGAATAATCCCCTGATGGTTCATCTGCTGGAGCTGAATGCCCAAGGTAAACTGGATGCGAATCAAGCTCGATGGTTTGCGCAGACTAAGCCAGTCGAGGAATTCTACGATACAAGTGTTGATCCTTTCGAATTCAATAACCTTGTAGCCAATCCAGAATATGTAGAAAAACTTGCTGAACTCCGGGCTGCCCATCTCCAATGGATTGAAGACTTCGGGGATTTGGGGGCGATGAATGAGCAGGAAATGGTGAGGAATTGGTGGGATGGAAAGGATACTCCTCCAGTCACTGCTGCCCCTGAGATTTCATTTCAATCTGGAAAAGTAACGCTGAGCTCAGTGACTAAAGGGGCCGCTATCGGCTATCAAAAGTCGACCTTGGACACCTGGTCTGTCTATCAGCAACCATTCGAATGGACTGTTGGAGACTCACTTTATGTGAATGCGCATCGAATCGGGTATGAGCCGAGCGAAGTGGTGATGATGGTGAAGTAAATCAGATATAAGTCTCGCGAAATAATGCTTCGCTGAGATAGGCCTGCGGCGAGATAGAATTTGATGAATTATCTGCTGTAAGGCTATCTTTAAATTATCTGCTCGAAGAGCTATCTTTTCCTTAATGATATAGGGCTTTGGTGATGTAAATTAATGAGAGCATATTCTAGAAGCATCTTTGACAATAGATCTGTGAAAATCTGTGACCTTTTCTACGATGATCTGTGGGAACTGTTTTGTCCTGTTCTTTCATACAGACTTGTCAGTTGTCAGACAGGTTTTGGTTAAAAAAAAGCCATAACTTTAATCAATTACACGGAATTCCCTCTTTCCCATACTTCCCAAAGGGAGGTTTGATTCGATACTCTTCGATTCGTTTTGTAACATCCACATCTTCCATTTGATAGGTTGGGGCGTACCGTACATTATCCCAATAGGTTGACTGGGGATTTTCAGCACGTAAATCTCCGGTAGTTTTCATCCAGTTTAAGAGTTGAGCTTTCATTTCGGATTTTGTTGAAGAAAATGCGGGATCATCGGCGAGATTCTTCAGTTGGTAAGGATCATTTTTCACATCGTAAAGCTCGACTTCTGGCCGCTGACCAAAGCTTAATTCAAAGAAATCGGGCGTTCCCACTTTTGCTGTTCCCTGCATCTCCATGATCAGAAATTTGGTAATCGAGTGATCCACATCACCATATTGACCGACCGCTTGATGGACGCTTGGATTTCCAGCCGGATTTCGCTCTGGCATAGGATTCCAGATGTAAAGATATTCTTGATTTCGGACGGCACGCATGGGGTAGGAGAGGTTGCCTTTTCGCACATTGGCATGACGCTCTCGCTCTAAATATACTTGATCCCGATCTTGCTTTTCTCCTGCCAAAAGTGCCCAAAGCGATTGTCCGGACATAGAATCTTGAGTCAATCCTGCGGCTTCAACAAAGCTTGGGGCAAAGTCCACAAAATTCACAAAATCTTGAATTACAGTTCCGGCTTTTACTTTCTCTGGCCATCGGATTGCCAAAGGCATTCGTGTTCCGTAGTCGTAGAGGTTAGCTTTTGCGCGGGGGAAAGGCATTCCGTTATCGCTGGTCATGACGATGATGGTATTATCGAGCTCTCCTATTTCCTCAAGCATCGCGATCAACTGCCCGGACTCCCGATCAAAGCGCTCGATCTCGAAATAGTAATCCAGAATATCATTTCGCACGCAGTCATTGTCTGGAAAAAAGCCGGGAACTACGACGTCCTCGAGTTTCATTCCGGTTTGGATTCCGGTATTTGGGATATATTCTCGATGTGGGTCCATGCTGCCAAACCAAAAGGTGAAGGGCTGATTTTTAGGTTTTTCTTTCATAAAAGACTCAAAATCTTCAAAGGACTGTCCTGCAGGATTATCATCAAATCCAGTCACTTGATATTCCCCCGGTCCCCAGCCTTTACGAGTTGAACCTGTGAAATATCCTGCTTGAGCAAGAAGCTGTACATAAGTTGGATGTGCATTGGGAAACTCAGACCAGAGATTCCCACCATCACCATTTTGATGAGGATATCTTCCAGTCAAGACGCTCGCCCGAGAGGGAGAGCAGGAAGGAGAGGCCGTGTAGGCATTGGTGAATAACGCACCTTCAGCAGCCAGTCGATCAAAAGTCGGAGTCCGGACCACTTTGTCGCCATAGACTCCGGCATGAGGAAAGGACCAATCATCTGCGATTAGAAAGAGAATATTGGGCTGTTTGCTTTGTGCAATCCCTTGAAAAATAGAAACGTAACAGACTGCAAGAAGAAGGAGAAGATTTTTCATAAAGCACAGATTCAATTGGAATTTAATGGCTTTGGCGAGGGAATCCAATTCGGTGGTTAGGCAAGTTTGAATTTCCAGTCATCTTTTTTGTAAAAATCTCGTGGCGATGCAATGTCGCAGCGGAAAATAATATTCAATCAACTGGGTTCGGTGATTTTCATAGGTAGCGCTCTTTGAATTTGGCTTTTTCTTTCCTGCAGATCCACTTAGATTAAATACCCAGATTTATACAGATAAAAATAGAGGAACTTTCTAAGTAGCCTCTGATTGTGTCGGCAAAGATCTATGATCTTTTCTATGTTGATCTGTGGGAGCTGTTTTATTATATTTTTTCCTGTAGACCTGTCTACTAATGTATAATTTTGAGAGATTCCAAGGGTTATTATCCACTGCGTCAACCTGAGAAATATTCGCCTTTTACTCTAAAATCAACAAATTAGCTATGCTTTTGGGACCTCCTCGAAGCAGATTTAAATCTACCCTTTCGCCAATTCCTTTGACTCTGCCTTTCTCTGAAAACTGCCAAATTAACCAGTAGTTGCTTTTGGGTCGCATTATCGGATTGTAATTGGCTACCCAAAGTGGGTAATCATCAAAGCCTTGATCTTCTAAGACATGCTCAAAAAATGCATCACCGGTATAAATAATCGGCTTTACCCCATAATGCGCTTCGACTATCTGAAGCCAATTCCGAATCCCTTCTCGGAGTTTTTCTCTCGACTGAATGGTGGATTGCTTTTCGATATCTAATATTGGCCGAAAATCTCCTTTTCTTAATTTTACGGTGTTGATAAAATTTGTTGCTTGAAGCGTGCTATTTTCATTTGGACGATAATAATGATAGGCTCCCCGAGCTAAATCCATCGTGTCTAGCGCTTGCCAGTTGGATCGGAATTGCTTGTCCTGATCATCTCCCATCGTAGCTCGGACTACAAAGAATTCAATTTTCCGATCTTTCAGAGTTTGATCAAATTGCTTCCAATTGATTTTCCCCTGATAATGAGAAATGTCGATTCCTAAAATCCCATCGATATAACTACGGAAGACATGCTCAAATTTTAAATCTTCAAATTCTGAAAGATGTTGATCTGCATAGTAGGGTAATTTGTGGAGTGTTTTCCAAGTGGAGTAGACGAGGTAGACGCTTCCACATAGTAAGAGGAAGATCAACAAGCTGATTCCCAGCCAGACCGAGCTTTTCTTTTTCTTTGGGGGCATTTCAATAGTGTTTGGCTGCAAAAATGGTGAAAAAAATTTCGTATTGATTTTTTTCCAAACTGATATAACCATTGTTTGAGGTCAAAGCGTATTTTCAACCGTTCCACTGAGGTTACAATTGGCCAGTGACATTAACATCGCTGAATCTTGAGGTTAGACTAGTTTTCTCACCTCAATTGTAATGTCAGATGTACACGCTTACCTTAAAACATGGAAAATTTAAGGTCAAAGATCTCGTAGATGTTAATGTCAGATTTGCTACCTTATTGTAAAATAATAAGATTTTAATGTCAGTCAAACTGTACCGTATCAACCCAGATCACAATTTGCCTTGGAATGATCTTCCTCGACTTCCTATAGACGAGGCTATTATTAGGGACTTGGATATTTATGAATTGCTCGGAAAAGCAAAAGCTGCGATTGGCAAATTGCAGGGACGAAGTATGGCTATTCCCAATCAAGGTACATTTATAAACACAATCAGCCTTCAGGAAGCCAAGGCATCCAGTGAGATTGAGCATATTTTCACTACCGATGATGAATTATACAAAGCCTTCAGTGATGATGTAATGCCCACTTCTGGTCCAGCAATGGAAGTTCTCCGATACCGGGAGTCTCTCTGGACGGGATACGAGTATGTGAAGAATCGTGGTGAGTTTGACCTTGGATACTTCGAACAGATTTATCAGACGACTACGCAGCTGGACGATGGGATTCGAAAAACTTTATCCCAACCCTATATCAAGCAGGGAGGCTCGGGGCCGAATGCCGGACAGGTGATCTACACTCCGCCTCGAGGCGGAAAAGTTTTGGAGGAACTCCTTTCAAATCTGATGGATTTTGTCAAGATAGAATCTGAGAGTTCCTCAGATCCTTTGCTAAAAATGGCGATTGCACATTTCCAGTTTGAATCAATCCACCCTTTTACTGATAGTAATGGACGAATAGGGCGGATTTTTAATATTCATTTTCTGATGAATCAAGGGCTGCTGGATTTGCCGATTTTGTTTTTGAGCAAGTATATTCTAGCGCAAAAGGAAGATTACTACAGCGGCCTAACAGGAGTCACCAGACGTGCTGATTGGAAGGGTTGGATACTGTTTATGCTTCGTGGCATTGAGCGTACTTCGCTGGATACTTTCAATAAAATCAATGCTATTCTGTCCGTCAAGGAAGCTATACTTGATTTGTTAAAAAAGGAGTCGTCAATCTCCAGACCGGAATCTCTGGTGGAGGCAATCTTTACTCAGCCGCTGAGTAAAGTGAAGCACCTGGTCGATAAAAAACTTTATGCTGAGAATACCGCACGAAACTACCTCAACCAGTTGGTAGAATTTGGAATCTGCGAAAAGCGGGAAATGGAAGGAGTACACTACTACCTCAATCGAGAGCTGTATCGGATCTTGGGTAGTTGAAGACCAAATTAATAAAGTGCTAGTCAATAAAATCGAATATTTCAAAAACGATTTCATCCTCATTATCTTGAATTTTGTTTATGTAAAGCTTGCCATTCAGTGAGAACATCAATCCTTCGTTTTGTTTATCTGTCAAGATAAATTGACCTAGAAAATCACCCGAATCTAGGTCTGAAAATACAAGAAATTTTGGCTTAAGATCATCATACTGGATTCGAGTGTTTTCCTCTAAATTTTTCTTTGGGTAGTAAAATGTTCTAATTAAAATATTTTTAATGGGGACTACAAGAAGATATCCGTAGTTATAATTTGAATAGTAATAATACTGTCTTGTATTTATGTTTTCAGTATCAGCTTGTGTTGAGTTTTTAATTTCAAATTTGTAGTCTGGTCGGACTTCTATAGATTTAATTTCGTAATTTTCTAGATCAAAGGAATAGACCAAGTTGGAAGCTGAGAAACCATGGTAGAACGTATTGCTATTTTTATCAAAGGCGTTATAATATAAGCCTAACTCTGGCGAGAATGGGTCTTCATAAATGTTTGGATACGTTAAATATTCAAATACTGGAGTAGTGAATGCATCTGCTTGCACATCGAATACGAACACTAATGGTGCCTCTTCTATTCCTTTAGAGTCAAAAATAGCGACTTGAGTTGAAACAATCAGCTTTCCATTAGAAAAAATTATATTTTCATTTCCTATTGATAAAGATGATCCTATTGTCTCATTTAATTTGAAGGTTTGTAAAATTTGATTATCCCTATCTACTAACCAAGCGGACTTCTTAGTGATTGAAGAAACAAATATTGAGTCTAGGGTATGAATATAAAAGTCGGAAATCTGTCCAAAAAAGTTCTCATCAAAAGGCTTTTTCTCAATCAGATCTCCCAATTGAAAGTTAAATAGCTGAATCTCATTTTTAGGAGCGTTTAATAGGGCGAAAATATATGCCTCATCATTTTTATGAATTTGAATGTCTTGAGGGATGTTGCTTGTTAATGAATCTATTTTTATTCTTTTTTCTCCGATTTTATTTAATAATATTCCTTTGTTTTCCATACGTTCAGCAATACCTGTACAGTTTGTAAGTGTCGCTACAGCAAATATACATAGCAACTTTTCAAAGCTAAATGGGATGAGCTTAAAACCTAACATATCTAGTTTTTGAAATTAAAATTATTCGTTTAACGAGTCCTTTACTTCAGTGTATAGGAAAATTGTAGAATTGATGTCAAAAAGTCACAAAACTCGTAGACGTATCGACATTCCAAATCAAGTAGTATCCCAACTCTCTTCGACACTGCTCGGACCGACAAAGGCTTTTAACTTCCAACCTCCCAAACCTTTCAACTTTCTTACCCTTTAACCTCAAACACCGCCGATTCCCAAGGGCCCAATTCCAAATCAATCTCGGCTCCTTGATCCGTTACTCGAAGTTTAGTCTTCTTTTTCCCAAACATCAACTCGGAAAGCTCCCGCTCACCAGTGGGCAAGTTCCAAACTTCCAGCAATTCAGGAGATAGTTTTAAAGTCGTTTTTACCGATTGAAACTCATCAAAGTTTGTGACCACGATCAGCTTTTGATTTTCATCCCAGCGGGCAAAAGCAAACGCCTTGGCTGTGTATGCAGGGTTGTGCTGGCGATTGAAGCTTTGCAAATCCAAGTATTCCCCCATTAAAGCGGGGCTATTTCGAGTGAAATTCAAAACTTCAGAATAGTAATTCCGCAAAGCTTTTTCACTCTCCGATAGTTGCCCTCCATCAAATTTCCCTCCGTTCATCCAGCGCTGATGTGTGGGAACTCCGATGTAATCGAAAATCGAAGTTCGACTCGGATCTCCAAAGCCTGCATCCTCTCGTCCGGGTTCACCAACTTCCTGACCGGAATAGATCATCGTCGGGGAAGTGGAAATGGTAGCTGAGATAACCATTGCAGGCATTGCTTTCCAAGGGTCATTTGCGAATTGAGGACTGGCAATTCGCTGCTCATCGTGATTCTCCAAAAAGTGTAGCATGTGATGCTCGATATCTGCCAATCGATCTTGAATCTCCGAGATATGCCAAGTCGTGCCACGATCCTGAATCACATTTCGAAGCGTATCATAGAACTCTACTTTGTCGTAGAGGTAGTCCATTTTCCCCTTTCGGATGTAGTCTCTGTAAAGGCTGGGATTGTAGACTTCTGCCAAAAGAAAAGCATCTGGATTAGTCTTTTTGATATGGGAATTCAAATAAGACCAAAACTCCACCGGAACCATCTCTGCCATATCAAAGCGGAATCCATCCACGTCTTTGGCCAACCAGAATTGAGTGATGTCCTTGAACTTATTCCAGCTATCTGGCACGTTTTTCCCCTGCCAAAATTCATAATGAGCATTCCAATCGAGCGAATCTGCACCTTCTGGCAATTTCGGAAAATCGGTGCTGCCGTCAGGTCTGATCCCGTAGTTTACTTTCACCGTCTCATACCAATCGTAAAAATCAGGCTGTGCCATTCGTGAGCCATTTCCGGTCCATTTGGCTGGATTCTCATCAAATTGTCCATCGGCCAAGGGATGACGTTCTCCTCCTAGCGATTTGTAGTCATTCTTAGGCATCGGTACCTTAAAAGCTTGTCCCGGGATGTAATAGAAATTATTATTTCGATCATATTCGACAGCCGTATTATCATTTGCTCCAAAATCGCTGACACCAGTTGGATTATTTTTCCCCTCATAGCGGCGAGCGATATGATTGGGCACTATGTCAATAATGACTTTCATGTCATGGTCATGCGTGCGAGCGATTAGCGCTTCGAATTCTTCCATTCGCTTTGCAGGATCTACTGCTAGGTCAGGATTCACTTGATAGTAATCTTTCACCGCATAGGGCGAACCACCTCTTCCTTTGACTACATCTGGATCATCATCGGAAACTCCAATCGATGAGTAGTCGCCGATCAGCGCATGATGCGGCACGCCGGTATACCAGATATGGGATACTCCAAGCTTTCTGATTTCTTCTAAAGCCAAATCAGTGAAGTCGTCGAATTTTCCCGTTCCATTTTCTTCAATAGTTCCCCAAGGTTTATTGGTGGTATTGGTATTGCCAAAAAGGCGCGGAAATACATGGTAAACGACGATTTTTTTTGGATTCATAGTTGGAGTTTCTTGAGGTAAAGGTTGTTGGCAAGCAAACGTACCAGCGAGCAGAGCTGATACAATACGCAGGGTTTTTCTCATAGGCTATCTAGTCAATCTATAAATCAACAGGGTGCTTCGCTTAATTAAGTTTGGATATTCATTAAGCTTCAAAGTCTCCCCAGGAGCATGTGCTCCAGATCCGGAAGCACCCAGTCCGTCGATGCCATCCATAAAGTCTGCAACATAGGAGATGTCTCCTGCACCTCGACTTCCTGGATCGCCTGGCTTGACTTCCCCATAACCCATATCAAGACTGAGCTCGCTTAGAACTTTGGCCAAACGGAGATTTCCTTCAGTTGGGGGCATACTTGGAATTCCGTCAGTGAAGATGATTTCAGCATCGGTTTGGTTGAGGTTTCTGTCCACGATTTCTTGCATTTTGGTACGTGTTCGCTCTTTTTGTTCCTCACCAAGGAATCGCAAATCTCCTGTGACCAATGCTTCCCGGGCTACGATATTTGTTTTGCCAAGGGCTTCACCCTTTCCGGTGATGTTATCATAGCTGATATCTGATCCACCGATGATTTGGCCAGTATTAAAAGTCAAGTATTGCTCTCCTGCTAATTCTTCTCTGAATTCGGTCAAGATCCGCGCAGCCTCATAGATCGCTCCGTACCCAACTGATTCACGAAAAACACCTGCAGAATGGCTCTGTCTTCCAGAAGTCTTCAATTTCCATCCACTACTTCCTCTTCGGGCCACAGTTACGGTACTGAATCCCTGTGCAGTTTCATAGGCCAAAGCCAGATCATGCAATTTTGCGCGATCGATAAAATCCATCCGTGAGATTTGCTCATTTCCAGAGCTTTCTTCATCTCCATTGAAATAAACAGTGATCGTCTGATCCTTCAAATAACCTATATCATGTAGCGCTTTCAAGCTTGCAAAAGCCATCACATCGCCGCCTTTCATATCGTTGAGACCTTGGCCAGTTGCAGTCGAATCATTTAAAACAGTGTAGGGAGAAAAAGGCATGTCTTTCTCAAATACGGTATCCAAATGTCCAATGATGAAGATTTTCTTTCCTTTAGTACCTTTTCGCTTAGCTACAAAATGGCCAGCTCGATTCACCGCTGCGGGTAATTCTATCCATTCGGTTTCGAAACCAATTTTTTGAAATTCACGGGCAAAAACATCTCCTACAGCTTTTACTCCTTCTTTATTGAGTGAACCTGAGTTGATATTTACCACTTCTTCAAGAAGCTGAAGCGTGGAGGCGTAGTTTTTTTCGACTTCTGCGATGAGTTTTTTCTCTTCTGGAGAAAGCTGCCGGGCGAAAACTTGGGAGAATCCCAAGAAAAGGAAAATTGTAAAGAGTAAATTTTTCATATCTGAAAAATAGGCAAAAAGCTTCAAAAAGGAGTTTGCTTGCGAAGAGTATCGCATTAATCTAGCTTGAGAAAGAATCATTGGTCTAAGCCAATCCACTCATGGTAAATCTTGATAGGATGACGACCAAGCGACAGATGTCGCTAAATGAGCTTTCAGAAAAAATAAAACTAATATTGACTTTCCAATACTTAATAGTAAAGGTAAAAGTAGTCTGTTTGAGTCCCTTGGAGGTGATTTGTGAAGCTTTGGAATGTCAGCCCAGGGAAATATTTGAATGGTGGGAAGCGTAATTGATTCAGAAAGTATGAACTACCATTAAACTAAAAAATCTTCTCACAGAAGAATTTTTAGGAGGATTTTTCAGCTTTTCTGATAATTGGAATTTTTAACCTTTAAGAATTTTATTTCCGAATATCAGTGTGAGTATAAATAATATTATAAAAATAAAGAAGAGAACTTTTGCGATGGAAGCTAATCCTGCAGCGATTCCTCCAAATCCTAAAATTGCTGCGATTACAGCGATGATAAAGAATCCTATTGCCCAGCGTAACATATTTTTTATGGTTTTAGTTAATAATAGTTTCTATGAGTAGTGAAAATAAAATGCCAATGGCCAAATTGCCCTTTGGATGGATCTTAGGCCCTTTTCTCAAGAAATACTGTATATATTTATTCGCTATAGGGGCTGATTTTTCCCCATCTAATTCATTGTCTCATCAAGAAATCACCCTAATTGCGCCGTTTTTGACTTGGCATCTCAATTGAAATGAAAGTATTATTCAATTTCAATTAAACAGAATTAGATATGAAAACCGATACAAAATTAAATATCAAAGGATCTTGGAATGAACTTAAAGGGAAACTAAAGCAAAAATATGCTTCACTTACTGACGACGATTTAGTGTACAACGAAGGTCAAGAAGACGAATTATTGGGGAGACTTCAGAAAAAAACGGGTAAGTCAATTGATGCTATTAAAAGTGAGATTAATACTCTATAAAATTGTCCCATACTAACTTAACAATAAAATGAAAAATCAACTAATAGCACTAGCAGGAGCCTTTACACTAGGATTAGTCTTAAATTCTTGTGACGAAAAAAAAGCCGACAATAAAAACGAAAATGAAATCGTGGAGGTCAGAGTTGACTTCGAATCTGAGCGTAATGAAATGCGCCAAGAAATCAGAGAACTCGAATCAGAAATTGATAATGAAATAGCTAAACTGGAGGCAAAACGAGAAAAAGCTTCTGCGCAGATGAAAACAAAAATTGATGAAATGCAAGCAGAGCTAAGAGATGAAATGTCCGACTTGGCAAAAGCAGAAGATGATCTGGCAAAAGCTACCGAAAACACTTGGGATGATGTCAAAATATCAGTTAACAAATCCACGAGAGATATTGAAAAAAATTGGCAAGACTTCAAAAATTCAGTGGATGAAGCTTTCGATGGTGATAACAGCTATTCAAATACCTATTGATTTTACCTGAAAGAGGCTGAAATTCAGCTTCTTTCTTTTGGATAACCGCTTTTAACTATAGTGCCTGGCGTGAATTTCTGGAAGGAATATGGTAAACTTTCACTTCAGGAATTTTTTTTTCAGCCATTCAGCCACAAAAGCTGATTCCCCTTTTTCACGAGGTTAGATTTATGTTTACATCGATTGTGTTAAATTATTTACTTTAGTCCATAGTCTCATATACATTTCCCTCAAATAAGATTTCGAATACTGTAAGTAGTTGGAGAAATAAACATAGACAAGTGATCATGTTCGCGGAATTAGCTTTGGTTCCAAAATCAATACTTTCGCCATGTAGAATTTGATCTCTATTAAAATGAATATTCACCTCGTTGCACGTTCCGGAAAAAGGCGAAACTTTAATTTGAAATCGATTCAAATTCCCACTCTCTCAAAGGGGGTAAGAGTCTGTTCTGAGTATCAGGCGGGATTTAAAGGAAGCAAATCAGGATTAAATTTAGTAACGTGCAGGATTACGGATAATCATATTATTATTCTATTTTATCCTCATAGGGCAGGGTGGCTAGCAGATGATTGATTGCAAATAATCTCGCTTCTAATTTTTTATTCCCTTGGATAATTACCCAAGGAGCATGTTCGGAATTGGTCTTTGCAAACATCTTATTTTTATAATCGGTGTACTCATCCCAAAGTTCCTGCGCTCGCTCATCCACAGGCGTGATTTTCCAGCGTTTTAATGGATTTGTCTTGATATCTTTAAACCGGGTTGCTTGCTCGTCTTTGGTGATGGAAAAGTAAAACTTGATCAAATAGGTATTGGACTGAGTTAACATTCTTTCAAAATCATTAACCTGAGTCATGAAGATCTGGTATTCCTCTTCTGTACAAAAGCCATTTACTGGCTCTACCACAGCACGATTGTACCAGCTTCGATCAAAAAAAACAATTTCTCCAGGCTTGGGAAGCCGATTGATGTAACGTTGAAAAAACCACTGATGGCGCTCATCTGCTGTTGGTTTGTTCAAAGCCACTATCCTAAAATGTCGAGGATTAATGTATTCAGTAATTTTGCGAATTGCCCCGCCTTTGCCAGCGGCATCTCTGCCTTCAAAAAGAATGACTATCTTCTTTTTATTTTCAATGACCCAGTTTTGTAGCTTGATGAGTTCCTCTTGCCGTTGCCTGATTTCAGTGATATACTTGGTCTCATAGAGGACTTTTTTTAGATTGATTTGCTTTGATTTAAGTAAGGCTCGAAGTCCTACTTTAGAGTTTAGCAGGTCAACTTCTTCCGGGGTAAGTTTTATCTTGCTCATCTCTTTAAATATCTATTTGTAATGCACTTCTATGGAAGCGCATGATCACATTTGGGTCGGGTAATAAGGTTATTCCTGATTCGCCTTTCCCTTCATAGTCAAACTGCGAAAGCACATACCGCATGCTTTCCAATCTTGCCTCTTTCTTATCGTTGGTTTTAATGATAATCCAAGGACTGTAATTAGTATGTGTCCGGCTAAACATCTGCTCCTTGTAATGGCTGTATTCTTTCCATAGCTCCTGGCCTTTCATATCCACGGGGCTAAACTTCCATCTTTTCAGTGGATTACTTAATCGGTCATCAAATCGCTTCTTTTGTTCGTCCTGTGAAATAGAAAACCAAAATTTGATCATCTTGATATTGTCTTCATACAAGAGGTGCTCAAACTCTGGAACCTGGACTATAAACTGTTCATACTGTTCTTTGGAGCAAAAACCCATGACAGGCTCCACCACCGCTCGATTGTACCAGCTTCGATCAAAAAATACGATCTCGCCGGGATTTGGCAATTCCTTGATGTAACGCCGGAAATACCACTGTCCTTTTTCGACCTCAGTAGGTTTGGACAGTGCTACCGCTCTGGATGTTCTTGGGTTAAGGTGTTCTTTAAATCTTTTTATTGATCCCCCTTTACCGGCGGCATCTCTGCCCTCAAAAATGATGGCTACTCGCTTTTTATGAGTAGCGATCCATTTCTGGAGATTGACAAATTCCGATTGGAGTAGCGCCAGTTCGGCTTCATAGCTTAATTTTTTAAGCGTTTTCTTTAAACCTACATCCTCTCTCTTCGCAATCTTGATTAATTCCTCGCGGGTTTTAACATGTTCTAAATGTTCTGCCGTAAAATTCATATAAATACTAGACATTATCACGAATTTTAATTCATTGCTTAAATTTAGGCTGCCGGGCTTTAGATTTGTTGCGATGAAACAAATATATCCAAAACACCGTGCAGCCCTACCTAAATTTAGGGCATTGACGAGTCTAAACCAATTTTGTTACGGGCGTTTGCTTGAAGTTTTTGACAGACACGTAATTTCGTATTTATCTCAATACACTTTGAAAGGCAAACAGCGTTTGATTCCGAGTTTCAAAGAACCGAAAAACAGCAGCCTTTATGGCAGTATCTCCAAGTTGGATTTTATGTTACTTTACTTGAAAGAAAACCCTACTCAGAGCTACCACGGTTGTCTTTTTGAACTTTCGCAGTCCAAGGTTAGCGAGTGGTTCAGTCTAT
>Ga0209390_10006604_pt1 | contig 15429 bp, 10 predicted proteins | sample BON01_FD_187212 | JGI IMG/M metagenome (GOLD analysis project Ga0209390, IMG submission 187212) | Freshwater microbial communities from Lake Bonney liftoff mats and glacier meltwater in Antarctica - BON-01 (SPAdes) (version 2) | ecosystem: Environmental > Aquatic > Freshwater > Ice > Glacier... | reverse complement strand
CATTTTGAAATGAGAGAATTTCGTGAAATCATTGATTTTTGTGTAATATGAAGGATTAGGAATTGAATGTTTATAAACATGAGCATCACCTTCCCCTAAGACACGTGTTGCACAATTGAAGATATCCTCGTTTGCGCAATGTAAATAATAGTGGTAGCAATCAATACTCATACGCTTGTAAATTAACTTGCAATCGAGGCTTGTTTCCCATTTCTTATTTCTCTCAGTATAAGTAGGGGTAGGAAAATGTTCCAGCGCTACTTTGTAAAATTCAATTCCGTTATTAACAAAAATCGGAGTCTCGGTCAAGGTAAGCTTCCTTACACCATGTTTTAGAACCTTACCTCGTCCATCACATGCACCTTTCCCAGTTCTAGGTACACAAAAAAGAACATGAATTTCGATCCAAGTTGGATTTTATTATAGATATTTTCACTGCATGAATACTGTGCAGCACAGCAATCCACGTGAATGAAGAACGTTTTGTGGAGAGGATATTTCTTGCAATGTTCGCCCAATACCGTATCCATATGCATGCCAACCATGAGTTAAAGCGTTAGTAAGCTTGTGCCCTTTCAGAGTTGGAAAGATCGAGTGATGCATTTCAACAGTAAATATTTTAACAGCCATACCACCATGCAATTAAACCCAACGCGCAGAGTGTCGCAATCGTGTAATTCCAATCGCGCAATGATCACTCATCGCTGCCGCTACTGCCATCTTGCTCTTAAGGTCCTGCGTTGCAGTGAAATCGGATTCGACTATTACTTCTCTACTTCTCTTAGGTTTCTCCTATTCCCCCATCCTTTGTCACACATATGATCAATTAGAGCAGATGCACCTTTCTCGCTACGCATAATCAACTATTCCAAAGTCATATTTTTAACGACGAAAGTTAGCTGTTCCATACCGCCGCTGGAATGCATCAGCTTTTCCCAAATCTCAACGCCACGCGTTGGATTGCCTGGAATAACATCCTTGTGATCGACTCCCAACAGCCATTGTCCCTTCTTATTTTTTCTTAGGCGACAGTGGGCATAAGAGCTGCTTTTGGAATAGCATGCATTATTCAAGAATATAAATGGCAAAGGAACAGAAAAATTCGTTGCTACTAGGGAAAAATTTAACCAAGAAGCTGAGTAAAAGTATAATAGAACATAGCATGTGCGAGCAAACAATCCAATCTGGCCTTGACGTTCCGCGCGAAATGCTCTCATACAATGTTTCTACTGACGATACATCAAACATTGGTGAGGTTGCTAGTGATTTTGGTTTTACTAATAACAATCCTCCTCTTCTGTTTTGAAAGAACTCTTATGATGATGAAACGCTTTCGCTGGAGCTTTTAAGATACTATACATCCCCGAACGGGTATAGTCTGAACATGAAATATTTGAACCTTCTCTCGCGCTTCGACATGCGAATCGTTTTAAAACATTCTTCGTGATGTTAAAAGCTGGATTCTTGATAGCTACTCTAAATTGTGCTACATCACATGAATTATTAAACGCACTAACGCGCTTTGCCCATGTAGGATCAACCCATACTCTAGAAGAAAAAGGTACGCCATCCTCATAAACTGTAATATTTCAATTTGGATCATACCATGCAACATCATCATCTCTACTAGATTCGATTACAGCAGCTTTAACAGTTATAGTAGTGTCAATCCCTCTTATTTTCTTTTTGGTGGAGAAAACTTTCCAGAATCAGAATTATTTTTCAACCTTAAAAGTATTCCTTCCCTTCTCTGATAGACACCGAGGCGTCCAAAGATCTTTGTTTCCATTATCAGTATTCTTCATACTAACAGAAGCTTGAATAATGGTATCGTGAGCTTCAAGTGCAGCAGTTGCTCGCGAAAAACCTCCTTTGTTATTTGGTTGTTGGGGTTGTATAAAATTTCGTATATATTCTTCGATAATAGTATGCTGATCCTGTTCAACTTCACTTCCATCGACAACTTGACGTTTATATCTTTTACCTTTCACTAGACTTAGCTACCTCCCACTTTACAGAAAAAACTATAACCTAACATAGTTCCTGCAATACACTTCTTAACAGAATTCTTGAATACTCGCGTTTTGGTCTAATTATCCCTTTCGTAAAGAACAGAAGCGTAGAGCATCAAACCTTTCTTCAAACTTGATTATCAACAATTGATTATTAAGTCGATTCTTCGAAGTGAAACCATCAAACTTGATCAATGAGACCCATGCCTCTAACGAAATGTCTAATTCACAGGCTAGTGACTCGGAATATGAGTCAGGCTCAATGCTTGCGCTAACATTGAAGCAACGATTACGTTGTACTTTTGAAAATTAGACAGCTACCGAGTGTAACGGATGGCTTTTGTCTGCAAACGGAAGGCCTCGGTTTTTGAGCCGAAGGTTCTTGTTTTCAAAAGATATAGCCTTTTCCAATTGAGAGAGGAAGATATAATGGTAGGAGTGATTAATGGGTCGGCAAAGATAAGTTGTTTCCTTTTACGGCATTTGTCTTTCCTTGGATTTAAGGCTGAAAACTGCAATTTTTCAATAATTGCCATTAAAAACACAGTTTACAAAACGAGAGCTTCCCTGCTGGGTTCCGGTCTAGAATGGTGTTGAGATAGAGATGTATCCAGAAGGGGAGTTCTCGTTTCTTGAAATGAATCGAGGGGGTGATGCTGTATCTCTCATAAAACAACAACCCTTGGAAACCTACGGAAAAACAGTCAATTTGAAATACGTTTATTACACCAAGTCTATCACATTAATGTTTGATTTTTTTATCAAACCTTAATAATTACTTACGTCTAAAACAGGTGCATTCGGTTAAAAGTTTTCAAATGTGTTTTGTGTGGATATATTTGAGTGTAAGTAAAGATTTTATTTTGTGAGTTCGAAATGAGTTCGAAATGAGTTCAATTCGAATTCAACACAAACAAAAACGTTTTTCCTTTTTTCGTTTTTTTCCTGCCTTCGAAAATGAAAAGTGATGTTTTTGAAAAAGGTGATTGGTGACAGGTGATAGGTCCATTTTCAACTTCTTTTTTAAAAATCGTTTTTTTTGTTGTTTACACTGTCTTTTTTAAACAGTGTTTTTGTTTTCAGTTTTACAAACGAGTTTAAAATCAACCTATCACCTATCACCTATCACCTTTTCTAAATAGTGATAATAATAATATAATACAAGTAGAGTAGTATTAGTAGATATCTATCAATCACTCTATAAAAAGCGAGAGCATAATGAAGTCAATTAAAATACAATATCCTATATGTTTCAACTAAGATGTTGTTATTGATGTATCAGCTCTCTATTTCCAACAAGGTAAATAAGGCAATTTTTGCCCTTTTTGAGAAACTATTCCTATATTAAAGGTCCCTAGGGGGAGTTTGGTCAAAACGGGCAAAAATTGCCTTATTTGCCTTGTTGGGATTTACAGTTCTATTTCAATTCTATAAAAATAAATAAAAATAAATAATAAATAATAATAATAAGTATATATCAATCACTTTACTCTATAAAAAGCGAGAGCATAATGAAGTCAATTATAATATAATATCCTATATGTTTTATCTAAGATGTTGTTATTGGTACCATTTTATATTTCCTATATACGCATTATACGTTTTTTTGCTCTTTTTGGGAAAGTATCTCTTAGAGGGGTCTTTATAGGGATAGTTTGTGAAAAAGGGCAAAAAAACGTATATTGCGTATGCTGGGATTTACAGTTCTATTTCAATTCTATAAAATAAATAAATAAAATAATAAATAATAATAATAAGTATATATATAATCACTTTACTCTATAAAAAGCGAGAGCATAATGAAGTCGATTATAATATAATATCCTATATGTTTTATATAGCATGTTGTTACCAGGAGATTCTATATATTTTGTCAATAGTTATATGTATATTTTTCATACTTATATATATTTATTTATTTTGTTGTATATTTCCATTTCCTGGAACGCTCCCCCCCTACAAAATTCCACGAAAATACGTAAATAAGTATGATTCTATATAAGAAAAAAAGGAGAGCATAAATGGAGTCGAGCAACCCGAAGGGTTGTTCGTAATATGAATGGTGAAGCGCAAGCGCACACCACCCATCACACACCTATTTCCTAATTTCGTTCTCAGATTTGACATTGCAGTACTCGGGTTATTTTCCAGTGGACTTCTCCTCAGATATCCCCCCAGAAACAATTCCTCCAATTCTTATTCTTCACTGACACTTCCTATTCAATTTTCTTTGCTCGCAATTCTCTAATGATTCATTCTCCTTCCTCAAAATTCCATATTCTCTACAATATCACATTGCACTGGAAATATACCCTGTCGAATCATTCTCTTCTTTCTTCGATCTCTATTCTTTGCCATCCATTGTATCACTGCTAAATCTATTCCTTCTCCTTCCACAAAGCTTTTGCATTTAACTTGATCTAACGTAAAATTTCCAATTTTTTTCCATTCCTCCTTAGGATTATTGCTATTAAAAGTTTTCAGATCTTTAGTAATACAATCAATCCACTGCATATTCGGCCTACCTCCACATCTCACTACATCAATTTCTTCAAATAATAATAATAATTGTTTCAATTGTCTCTCATCCTTCATTCTATCAATACGTCCAAATAACTTCAATCTTTTACGTTGTATCATTAAGTGCATCAGAATCATATTCATTGCTTCAAGAATATTAGACAGTTCAAGAATATCATCATAGCTTATATAATTCCTTCATTTGAAATTAAACAATCTCATCAACAATCTCCTAGCTTCACTGTCCAACTTTTTCAATGGCTTAGCATTTAAATTCTAACGCGAACAGTTCTATAATCCCGCCGGAATCACCATACACACAAACATTTCCAACTTCTTCTTCAATCTCAAGTGCTTATTACTAATAGTAACTTTACCAAAGTTGTTATACGCCGTATACATCATTCCAATCCTTTTTTTAACCTCTGCGTCCACTGCGCTCACTGCCCTTTTGCTTTCCTCCTCTGATCCTAGATACTTGCATAGTTTTACCACTTTCATAATGTTACCTTCCATAAATAAATCTTCTTCTCTTTCGTGTTGTTCTGCCTCCACTATTGCTAATACTTGCTTCACCCCGACGAACGCCATTTCAACTTCTTTCCCAACGTTTTGGATCTCAAATTTATCTGACATTATAGAAACAGTATGAAATACGACAAGGAAAAAAACTATAGAATTATTTATCTCTCGTATTTCATACCCTATTACGGAATACGAAGATTATACGACAATCCGAATTCCCCGTAAATCAGAATACGAAGATTTTACGACAACCCAAATTCCCCGTAAAACAGAATACGAAGAGTTTACGACAAAACAAATTCCTCGTAAAACGGAATACGAAGATTTTACGAAGCCGTTCCTCTCGGATACGATATTGGAAGAGAATCCGACTGGAGACATTTTCAAACCGTCCATCTCCATATGTGAATCAATCCTTTGGGTATTTTAGTGCGTTTCAAATCAATGAGAAAAAATCTGAGAAATAGAATCAGAAAAAGATACAACCCGCGGGATTGAGGTTAACGTAGCGAAGGTGGTAGCGGAAAATAGAAGGAAACTTTGTCGAGAATGAAGACGGAAAAGTGGAACAGTCTAGCGATTGGAGTAGTTAGATATGCAAGTCGGAGCGGTGAAATTATAGCGGAGCGTGTTGCGGTTATTGAAGTTTTGAAAAAAAGTGATGATCGCGCTACATAATTTAATCCTCCATCACGAAGAACACAGAATGAAGTTGAAATCGGAAAATAGAAACACTTAAACAAAGTTATGAAAAACGATCCTGACAAGAAGAACACAGATTGATGTCGAAACCGGAAAATAGTGAAAAAAAATGAAGATACTAACTTAGACAAATTTAGTTCTAAAAACGAATCTGACACGAAGAAACTCAGATTAAATTTGAAACCGCGAAAGAGTTGTAAGAAATTAAGAAACCAACTTAGCTAGCAGATCGAGCCTTGGTAAAATCGATGAATAGAAAATCATATTGAAAGTTATGAAAGACGAATCTGATATGAAGAACACAGATAAATATTGAAACCGTTGAAAAGTTATAAAAAATGACGACACCAACTTAGTTAGCAGATGGAGATCTCTTGCAAATCGATAAATAGAAAATAGAAAACTATATTGAAAGTTATGAAAAGCGAATCCGATATGAAGAACACAGATAAATATTGAAACCGTTGAAAAGTTATAAAAAATGACGACACCAACTTAGTTAGCAGATCGAGCTCTCTTGAAAATCGATAAATAGAAAACCATATTGAAAGTTATGAAAAGCGAATCCGATATGAAGAACAAAGATAAATATTGAAACCGTTGAAAAGCGGTAAAAAATGAAGAAATCAGTTTAGTTAGAAAAGCCATCGAGGGTGTCATAAAATATCAACGAAGTGTGGCGGGAGGTGAGGTTTCTGAAGTTTTCTGAAGAAAGTGAGTCTGCTGCCGATATTTTTTACCCCTGGATGGCTTTTCTAACTGAAGGGTTCGACTTGCATAATGAAATTAGATCCGTTTGTTTCAAGAATACTTACAGATAAATATCCAGAATATCTCCCGTATGTTGACGCAAGTGGATGTTTTAAGGGGAGGTGCCTTAAAACAGTTTATGGTATGCTTCAAGCAAGTCTTCAGCAATTCACCTGTATGAAACAAGTTCTGGTAGGAAAAATGGGTTTTTCCCAAAATTCCAAAGATCCGTGTGTGTTCACATCCCTTCGACCATCAGGAGAATTCGTTCGATGTGGTTTATACGTCGATGATTTAATAGGCTTGGGCACAACTTCCGATCTAGATGTTGTTCATAAGGAGTATAAGACATACGTTCCAGATATTACTTCAGTGACTGGAAACGTCCACAGCCATTAGTTAGAAAAGCCATCCAGGGGTAAAAAATATCGCCGGCAGATGCGCTTTCTTCAGAAAACTTCAGAAACCACACCTCCCTCCACACTTCGTTGATATTTTTGACACCCTCGATGGCTTTTCTAACTAAAACTGATTTCGTCATTTTTATAACTTTTCAACGGTTTCAATATTTATCGAATCAGATTCGCTTTTCATAACTTTAATATGATTTTCTTTTTATAACTTTTCAACTTTTTCAGTATGTATCTGAGTTCTTTGTATCAGATTCGCTTTTCAACGGTTTCAATATCTATCTGTGTTCTTCATATCAGATTCGCTATTCAACGGTTTCAATATTTATCTGCCTTCTTCATATCAGATTCGTTTTTAGTACTAAATTTGAATATGATTTCCTAATTGAAACTAGCGATTTTCCCGAACGCACAATCTGTATTCTTCATGTCGGGCAAAGTCTCTAGCTCTTACAATTAAGTGACTTTCTAGTTTTTATTTTTCCGTGGCATGGTATAATTTCTATCCACGGTCTATTCTACTTCTTATCTTTAAGTTTGGGGAAAAATACAGATGTGCTAACTTGAGTCGGACTCACTAGAATCGGATTTTTATATATTTATTTTCCTTTAAAAAAAAAACGTTACTAATCGGAAAGCCGACGGTCGAAAATAACGTTACCAAAACATCGAAAAAATATCAATCTGCATCTGCAAAAAGCCTCTTTTTCGGTGAAAATATTTCCTTGGGAAAATTTTCAGGCAGGCAGGATACTATTATGAAGTTCGAGAATTCCATATGCGTGGTACGTATGGAATTCCAGTCGGTATGGAATATGGAATTTAATATTAATCTTTAAACTTTTGGAGCGTAATCATTGAATCTATATCTCTCTAACACTACGACCGAAAACATAATTACCATCCCATCGCTTCGCCAACGATTGTCGAACTCTCCTTCATTGATCCTTTACCCGTATAGATTGTGTCAAAAAATATCTACCTAGTTCTCTTGCTAGCTCCTAATATTATGTTCTAGTTTTGATTGTTCCTTGGTATGAGGTTCGATTTCAATATCTCTAAACGTGACAGATTCTGTGTATCTCTGTGTTAGCTTATCTTTTGTGAAGAAAATATATAGTAATAAAATTAATTGGCACGAGTGTTCTTCTAGCTAGCCCTTCCTAAGTGTCTTTAAGTTTTTTTGTTGAAATTTTCTGGGTAATCTATTGGGGCTGGTGGTTTGTATTATAACTCATACCCAATAGTATGGTTTCGCAGAGAGGACGACGGTGTCCCCTGTAGTTCTTTGACTTTATTTGGCATTGTTATTGGTTTGGTCGAGAAAGAGTTTTGGATAACATTAGTGGTGGTCTTGGATATAGATTCATTGTTTTTGGTATTGTTGGCAGTGTTGGACGTGACTGATACTTTCTCATCTATCGACTGCTTAGTTATTAAATTCTTTAAATCATCCATTTCGTAATACGACTTTGAAAAGTTCAGTACGATTGACTCTATATAAGCCATCTTTTTGAACAACTCTATCACTGCTACATCTACTTCTTTTAACTTTTCAGTATTCGGTAATATTTGAGCACTTGTAACCGCTTCTACTGTCGTCATTATAGCCTCCAATTTCGTATTCAATTCCTTTTTCATCTCCTGCATTTCATCAGATTTAGTTTTCACTTCGTCTGTGATGGTGGCTATTTTCTTATTCACTTCAGTGAAATTCTCTTCACAATTCTTTTCCACGTCTGCTAAATTCGACAATAATTCCTCCTTGCAACTTTGAACGTTATTGACAATGCTTTTAAACTTTTGACTTGTGTTATAATCATGGTTACTTGCTGATTTTTTTGCGAGGTGTTTCAATAATTTAGTGGTGTCTCTGCTTTCGGAAGATAAGTACTTCGATGGCGGGACTTCTGAGTCGAGTGACATATATATATATCAACGCACAGGATATTTATATGTAAAAAATCCCATGTGCGTGATTGTTGGCAAACGCACTAGATCATCGTGGTCACTTAGCGACTCTTTGTATGTATGGTGTTAACCATTTGTCGTCCTGGATTATTTGGTAGTCGATTTCCTTGAGGGAGAAGTACGACGCAATTTTAAAAAACATCTTCCGCCTCCTCAACTCAGGCAGGAGGTTGAAGCTGTCGATTATCGTAGCCTCTCTTTCTGTGTACTCACTGTCTGCGCGTGTGACTAATATGAAGTATTTAATGTCACGTTTTGTAATCCACTTTAGAAGGTAGGGAAGGATGCGTGATTTTCCGTCTATAGGAAGGCTGTTGAAATTCTCCATAATCGACTTGAAGCAATCGGGAGGGTTCGGTGACGGCGTTTCTATCAGCATGTCTTCCTTTATATGTTGGAAGAGGATTGTTTTTGGTGGGGGCATGTCTAGTGTTGAGTCTAGTGTTGAATTTGGGTTTAAAGGGACGGGTTGAGTGTCTAGTGTTTCCAATGTTTCAGAGTTTGCGGTGTTGTGTGCTTCTTTCTTCTTTGTCTTGTTTTCTTTAAGTAGCGATTGTGCCATGATATAATATACCTAAAGAAGTTTCCAACCCCTAAATGATTCGATGATTTCTATAGTTTCTTTTTACACTTAGACGGCGTCGTCTGAGTCTTTAGCTCTCCTATTACAGTGTAAGCAAACGACCCGTAAGTTCCCGATTCCGTGCCCTAGATTGTTGTTCACTCGATCGAAGGACATGCTTTCGTTCAACCCGCATTCGACGGATAGCATGTTGTCACACGGACGATTCAACAACCCCTGACATCTCTTATAATGGTGGAACATCAACATCTCTGTCATTTTTCCGACGTCGTACGTCTCTCCTGTTCTCCCCTTGGCTCTGTCAGTTTGTACATAGTGTTGAAGCTTGTGTTCAGCGTTAGCTTTGTATTGTGCTTCGGTCGTTTCCAGCTTAGGGAGGATACGGACGTAGATATTTTTCAGGTTTTGTGCTCTCGTCACGCAAGTCCAGAACCAATTCTTCGAACAGAGATTTTGAGATTCGTACATATGGATCACGTACCTGTTCGGGATGGTGCTTCCCTGTGTGGAATGTCCGGTTCGGCAGTATGGGTATCTAACAGAGCATTTGTCGACGAACGATTGGACGACAGAAACTCTTTTGCCCTCATGATTGAGAAACGTGTACTTATCGTTCTTGTTCTTAGGTTTCCAAACTAATTTAATATGGGTGTTGATGATGAGTTGATCATGGTGCTTGCGAAGGATATAGATTCCCCTCTCTTGGCAAAAGAATTCTAGCAACTGCTCAATTAAAGGGTGAGTGAGCATCTCCCCATACTCTTTCCAAATCTTAAGGGCGTCGCTGTAAGATATTGAAGAGTCGCCACTGTCGCCAACAACAATTCTATCGCCGACAATCTTTGGCGTGATAATGTCTCCGATCTTGTAGGAGAGGAAAGGGCGTTTGACAAAGTACGTGCCGTCCCATAGGTCGAATCCTTCCCTCTGTTTGAAGAGTTCTTTGTGGATATCACTGTTCAACGCCACACTATATTTATTCGAATATGCCAGATGATGATCAATGTTCTTCGCTTTGATGTCGTCGAAGCTACTAATCAGTCCTCCGATGAGCTTCTCCTCCGCAAGATATCGAACGACCTCAGCAGGTGAAAGCGGTGCTTTTGGATTGAACAGATCTTGCTTGATTCTATTGAGTCGGTGGTGGTCTTGAAACATCCTTTTGTTAATCTCTAGATTAACGAAATGAGGAGCGATCTTAGTCAGCGCTTGCTGGATAACAGAACTGTACGGTATCAGCATTGTGTCCCCGTACGCCAGTTTGTTGATAGCTTCGTTTTGTAAAACGTCTCCCAAAATAAGAACTCGCATATTGGAATTGCGACGAATGTGAGTGTAGAGACGAAAGAGATTGTCCAATGAGATTAAATAGGCTTCGTCGATTATGAGAAAGTCAATTTCGTCGAAGTTTATAGGTGACTTCTTTTGGTTCACCTCTCCCCCCTCGATAACCAAACCCAACGCTTTACAGTCCGTGATGGCTTCATAAGCTTTCCATGTGTCTACTAATAGGTGGCCGTAGGGGCATATGACTAGGTACCTCCAGTTTGGATTCATTTTGATTATTTCTCTAGCGTAGTACGACTTTCCAGAACCAGCATCACCCAACAACGTTAGGACTCTTTCCTTTTCCAACATTTGGTTTAAATTTATTGCGAACGTATTCTTTCTAGCATCGGTACAGTTCCAAAGGTCTTCGCCAGGGACTGTTACACACTCAGGCATTTTCTTCATTGTGTTTTGTTTGTGATCCATTTGTTTGTCCCTATAAGCTTCCAGGCGTATACAGGCATTAATGTCCCGCGATGGGGGGGTCGATCCAAATTCTAGATGGTACTTACCTAGACTGTCAAACTGAAGAGGAGGTTTTGAAATGGAAATATCCGAATTAGCATTGGCGAATTGAATGAGGGGGGAGTTATTCATTTGTATTTGATTATATACTATACCTACATCGCCACTCTTAAGTCTTTTTTTCCTTTTTCCTTTCTCCTTTTTCAACCCTCTGTCATTCATGTATGTGGCGTGGGACATATGGAATTCCATTTGGAAAATTCCATAGCGAGGAAAATGGGATTTCTTTCGCGTATAAAAATTGGTGGAAGGGACTTTCACTTGCGTTGCGGGCCAAGTAATAATGAGTTTTGAGTTTTGGTTTATTTTTTTATGTAAATTAATCATAGCTAAGAATTAACCATACTTATAATCAACGTCATCATCTTCGTCGTTATCGTCATCATCGGCATCGTCATCGTCATCGTCATCATCATCATCCACATCATCATCCACATCATCATCAACAACATGTTGGCTGTGCGCCTTTTTAGCCACGGCTTCAACACGATCTTGTCCCTCCTTCTGTTCCTGCTCAGTGATCTTGTCAAAGTCACTGTTCGGGGGAAGGCTCATTCTTTTGGACAGCCACCTGTAGTTCACAAAATTTGACTCCGCAACGAAGATACAGTCTGTTTTCACGGCAATTGGTAAAAGCGTGCCACTGTCAATGATTCGTAACCACATCTTCATGATGCAGAGACGATTGTGGTTGTACTTCATTAGACTGATGGCTAAGAATCCCTGATCAAATGTCGACGTTCGATTGCTTTGAATGTTTAAATGTAGCGTTGGCTTCTTGTTTTGATAGTCATTGTTAATACGCTCCCACTTTTTCTGTTTGTATGTGGAAGACTGCAGAATACCGAACTCGTCGGGACAGTCGTGTTCTTGCTCGGCGTGACAGTAATCGTGTTGACCCATCTCCTCCAATAATGCCTCCTCCACTTGCTCCCTACATTTTTCCCATGTTACGTCAGCTAGATTGCTTCTCACCCTCACCCGACTGATTCCTTCGTTAGCACTGTACACATTATTGGCTTCGGATCGGCTGAAGAAACAATCGGCGGTGATATCATGGCTTTGAAACTTGTCGGCACAACCTAGCAAAGTGTTGGGGATGAGCTTCTTCTGTTCATTATTTAAGTTTTTGTTGGCGTAAAGTCTCTTGAGATCCACCGACCAATCGATGGTTCTCGTCATATAAGGTTCGGCTGAGGCGGTTATTTTGAACGTTACACCTGGGAGCATTGTGATCACCTCTTTTAGGTACTTGCCGTAGTAGAGTACTATCTTTTTATCGAAGATCAAATACCTTGCGATGTCATCCTCGCCCAACTTCTCGGTATGGACTTTGTAGATGGTAAAATCGGAAAGCTTGTAAGCGTTCTCCTTTTTCATGTAAAGGGGTTTTTCAAATTTGACCATTTCGCTGAACGGGCTGAAAATCGGAATACGGTTCATCTCCAACATGTTGGAAGCGTAGGCTTTGTTTTTATCAATACCCCCGATACACTCTTCACTTAAGTAAGAGTCTATCCCGAACGACGGCGGAGAACACCTGTACGTCCGAAGTTCATGTGAGAGCGAATCACTGTAGTTAGATAGGTTCGCCTTCGCGTACAGCTTCGTATAAAACAATTGGTATTCGGTGTTGTAGCTATCGAATTCATCGTGCGTTTGAATGGCTTGGGAAACAACGTCTGCGTCTTTCTCTGATACCTGGCTACCCATCATGTTGCCAATCACTAGCCTGGCGTCTATGTATTGTGCCTTGTACACGACGCTGAACGATTTAACTTCATCGCTGTGACGACCGCTCAACCGTAATTGGTTGACTATGAGGTTGTGTTTCAATTTTAGTTCGTACGCTATTCTCACAAAGTCTCCGCGGTAGTGGTACGTGGCACAGACTTTTTGAACTTGCTTGCTCTTCACCTTGGCATTCTGCTGGGCCCACACCATTTTCATGAGCACGTCTACCATCTTCTTGGCGTCCGCTTGGATGCTGGTGTAGTCCGTGTCGATTGAAACTCCCAAAGGTGGGTCAAAGTTACGGCGTATTGGGTACCTACAGAATGAAAAATCTTTCGTTTTCGGCTTTGCTTTTGGCACTTGGTAGTACTCTTGGACGAGAATCTTGGGAGAGTCTGATGCTACTGGGTCAGAGTCGATGAATTTAGCGAACTTAGTAGCGAGAGTTGAAGGTATGAGGTTCACGTGGGCATTGGAAATGATTAGTTTCAACCCCGTCACACCGAGCGGTTTTGTCATAATGTCATTCGAAGGCATGTGTTTGAAGACCAACGTGGCCCTGGGAGTGATGGCGAAGCAACGCATCGAATACATCTCTAAAAATGGCTTAAATTGATTGAGAGACAAGCGGAGTGACCCGTCTTTACCAAAGGGAACTCCACAGATGTCACTGATTGTGTTGTACGTCGGTGGAGGGTACTTTTTCATGCTCTTATCCTTCCACCATTTTACCTTGCCAAAATTGACCCCGCTTGTAAGGTACATGTGATGGAGTGCGCAGGTGGGTAGACAACTGTTCGGTCGGTACGGAATGCCGGTGAATTTCTCAAACTCCTTCGGATACTCAGCGTCAGTACGGACAATTTGACTGTCGTCCATCTTTAGCAACGACCCCTCAAAAAAATCGCTGTCGATATAGGTCGAAGCAAAATCATCTCCCAATGCCACGACGCTGTCTGCCAACCCTTTCGGCGAAATTAATTCATCTGTGTCGGAAAAAGGGATATCAGAAATCATTCTTATCTCCATAAGGTTGTGAGAGTTGATATTCAGTTTCTCGTCGATTTCATTGACAAATTGTTGGAGCATCTCACGGTTTTCTAATTTTGGGGTGTGTTTCTTGCGCATCAAATGGTGTTTGGTTTTTGTTTCGCCGTTCTTTTCGCTGTGGTCGATAAATTCTAGAAATTGTATGATGGATGCGTAGGGATTTTCAACGTCTACAAAGTCCTGGTTCTCGTCGAAGAAGGTGTACACAACGTCTTGCTCCTTTATGTAGGAGCAAAACTCGCAGAACGCTCGGAAAACGGGGGCTGTTATGGTCGAACGGTAGAATGTCCAACTTACTCGATTCGTTATGTTTTTGTCGTGATGCCACGTCTTGAACCTTATCTCAACGTTGTGGATTTGGTCGTTGTCCTTCGTCAACTTATTGTGTAATGTTATCAGTTCCTTGTTGGTTAGCATGCGATTCTTTAACGCAGTGAATTTATCGGCGTCTCGAACAACTCTGGAATTCCTAGGTTTCGCTTTCGTTTTGCCTTTTGGTTTTGACGTAGAGGATGGAGTGACCTGTTGTTTTATAATGTCGCTCATGGGGGTAAGGATACGATTCGATCTGTACGCCTTAGTGAAGTTCGAACTGAGCTTGCGTGATTTTTTCAGAAACACTTTCAATTTACGAGGCTTGGAAACGCAAACGTCGACCGTCCATTTATCCTTGTTTGTTGAGTTCGGTAGTACCCTAGAGTGCTGAATGTATTTCAAGTAGTCAGCTGATAATCTCATCTGCTGGTCATCCTCAAACATGGGAATAGTTTGAATATTCTTTGTAGCAACTTCGACTGAGAAATCGGAGGGTAGGACGAGTTTTTCGATTTCGACGATTTTATTTTGTGGGCTGACCATCAGTATATATTAACATATATCGGTTGGAATTCCTAAATCATTATCGCTCTTTTCAGTCGGAGGAAGAATCTTATAAAATAATAAATAAAAAAGGGTCGTTTAATTTTTATTCAATCTACGGTTTAACCCTTTTAACCCAACCCCCCTTTTTTTAAACTCTAGCTTCAATTCATCCTTCTAAACTCCTCTTTCAAAAACTATTCTATATTGGTGTTTGCCAATATCCTACCAACCGCACACTTTAAAGTCAATTCCGACCACCTTCAATCATCTCTCGATAACCAACAGTCAAAAATAAGATGATCCGTAGGCTCACGTCATATCTGTTCCCATTCTTCCTCCTAATAATTTAAAAATTCTCCTGGGAATGATCTTGGGATAAATATCTGCCCGTCTCATTTAGATAAATGTCAGCACCAACTTTCAATTTGAATCTCAAATCCATCAATTGAGACCCTTC
>Ga0209390_10006603_pt1 | contig 15430 bp, 5 predicted proteins | sample BON01_FD_187212 | JGI IMG/M metagenome (GOLD analysis project Ga0209390, IMG submission 187212) | Freshwater microbial communities from Lake Bonney liftoff mats and glacier meltwater in Antarctica - BON-01 (SPAdes) (version 2) | ecosystem: Environmental > Aquatic > Freshwater > Ice > Glacier... | reverse complement strand
CGGTTGCATTCTATGATTGGCGTCACAATGTCTTGTTGGTAGAGCACGAGGCTCAGCCCTGGACGATCCTTGCCTTTGAATGCAATCCTCTGACAGGCACGTTCGTGACAGCAGGCGTACGACATGTATACTTCTGGCGGCTCTCCGGCAGGAATCTAACGATTCAAATGGCACTAGTGGAGCAAAGCCAGACTCTGACCACCATCGCCTTTCTTGGCGAAAACGAGCGATCCAATACAATTGTAGTGGGAAATACTACAGGACATTTGCTGTTGTGGAGAGAAGACAAGGAAGCATTTGGGAGCATGGCCCCTGATGAAATTATCGCTGCACACAGTGGCCCAGTGTTTGACACAACGACTGATGAAAATATGCTCCTTACCTGCAGTAAAGGTGGTGAGGCTCGCATATGGAAGCATGAAGGAAGGTGTAAGATCTCATGTGAACACGCCGTGACTATCCAGATGCCGCAGGATAGCTCATCGTGCCATTTGTGCGGCAAAACCGATGGGATACCTTTAGCATGCCTTCGCTCTATTGTCAGAATCAAGGAACAGAAAACGGGAAGCTATTTGCTTGTAGTTGGTACTGGCAACAACAGTATTTACGAGGCGTTCGTCGATGAGACCGCAACAACACTCGAAGCCAACGTAATCATGCCATCACATTCAGAAGGCAGCATCGTTGGGTTGGCGTCGCATCCTGGCAAGGCCATTTTTGCTACGTGCGGCGAGGACAGGAGCGTAAAGGTGTGGGATCGGGAAGAGCGAATCATTTCACGGGAAAGGCATATGGAATACGAGCCCACTGCTCTCACATTTTCTGCGGACGGGTCGAGGCTAGTGGTTGGTCAAAGCACGGGCCAGATCGCGATTCTCAACTCCTCGACCTTAGAATACATGGCAGGGGTGGACCGGGCACCAAAACGCAAAGTGCGCGATCTCAAATTCTCTCCCGACGGACGATTTCTTGCTGCAGCATCAGAGGATTCTAGAATCTACGTGTACGCAATTCCATTGACGAGAGTATTCGTAAGTTCAGAATCTCCAGTTCAAGCTGAGGGGCGCGACACCTTGCAACTGATTGGTGTGTGCAGAGGGCATTCGCGAAGTGTCGTGCGCCTGGATTGGTCGTCTGATGGCACCCGCATGCAGAGCGAAAGCGACGACTATGATACTATCCTCTGGGATATGAGTAAGAACAACAAAGAACGCTATGATCCCATTCGAAATGCGCAAGTGCATAACGAAATCCCATGGCAGACTCGAGACTGCCTTTTAACGTGGCATACTTCAGGGCTACTCTCTCCTGTGGCTGACTTTCACACACTTCTTACTTCAGCCAGATCTAAATTGGGAGATGCGCTGGCGGTTGGAGATTGCAACGGCGGGTTACGACTTTATCGTTTTCCCTGCGCTTCAAACGACAGCCGCTTTCGAATCTACCATGGCCACTCGCTTGGAGTGTCGAAAGTGTGCTTCAGCTATGAGGACAGGCACCTAATATCAGCAGGCTCTCGAGATCAGACTATTTTTGTGTGGCATCACCTCATTATACCTGGTCCCGAAGAGACTGATGCAATCATCGACGAAATGATCCGGAACAAAAAACACTGCCACGCCAAAGTTGCCGCCAAAGGGGGGCAAGTTGAACTGGATGTAGTGCCGGCATATCTCAGCAAGGTTGTCACTCCAACTACATGGAACGCGGAAGAGGCACTTTTAGACGACGGCACTGAACTGGAGATCACAATGGAACACGTGCATGGCTTCAGAGGTGCGGGTCGGAATCAAAACATCCGCAATGTAGGCCAGGACGAAATCTTGTATCTTGCAGCCATGCTTCTGGTGATTATGGACTTAAAAACTAGGAGGCAGCGTTTCTTTCGCAAGCACGAGCACGACATTACGTGTTTTGCCGTTCATCCTGGTGGTGAAATGATTGCCAGTGCCGACTCAGGTCAAAGTGGCAAAGTACTGGTGTGGAATGTGAAGACTATGAACGTGGTGTCTCTGGTGTCTACACTACCAAAACAATCAGCCTGTGCCTTGTGCTTCTCGCAAGATGGCAATTTACTCTTTTGTGCCATGGACAATCAGGAAAACACGGTACTTTGTGTGGAATGGGAATCGAACAAAAAAGCAGCTCTGGAGAAGGGTGGAGCAAACCAAGTGCTGGCTATTGCTTCTCATCCAGATGGAGACGTCGTTGTAACGTGCGGCTATAAGCACGTTAAGTTTTGGACTGTCGAAAAGGGCCACATGTATTCGACAAATGGGACATTTGGAGCCGGCAAGCCGCAGACGATGATATGCATTGAATTCACCCAAGAAGATGAGGGTGTCCAGCCTATGACTTTGACAGGAGCCCAAAATGGGTGCATCTATATATGGAAAGAGCATCACCTGCACCGTATTATTGTTGCGCACAGCAGCCCGATCCTCGATATGTTCATGACATTTGATGGAGTAGTTACATGCGGTATCGATGGACTGGTACGTCTGTGGAGCGCCGAGTGGACGAGCTGTGCCCGTCTAGATGTTGCAGAATTGACGCGCGGTCTGCAGGGCTATAGCGCTGGTGTTATGACTCCTGTCCAGAGTGTGCTGCTGCTCAAAGAAGAAGACGCGCAGAGCGAAATGAGGCGGTTCGTGGTTGGGATGGAGTCCAACGAAGTCTATATTTTTATCTTCAATGGCAATCCTGAGGAAGTTGATGTGCTTCCAGAAACTCAGATTTTGGTGCAAGGGCATGCAACAGGAGCCTTATGTCAGGTATGTGCGCATCCAAGCTTGCAAGAGTTTGCGACGATTGGCCACGATCAGACTCTACGGACGTGGGATTGCGAGCAATATTCTCCCATCATTTTTGTGCGGCTTCCGGGAATGGGCTCTGCGCTGACGTATTTTCCAGACGGAAAGAGTCTTGCAGCTGGCCTGACCAACGGGACTGTGCTCCGAATTGATTGTGAAAGCGCTAAGATTGAAAGCGCTAAGATTGAAACTATCCTGCAAAAGCGAACAAAGACTGTGACGAGGATCAAATTTTCGCCCTCTGGAAAGCTGCTTGCAGTTGGTTACGGAAACGGAATTATTGACGTGCTTGATGCTGGAGCCGTATGTTTACTTATCTTTTCCTGCAAGGCCATTGGAAGTATCGAACAGGTAGATTTTTCGACAGATGAACACGTTCTGCAATGCAGCACGAGTGCCATGGATCTTTCCTTTTGGAATTTGAGCAGTCACCCTGGCAAACAGATAAGTCGACCAGCTGAGTTCCGTGACAAGTCATGGGCCACATGGACAAGCCGCTTCGGATTTGCTGTGCAAGCGCTGTCACCAACCGTCCGAGAGATTACCAGCGTTCAAAAAGGTCACGGGCCTCTGCTTCTCACTGCTCTTACTTCAGGTAGATTTGCAGCCTATCGATACCCCGCTATTGGGGAGTCGGTGGAGGGCAAAAGCTTTCACGCGCACCTTGCGCCCATGGCAGATCTTTGCTTGACCACAGGGGACCAACGGCTCATTTCAATTGGTATGACTGATTGTAGCATAGTGCAGTGGAAGGTTTCACTGCTAGCTCCTGAGACGACTAGACCACAGAATGGGTCTGATGTACCCACTGAGTTGAAGAAGGATGCTCTTGTCGGAACCCGTATCGTCTTTTTCTTCCTGGATTATGTCTTTGATGAGTGGGAGTCCAAGATGGAGGATGTGTTTATAACAAAATTAGCCAAGCTTGACTCTAATTTGTCAAAAGAAGGCATCAAAGTCGTTGAAGCTCTACCAGGAAGCGTGATTCTGAAAGTGCAGATCACATCTCCAAGAATCAGCAAGGTAATGAGTATTCTTGAAACAGATCACAGGAATCCAGTAGGTCATCTAAGAAAAGATTTAAAGGTTGTGCACCTCATTACTGACGAGGACATTTTCTTTTCCGCCTATCGCCCAAAGCCCGACTCCACTTATCTTTCGAGGATTCCCACGGTTGAAGTCATCCCAGAAATTTCGCAGGATCCAGATTTGCAGAAGCCCTACATCTCGACCAGTTTCCAGCCAAATGTCACGTCGCATAAAGATACGTCCAGCATACCAGTCAAATATCTCGAATTAGAACACGTGCACGGATTTGCTGGATTTAATCGGATCGGAAATCTCTTCTACGTGCAAACAGGCGAGGTGCTCTTCACGGTTGCTACTGTTGCTGTAGTGCACGATGTCGACACTGGGCGTCAGTGCTTCTTTCGCAAGCATACCGATGAGATTGTGGCTGTAACTCTACACAAAGATAGACAGCTAGTCGCAACTGGCGACAACGGATCTTCCAGCACTATTTTTGTTTGGAGTTCCGTGACGATGGAGGCTCTGATGCGACTCAATGCAAATCCAATGGGCTCCGTGGTGAGCGTGTGCTTCTCAAGTGACAGCACCAGGCTTATTGTCGTGAGCGAGATCGCTGAGGCCATTGTCGAGATTTTTGAATGGTAGGTCTTTGTTTCTGCTTGTTTTGTTTTTCCTGTCCTTTTTCCTTGACAAGGATGCAACTCTCTCTAACTTGGAAAGATTGATTAGGCGCAAGAGGAAGCTGCACGTGGCCCAGCAGATTGACCGCAACAAAATTCTTGCTGTGAAAAACAATCCATACGACGAGGCTGCCACCATGACTTTTGTGACCTCTGGTGTGAATCACATCCGCGGATGGTCCCTCAAGGACGATGTGCTCAAAGGACATAGCTGGACCGGTGAGATGCTCATTCTTCACTGTTTTTCTAGAGCATGTGTCGTGTTTTGTTGTTTTGTCCTTGTTGTTTCGTTTTTTTGCTGGCTCGTGCGTCACGAAGGAGACTGGTGTGTAAAACGAGGGGTCATTTTGATTCCTTTTTCCAGGTGATTCTAAAGGGAAGGGAATCCTGCAGACTATGCCGACCATATGTTTTCCATCGAAGAATTGTGTGGTGGCTGCGACGCAAAACGGAAGTTTATACGTCTTCAAAATGTCAAGTGGCAGTTTAATGCATGTCAAGACTATTGAGAAGGCGCATAAAGGACCTATCTTTGAGCTGTGGTGCAATGAATCAACTGTATTGTCTGGCGGTAAAGACGGGATACTGCACCGCTGGCGTTTTTCTGTTAAGCTCGGCTCTGCGGATTTACAATATCTAAAATCGAGCGATATACGAGCGGAGATTGGCTGCGCCGACCCTGTTGCTATCAAAAGTATTTCCTGCAGGGAAAATCCTCCGGCCATCATCGTGGGAACCTCAAATAATCAGGTGTTTGAAATCAACGAAATCTCCAACCAGAACAGTCTCGTTGTGATAGGTCATGCAGGTGGACATTCTGCAAAAGCTCTCAACCAGTCTCTTTCGCTGCATCCGTCTAATCCTGATCTTATGCTCAGCGGTGGCGCGGATGGTAATCTCATTTTGTGGGATCTCATGCATAAAAAGTGTCTTGAGCAACGGATGATGGACGCACCCATTGGTGCTGTCCACTTCTCTAATAATGGAGAGTGTTTTGCAGTGGGACTCAAATCCGGACATATTTTTGTTCATCACGGTACTGGGGTGAAGGCAGAAATGCTTGCGCCCGAGAAGCAGAGATCGCATGCTGTTCATGTTGTCAAATTTGCTCCCAACGACCATTTTCTGGCCGTCGGTCGTGATCCCAATTGGATTGACATGTACGATGTGGCTGGAAAACAGTGCACTTTCGTGGCGACTCTTAAGGGTCACGCGTCGCCTATCACAGAAATTGACTGGTGACATTTTTGATTTAAATTTTTCATTTTTTGCTTCTGTGCATTTTGAGTAGATTCTCTCAGACCGCTCACATGATTGAAATGTTGCAGGGAGAAGGGGAGCCAAATTCTGCGAAGTGTGAGCTCATCGTTAGAGCTTCTTTATTGGGACGTTCCTGCAAAATTGCAGATCAGACGCATCGATGACTTAGAAAATGCCGAGTGGCACACATACCACTGCAAATTGGGTTGGTATGCCAAAGGAATCCTACAGGCTTGTGGAAACGAGCACAAAATTTTCTCCATTGACGTTACCAAAGATTTTCAGATGATTGCTGTCAGCAGCTGTGATGGCGAAGTGAAATTGCTCCACTTCCCTTGTATCGATGCTCTTTCATCAGCACGTGTTGCCACCGGTCATTCACCTTTGGTGACTAGGCTGAGATTTGCGAGCAATAGTCAAAAGCTGCTGACACTGGGAGGCAAAGATCAGAGCATCCTGCAGTGGAGACTCATGGAGACCACGTTGGATCCGTTGGTGAAGGTGTTGGTGAGCAAGGCAGAGGCACACAAGCCATTGTATCAAGTGCCGTGCAATTCCCAGATGGAGACAATGATGATTGCATCAGTTGCACGACGACTGGAGCGTGAGGAGCCACCAACTAGCCATTTAGAACTTGAATTCGTGCATGGCTATAGTGGGCACAACAATAATGCCAACTTGTTTGTCGTGGCAAGTGGCGAGCTCTTGTATAATGCGGGAGCCTTGTGCGTTGTTTTTGATCACCAGACTCAATCTCAGAATTTTTTTCGCGAGCATCAAAACGATATCATGTCTATGGCATTGCACACTGATGGTATCCACGTGGCCTCTGCAGATTGTGGCATTTCGCCTGCGATTTGCGTGTGGAACGTCGAAGCCCTTGTGTGTGTTGCCCGGCTTGATGGTGGGGGTCTTCCAGGCTTTGGGGGTTTTGAATCGGGTGTTTCAGCGCTGGCCTTCTCACCGGATGGAACGCAGATTGCTGCAGTCGGTGCTGACAAAGACCACACAATATACCTTCTCGATTGGCATGCGAAGCGCACGGTTGCTGCGGGCAAGGGCGGTAGTGGACGCATTCTGGCTTGTGCTTTTTCCCCGTATGAAAAGAGTGTGATCACTTGCGGTGTTCTACATGTCAAGTTTTGGACGAACAGTGGTGCAAAGATGATTGGAAGGGAAGGTGTTTTTGGCAAGCATGTGCAAAAGTGCACCATGCAATGCCTAGATGTCAACCCAGCCAATTTTGCGCAGCATGCTGGACAAAAGGGCGTGACGTTGACAGGAGGAATGGACGGTAAGATCTATCTTTTCGGCTCCATCATGAGTGATGGAGAGTGGCGTCCTGAAGTGCTAAACCAGGTGGTGGCAGCACACACTGGCCCAGTCTTTGATATTCGCCACGACAAATACACATTGCTGATTGCCTCGTGTGGGGGTGATGGACTGGTCAAAACGTGGAAGCTCAAAACTTACCTCAACCCTAAGGACAAGAGCAAAACTGAAATCGACCTCGTGATGCATGAGAGTATTTGCATCTTCCAACTCGTCGCCGGACTTCCTGTTTCCGTGTCATCAGCTACCTTCGGCAAGAGTGTTTTCTTCTCCCAGATTTCAACTGGCCCAACTTTACTCATTGGTACGAATACTGATGAAATTTTGCAAGTGTCTTTGAACGAGGAATCAAAGATCTTCAAAGATGCCACAACGCACGTGCCGCTAGCAGGTAATTTGTTAGTGGCAGGACAGGGTGGAAGTATCACGGACTTGATCACGCACCCAACGCAGCCTTTAGCGTTTTCGGTCGGCAGCGACAGTGTGCTCAAGATGTGGGACACGTGTAACAAGTGTCTGCTTGCAGCCAAGGGTTTCGAAGAGTCGGTTGTCTCTGTCGACTTTTCGTCAGAGGGCAACCAACTTGCCATTGCTGCTGCTGATGGGACATTAATGGTCTACCAAGCTTGTTTGGAAAAGGCAGAAGACGGCCAAGGGCCGGATTCTTGGGCATTCCAAGAACTTGCTCGAGCGAGCGGCGAGGGCCCCGCGTCTATAATCCGTTTCTCTGGTGATGTGCTTGGACAACGCTATGTTGCTGTTGGGCGGACAGATGGCCTCATCGATTTTTTCAACGTCAATCTAGCAGGAGTGCTCACTTTTGTTGCAACGTCGAGGACCGATGGTGAGTTTGCATGTACACTTTACCTTTTGACTGTACTTTCTTTGTGCGATGATGTCTCATCGGTTTCAGATCTTCTTGCAGTCGATTTTTTGAGGACTGCGTTGTGATATTTGGTATTTTCATCATATGCAGGCGATAAACACCAGGGTCCCATTATATCGTTGGATTGGTCGTTGCGCCCACCAGGATATGTGCAGAGCACTTGCGACCGGGGTGGTTTGTTTTATTGGGGACCGCTACCAGCGGTGCGGCGTGAGACGAACCAGCAAATCATTAGCACACTAGAGCTGGAATCTTGGACTAGTAGGGTCGGATGGCCGGTGAAAATACTTTCAGAATGCTTTGAGAGCATCCAACATGTGGCAGCTGTGGCACGCTCCCAGAGCAATCAGCTCATAGTGATGGCTCATTTTTCGGGTTCTCTGGCGGTTTGTCACTTCCCGTGCCCTGAGGGCTTGCCTGGGAATCAATTTGATGGGCATTCGCATTCTCCAGTCGCCGTGCAATTTTCCAACAACGATAGGCAGATTGTTTCAGCTGGTGGAACAGATCGTTGTGTTATACAATGGCGTCATTTTTTCAATCCTCCTACTTATCACCCGGAACTTACTTCCATCCTTGGTAGTGTTGGCATGCATACGATTGCAGAACAAGATGTCTCAACAGGTGATACCGCTTCGTCCATGCTGGCACCGCTCAAGTGGAAACCGACTCGAAAAGTATTTGAGACTGCCACACAGGCACCCAGCTTTGTTTTCCAACTGGAGCATGCATATGGCTACCGTGGGCATGACATGAAGGGCAACGTCGTTTTCCTTCACCGCAAAAATGCTGGCAAGGATTTGGCCTGGACGGGCGAAATTCTCTACCACATTGCGGGTGTTGCAGTCATCTACAACATACATGCCAATCAGCAGCGACTAGTGCAGCTTGGCATGAAGAGCATCATTTCTCAGGCACTCAGCGAAGATGCTCTCCGAGTCGCTACTGCCGAAGCCGGCGAAGATCCAGCGGTGGTTGTGTGGCGATCTACAGATGGGCTTGTCATGAATAGGTTCCAGGGCTTTCACAAAAATGGAGTTGTGGCAGTCTGCTTTGCGATTTCTGTGGAACTCGGTGGCAGAATCATGACAGTTGGTGGCGACGAATTCCACAAGATCGCAGTGTACGATCTCACGGACACCATTGCCACGTCCAAAGACCACAAGCCACTTGTTTGGCGCTCTGGAGGTTCGTCAGATATCCTGGCCGTGGGCTGCTATCAAGAAAACGGCCAAGATGTCTTTGTTACTGTCGGAAAGGGACATATCCGTTCGTGGACAGTGACAAGGCCTGATCTAGAAAGTCCTTATCAGCTCGTGTACCAAAGGGCCTTTTTTGGGGAATTTGACTCGTGTGTGACCTTTACCTGTGTTATATTTGTGAAGTCTCTTGTTGTCATGGGCGCAGACAACGGTAGCATTTATCTCATGTCGAATGATCATATCATCAGCGTTGTTGAGTGTGCGCACAACAGTGGAGGTAGCTTGGGAGTGCCCGTACTGGATCTTGATTTGTTTCCTGATCCAATCTCTGACCAGATTGTCAGTTCGGGCTCAGATGGCAAGGTCACATTCTGGAACTTGAGCAGCAGCGATGACAAAGCCAAGTTGACAAAGAAAGACGAGCAATTCGACATAGGCGAGATCTGTAAGCGTGCCAAGAACTTGAATCAAAACGAAGGAAGTATTCACGGATTCATCCCTGTGCCAAACATCGAGATTGCACTGACCGTGAAGAGTGTTAAGTGTCTTTTAGTCCCCAAGAGTCTCATAGTCCCGACCGGCTCGTCTGATAATGAGACGCTAGTCCTCATGGGTACAGGCTGCAATGAAATCGTCCTGCGGGAATTCACATCAAAGAAGCAAAAACTCGTGATGCAGGGACACCTTGGCGGCTCTGTCAAGGGGGTGGCAGCACATCCTAACAGTTTGATCTTTGCTACTGTGGGCACAGACAAGTCTTGCAAGGTTTGGGACGCTGAAAATCGCATGTTGCTAGCGGCTGGCTTTGCCGAAGATGAGATCAACTGTGTAGAATGGGCACCAAAGGCACAAGTGACCAGCCATCATCTGGCAGCCGGCTTGGTGGGAGCGAAGCTTGCAGTCTTCCAGTACTCGATGGGTACCGGTAAGGGCCAGATGGTATCGAGCAGCATCAAGATCGAAAATCAATATCAGCGTGAAGATTTTGTGTGTATGAAATTCTCGCCAGACTCGCTGCAGCTTGCAATCGGTAGCTCATGTGGACACATAGATATCTTTGATGTGATTCAAGGGTACGTGTGGACAGGTGGTGCACATATCTCACACAGTGCTGTGAACAGCATTGATTGGTCCTATGATGGCAAAACTCTCCAGGCCTCTACTGCAGAACTAAAACTATCCTACTGGGACGTGAGTCGAAAGGAATTGAAAACGTTTGCGCGCCAAGGCCGAGAAGTTAATCGCGATCAAGTCTGGGGCTCGTGGACGTCGTCGGTTGGGTGGCCAGTAAATGGCATTTCTTGGGAAAACAATAAATTTGGGCAGCGAATCCGGAGCATTGATGTATTGACAAACTTCGGCGGGAGTTTTGATTGCGAGCTGGTCAAGAGCGATTTGGATGTGCCCAATCTGATTTTGGCGACTACTACGGACGGCATGCATCTGCTCAACTTTCCAGTGCTCCCGGAAGCAAGGGCCGCTTCGGTTGTGCACCCTGCCACGCAAACTGCCTCAGCGTGCTTCTCTTGCGACGCTTCACGGGTCTACTCCGTTGGTGGCGATGGGGTCTGCATTTTGCAGTGGCGGCTGCTGTCGCCCAATGAGGTCGGTCTGAGCGGGCAAATTACCCGTGCACAAAGGGCTGCAAAGAAGGACTTTACTTTACTTGATCGCGAAAGGTTTTGGAAAATCTCACGCAAAGAGATTGATGAGCTGAAACGTCGGGGTGTTCGATCTGATATCGTTCGTATTATCGAACCCGCGACGAGGGAACTCCAGGAGGCTCGTCTGCAAGTAATTGACTTCACCTTTGAGCAGATCGACATGACCTTGATTGGCAGGGAAATTAGTGGCCAGCCCATGATTTTACCTTTGGATGCCAATGTGTGTTGGAACGAAGTACTGTTGATGATTGAGCAATTTGTGCACGAAAAGGACGCGGAGGGCGTGGTCAAATCCTTTTGTTTCTTGTACGAAAAGTTTAATATCAATACAAAAGAGGGGTGGACTGAAGTTTCGGAAATGCGGTTGCGATGTCTGCACCCGTCGATGCGCGAGGCTGAAATCATTAAGCTCAAAAACGAGTCGAGGATCAGCTTTTCCGTCAAGACAGAGCTCGATTTCCGACAATGCTGGCACTGGATCGAGCATGAATATCGATGGATGCTGTCTTTTACTTCGGATGTGCCTGAGGGCCAGATATTTCCATTATCTGTTTACCTGATCCCGTATGTCAAAAAAGCCAAGAAGAAAGCTGAAGCACAAGATACAGGAGAGGCCTCAGATGCCGAAAGCGATGTTGATGCTCTGCTGCAGGCACGCCGGGGTGTTTCCAAGAAGAATCACGTCGACGAAGAAAAGAAGACAGAGAAGAAGCTCGATTTTTCGGCGCCAACAGGCTGGGACGAACTGGATTCTGCTGATGTGGGCAGCCTTGAAAGTGCACCGCTCTTTCGTCTTACCTTCGATTCTATGCACGGCTATAACGGGCGTACGAGCAGCCGAAATATTGGTGTGCTCAAAGCCGGGGAAGTGGTCTATCCCGTCGGAAGCTCCATCATTGTGCACGATCGCTCACAAAACAAGCAGAAGACATTTTCACATCACAACGATATCGTTATGTGTTTGGCAGTGAATCATGACAAGGAAATTCTGGCGTCTGCAACCATAGGCGCAAAGCCAGAATTGTTCATCTGGAATGGGTATTCCTTTGCCGTGAAGCAGCGTTTCGTCGATGATCACGAAAGCTGTATTACAGCGTTGAGCTTTGCCGAGAAAGATCCTTGGATTGCCTCTATTGGCGGCGACGATTCCAGAGAGATGACGATTGTGGTCTACGACTATGTGCAGGGCACGACGGTGGCAAAAGAAGATCGCGCTGGCAAAAATCGCATCATATCCATCGCTTTCAACCCCCACATGCGATCGGGCGAAATGTCTTTTGTCACCGTCGGCGTGAGACACGTACGCTTCTGGAGCCTGCAACGCGGCAAGCTGGTCGGTCGCAAAGGCACATACGACATTGGATGTGGCTCAGAGAGCATGCTGTCAATTGCATTTACTGATCCAACCCACGTGAGCGCGTCCAAGGACATCACGTTCACCGGCTCAAAAGATGGGCGAGTCTTTATCTGGAGAGATACAAAGGCTGTCTGGAATGTGCAGTGTTGTAGCGGCCCTGTCTTCGACCTGCTCGTGCACGGCGGCACGGTCATTTCTGGTGGAAAGGACAACACTGCACCAATTCGTGAATGGAAAGTAGGGATGGGCTGGCCCACACGGCTCGAGCTGACACCTGCGAAAGGATCCGACGACCAAGGTCTCGGCCTGATTCAGAAGTCTGAGGGATCGGCTGCTAGTGTTCGAGCAGGTGGTGCGTGCGTGCGTGCCTTGGCATGGAATGGTTCAGAGCTCATGGTGGGAACCTCGTCGAATGCAATCCACACTCTGAATCCTCGCAACGGTGCATCGAAACTATTTTTACAGGGACACACAAAAGGCGCAATCACTGCGTTGGCCGCGCATCCTTCCAAACCTTTGCTTGTCAGTGTTGGAGAAGATGGCGCGGTGCGGGTGTTGAATTGGAAAGACAAAAGCTCCATTCAATTTCGCTCGCTTGGTTCACCCGCTAATGCGGTGGCAGTTTCACAGGCATACCCCGACTCTGCCACTGCAGGCATGCCAGAGGCGGGCAAAGGCGAACACATCGCAGTGGGTCTGCATAGTGGCGAACTGCGGATCCTGAACATGTCAACTCTTGACGACGTCGACGGCCTTGTGCTCGACTACGGCACCGCTCGATGCCAAGAACATTCAACCTCGCGGCAGAATGTCGGAATCTTTGCCTTGAGGTACTCTCCCGACGGCGAATGGCTGGGACTTGGTGCTGGTGATGCCATCCTTGATCTCTATAAAGTATCTGCTGGTTACTTACACATTCAATCATGTGACGGGCATGAAGGACCAGTATCAGCGATTGATTGGAGCGCCGCAAAGACGCCCGATGGTGTGCAGTACATCCACACTTGCTCGAACATAGGAAGAACAGTGATGCACTGGTCAATGACTCCTGCTAAGGACGGTGATGTAAATATCCAACAGGTGACTCAGATCCAGTTGCGCGACGAGCCATGGCACACTTGGACGCTCTCGTTGGGTTGGCATGTACAGGCGATTGCGGCGGCTCTTCCCAATCATGTTGTCCCTACCTGTGTTGAACGCTCCGCGCAGGGCAAGCTGGTGGCGGTAGGAGATTCCTCTGGCGATTTGTCTGTCTTCCAATACCCCTGTGTCTCGTCGCGGGCAAGCGCCGTCAGCAACGCCATCCAGCATTGCGGTGGTATTTCGGCAGTAGCCTTCACACCAGACGAGTCGCGCATCATCACTGCGGGCCGAAACGACCAGATGATTCTACTCAGTCTTTTGACACCCTTTGCCACTCCTGCAAAGAGACTCGATGAACAGGACGTAGTGACTGAGGCACCGACGCTCGTGCGCAACTTATGCGCTTTTGTCTCGCTTTCCAACAATCTCAAGATGGTTGCTGCAGTGCTTTCAGACCTGGAGGTGAAGATCTGGGACGTTGAAGGCTTGAAAGATGGCGCATGGAGCTGCAGTGTCAAGTCTCACCTAGCTGGCCACTCGCAGAGTGTCAATTGTTGCCGCTTCTCGCCTGATGACACGTCGCTGTGTACTGCGTCACGTGACAGATCGTTGCGTCTCTGGGAAGCCGTGGGAACAAGCACGCGCTTTTTCGATGGGCATCAAAAGGATGTGATTGCCTCGAGCTTCTCCCCAAACGGTAAACTGGTTGCCGGCAGCGACACCAACAAGATGCTATTGCTGTGGGATGCCACTGGCCTTGCCACCGAGGAGCTCCGTGGCCGGGCAGAGGGACACCGTAAGGGTGTGCTGTGCGTGGCATGGTCTGACGACTCGCGCCGTCTTTGCACTGGCTCGGAGGACAAGACCCTGCGCATCTGGGATATTCCTGACGGTGTTTACAGAGGCAGTGAAGCTACAGTTGAGTTGCCTGTAATATGCAGGTTGCGTGGTCATACCGAGGCTGTTGTGTCATGCGCATTTTCTGCGCACGACAGCACGTCGGACAAGATGCGTGTGTGCTCGGGTAGTATGGACAAGACAGTGATTGTGTGGCATGTGGGCACAGGCAGCGAGCTGTGTCGTATTTCCTTCGAGGACTGTTTGCTGGGCTGTAACTTTTCCATGTGCTCTGCATTTGTGGGCGCTGTCTGCCTCGATAATAGCGTGCATATCTGGTTCGTTCGTCCATTCTCTCGTGAACAATCTTCAATGTGTGTGTGCATCAGTCTATATGATGTCAAGGTGCGTGCGTAAAATATGGTGCAGACACCTGACTTTGTTTTTGTGGAGCGTGTAACAGGGACGTAAGCGTGGATGGCGAGCCCGAACTGGTCGACAAATATCTGCCCACCACCTCGGTCAGTCCATTTTTTTGTAATTTGCCATCACGGATTTTTGAACATCTCTGACATTGCAACACGCCAATGCTTTTCAAGAACGAAAGTGCCATCATTGCATGCATGGTCCTCATCCCACTTTCTTGTCCCCTGGAAGCCCTCACCACCCTCCACTACTGACGCAGTTTTCGTTCCTCGAAATTTTCCTTTTCCTCTGACGCAGGCTGCAGTCAACGTCGTGGGTTGTGCATTTACTAAAGACGGTACGCTGCCGGTTGTGCTGGCACGACCGCCCGACCGCCTGGTCCACGCAACCACTCTCTACTTGCCTCGCCCGAAGAATGCCCAATGAAGCACACCGAGTTTGCACATACATACACACTGGTTTTCGCCTACACATGCACGCACAATGTATACACCCGCATCAACCAGTAACATCAGATAATAATTGAGAAGCCAGAATTTAGTTAATAGAGAGATTTGGAAGTTGTAATTAAAATTGTGAAGATTTGAAGAAATGATAGTGAGTGGATATTACACATTCGAGGTATGAGAGACCATTTTCAAGCACCCCTCACGAGGAGACGTATCTATGTGCGTGCCCTGGATCTGTTTCTCTGCGTCTACGCCGTCAGTGCAGTCAAGCAGTCATCTTGCCAGGCTTTTGAATTTTGAAGTTGTTGGAAATAGTGATTTGACTCATACTCTTCATGGTTAGTCCAAAAAAAACTCAGACCCACTGAAAACAGACCCATCATTTTAAGATACTCTGTTGCCTGATTTTTTT
>Ga0209390_10006601_pt1 | contig 15431 bp, 6 predicted proteins | sample BON01_FD_187212 | JGI IMG/M metagenome (GOLD analysis project Ga0209390, IMG submission 187212) | Freshwater microbial communities from Lake Bonney liftoff mats and glacier meltwater in Antarctica - BON-01 (SPAdes) (version 2) | ecosystem: Environmental > Aquatic > Freshwater > Ice > Glacier... | reverse complement strand
AGACAAACGCCAGCCGCTGTCGTGTCCGTGAAGAGTGCAGAATTTAGTGAAAACGACGCCAGCTTGAGGTCTTCGTCTGATAGGTGTGAGTCCCACACGTATACTTCTGAAAGCTGCCAGTCACTCTGCTCAACGTGATTAATACCAAGCGCACAATTCCCGGTGCCTCCCCTGCCACCAGAAGTGATAATGCCATTCACAATCACACCAAGACTATTGGTATTCGGAGAATTTGAAGTACACATTGCAACCCAGTCCGTTACTGCATCAAGAAGAAAACTTTGACTTCCATGGACCCATGCATTGTAATGACCTACACCTGTTCTACCGGCATAATGTCCGTGCAGCCAATTCAGATTACCACTCGGATTGCCATTAGCGTTTAAAATTCTGCCTCTGGCGGAGCCAGAGTATCGCGTAACGCTGCAGATCGTAAAAGCTGGCGGAATGGACCCGGCACCCCATTGCAGTCTCGTGCCGGTGTCACCACCTACAAAAGATACAGGTATGCGTGCCCCATTGTTCAATTGTGTGCCTGTTGTAGCAATACCCAGTTCCAGAGCACCTGTGTTGCCTGTGCATGTTTCGTCGCCACACGTGCTATCAAACCTGTTGGTCAGAACGTTCCAGTCGACGGCCCTGGACGCGATATATGGCCTATTTGTCCGTAAAAATTCCTGGAATTTGTTGTCTCTCTCCCTGTACATGTACGTGCCGGCGTTGCACGGCAAACACTCTCCGTTGGTCAGGCCCGTGTAGCCCGCGTTGCAAATACAATCTTCGCGTTTGCTGCTTGCCTGTACTGAATTAGAGTATGTTGTACACGTTTGGCATAAATCTAACGTAGCACCCACTACTGTGGAATACTCTCCAGCCACACAGTTTGTACATGCTGCATTACCCGTTGCAACCTTGTATTTGCCAGCAACGCATGCCTGGCAAGGCCCACCATTAGCTCCAGTGTAGCCAGTGTTGCATATACAGTCAGATATTTCGTCACTTGCCTGCATCGAATTCGAGTCTGTTGCACACGTTTGGCATACGTCTGACATAGCACCCACTACTGTGGAATACTGTCCAGCCACACAGTTGGTACACGCCGCAGGCCCCAATCCTGTTTTGTATGTGCCAGCTAAGCAATTTGCACATGTGCCTCCATTTGCTCCTGTGTACCCGGCGTTGCACTGACACGCAGTGTTAATGACGCTTCCAGCTGCAGAGATCGAGCCTGACAGACAAAGAGTGCAAGCAGCAGGCCCCAATCCTGCTTTGTATGTGCCAGCTAAGCAATTTTCACATGTGCCTCCGCTTTCTCCCGTGTACCCAGCGTTGCACTCACATGCGGTGATACCTGAGCTGCCATTTAACGAACTGGAGTATGCTGGGCAGCGCACGCAGCCTGTATCTGACAGATAATGACCAGAGAAACAAGATACAGTACAAGTGTCTGATATGGGAACAGTTGACAATGTCCCTGATCGACACGATGTGCATGTCAGGCCATCACCACGATATCCATCAGAGCATGTGGTGCACACCTCAGTAGTACGTGGCGGACAATTACCTCTTGGTTCACATGAGCATGGACACGCATTACAATTGCCATCTTTAACACAAAAAACCGCCCATTGACCGGCGTATAAGTCACACCGGTTGCCTGCAAATTTTGCACCCGATGGAATAAATTCAGGCTCGGTGCAAGGACCACCAGTAATTGTAGTACTATATTGTCCTGTGGCACAAATCGCACGAGTGCTAACAATTTTCATGCATATAGAAACCACGAAAATTATCACACGCAGATAGGAGTGCATCAGACACTATCACAGACTGGTTAAATACACAGTCACGGAAACAGCTCGGAGGATGCAATGACCAAACTGACTATCATATATATAATTTATTCCGATATACTCTGATGCGTGCGTGCACTCAACACGTTGACACCCATATAATGTCTATAAAAAGACACAAAAACATGAAATGGAGTTATTATGAAGTCACGCACGACCATTAAGAAAACAGAGATTTCAGTCCAGCACGAGTTTCTTTATCCAAAATATCTATGCGTGTATAGAGTTATAGTACTCATATATCTAGACCTACATCGGGAATGTTAGCATATGTTTCTTAATGCTGGCGTTTCTTCATGGTCATCTATGACTGTGTATGAACTCTGAGACCTAAATCCACGCAAGACGCAAGAATTATACCGCATCACCCGTTCCAACCGTGTAATTGCTAGCAACGCATGCCTCATAAGGACCACAATTGCCTCCAGAGTAGCCACTGTTTTGTGTGTGCACACATGGACAATCATACAACGTCCAGAAAGCGGCGCGGATTGTACGGAATACATTTTAATACAAACTCCGGAACCTGAATCCACACAAGACTTAGTGGTGTTGCAAAACATAATCGAGAGTGCAAGAGTGTTGTTTCCAAGTTTTGTTCGCAAATATATTATGATTAAGAACACACCCCGCTCTGCTGAATCTGCGGCATCTCCACCACAATCCCCGCATCCGTGGCAGCAACATCCTGTGGCACAGTCCACAGCCCGACGCGCGAAAGCGCCGTCTCGATTGCGGCCGGAGAGTGCTCGCGGTCGCGCACATTGCAAAAGCTCATCTGTGCTCCGTTCTGGGACGGATTCCCAAAAGCCTGGCGCACCAGCGCTGGGGTCAGATATTGTGCCGCATAAGAGTATACTTTGCCCTCATGCCTATACTGGCGCTGCACCACCATCAACGCATCGCGCCCAGTGTCTTCTGCCGTCACAGCGGTCATCACGCACTCGCTGTCCTTGAAAATCGCGTCGCCGGGGTCCTGCAGCAGATCGTAGCCGGTAAATCCGGGGGCACACGGCCCTTTGCGCTTCAAGAGCTCCACCATTGACACATATTGATCTTGCACGTCTTGGATGCCAGCGATGAGCGGAATGAGATCCTGACACGATTGCGTGGTTTGTGCTGTGAGATGCTGCCACATGGTTTCCTCGCGCGTTGCCGAATCGTACGCCAGGGTTGTGTGCACACGGTCCTGCGCAATGGCCGTTGCCAAAAGAGCGGCAGCGGCGGTATCACTTGACCGGAATATGGCGCGGTAATCGTTTGTCACTTTGACAATGTGGGTGTTTTCTGGAAGCACACAGCGGCTTGCACCGGATTCCCCGTTACTGCCTGTCAGGCACACTACACATGCGGAGTTTCCAATCACGTCTTTGTAAGAACCAACAGGGCATTCTGTGCATATTTGCCCGTCAGCAAGTGAAAATCCGACATCACAAAGACAGCCATTACGCTCGCTAGTTCCGGATTGCGAGCGTGAGTTGGGTGGACACTTTTGACACACGTTGGCATCAGCCCCGACGACCGCAGAATATTCGCCTTCTGCGCAATCTGTGCATGCCACATCACCGGAAACACTCTTGTACTTTCCTGCTACACATTCTATGCACAGGCTGCCGTCTGGCCCCGTCAAACCAGGATTACACCTGCAATCCATGGCATTTGTGCTATCTGATGGCGCACTAGATCCGATTGAACACAAATTACACAAGCTTCTGTATCTCAAAATGACGACACCGGAACCTCCAACGTAACCAATGTTGTGGGGCCTGCCGCCGCTTCCACCGTGTCCCATGTGCGCAATCGTTTCAGGATATTCGCCCCACATACCACCTTCTCCACCTTGAGCGTAGTTCTGTACTGTTCCATTCATATTTATTGCCATTCCAATCCCACCTGCACCGGGGGTGTATCCATTTATATTCTGGCCAACACCACCAGCACCCCCGCCTCCGGCACCAGCACCGCCAACTTCCCATCCTGCGCCAACCGATTTTCCTCCCGCATTCCCAAAGGATTGTGCGGAATTCACGGCAGATGCAGACCCTGCGTTTCCCCCAAAGTCCCCTCCACCGCCGCCAGAACCACCCGCCGAACCATGTCTCCACTTATTGGAATCTTGCGTGGCTGCACCACCGCCGCCACCACCCGCCGCTGTGTAGCCGAGGAAAACGGAATTCATGCCATTCCCACCCCGACCCGACCCTCCCGTAGCACCTGGACTGCCCCCGGCGCCTACTGTGACGGCAGTGGTGCCTGCTTGAATGTCAATTCCCTTTATCCACAGCAAACGCCCGGCACCTCCACCGCCTGGACCCCTATTTCTGTGCATGCCTCCTCCACCACCACCGCCACCTGCAACAATGAGAATTTCTGCCGATTTTATGTCTTGTGTGATCTGAATACTGGTTGTGGTGGACGATCCGGTGCCAGTGTGTTGAAACTTGTAAAAGGTAAAGTCACCATCTGTGCCAGAGGGAGGCAGGTTGGGGATTGCCGACAATTCCATGACATTGGGTGGACACTCTGCCATTGCAATGCGAGTTGCGTAACACAACAGACCATACAGGACAAACTGGATCATTTTATGCCGGAAAACGCACACCACGGTAATGCGCAATAATAACGTATGCAAGACACAATACTTATATACTCGTGTGAAAATGAATGTAACACCAGATATCAGTGCGCTCAGGCAGTTGCTGTGGCTCTTGTTAGAGGTTCTTTATTTTATCAACACTCAAAACGTAATTCTGTCCGGCTCAATCCTGCATGGCGGCGGCGGGGTTCAGCTGCTCTTGGCAAAACTTTTGCAACCCCTTTTTCGCCTCATCGATAGTCTTGTATGCACCCTTGTAGCCAGGCGTTTTAGAGATGGTTTTGCGCCAGAAATATTTCCCGTTTGCGAAGGAGATGTTAGGGGACACAGTGGAACGCGTTGTGGTCTTTGGCTTCTTCGATTTGTTGGGTTTTTCAAGTGATGCCAAACGCTTCTCGAATTGCACAACCTTCTGGTCGACATCAACCATTTTCTGGTCCATCTTGTCGTGAATAGCATCCACCTTGTCGTCAACGTACTGTTTCATTTCTCCCACCTTGTGAACAATAACGTTCATAGCACTGTCATGGACGGTATTCGAGGAAGACACCAACGCATTGCTCATAACCTTGGACATCTCTACAAAGCCACCCATCATCTCGTTTCCGAGTTTGACCGACGCGAAAATCCACCAAAGGGGGGCAGGTTGGGATTGCCGACAATTCCATGAATTTTGGCGGACACTCTGCCATTGCGATGCGAGTTGCGTCACACAACAGACCATACAAGACAATTTTGATTATTTAATAGCAGATAATACACCCCCAGCTGTGTGTGCAACAATAATGTATGCGAAACACACATCTTGTATGTTGGCGTCGCAAAACACCCAAGAACCGTCAGGTGTAGGCGGCGTAGACGTCTGACGTTGCCACATCTCGGAAATATGCCACGTTACGCGCCGTTCCGTTCACATGGTGAGCAATGTAACATGGTAGGAGGTTGTCTATGTCCCTGTTGCTCCGCGACACGTTGGCGTCGTACTTGTCCCATTCCAGCGAGCGATAGCAGGGTGGCATGCTGGAACTTTGCTGCCACATTGCAAACTTGGCGTCTTGTGTCACGCCATCTTGCACAAGGACATACGATTGTGAAAATGCCACCGGTACTCTGACTGATTTGGTGGCAATGTTCAGCAGAGCTGTCCGAGGACGAATATCAGTTAGCGTCAGGTATTTCAACGGCACTCGCACCATCACACTCGTGTCGGTGATCACATAATCCGCACTATTTCTCTTGCGAACATACACATATTTGCGGGTCTGTGAGGGCAGAGTTGCCCCCCCTTTCCGTGTTACCATGCTGTCCTCGACAATGGTGTAAACTCCTGCAAACAAGAGCGGGATTGCCGTGCTCGGATATAGGATGTTATAGTTGCCATCCTGTTGTCCGAATACAGGATGTGGGATCAGAATCGTGATGTTTAGGCTGTTTTTCTGGGGTGGAGGGGTATATGTAAAAACATCGCCTACAAACACTTCAGAACCCGTGGTGTCTGTTGTAATTTTTGGAATGTTACTGTCTGTGGCGAGTTGCATTTCTGTGAGCGCGTAGGTGTCGAACGCAGTGGTGCTAGTGATGAGATGCACAATGAAAATATTCTGCGAGTCTCGCATATCTGCCACCGAATTGTGCCCGCCTGGCGACTTGAAAAACGCCAGCACTGTTTCGTCCTGGAAGTGCATGCCGAGTTCGGCAGAGTGGAAATACACGAAATTATCGCGCCCATTCTGCTTTGTTTTGCACGGGCACATCGACTTGAGGAGAGGCATCGTGCGCGAAACATAAAAATCCGACCAGTTTTCGTGGTCGAAGCAGAACGGCAGACCCGCAAAATAGCGCATCACCGGTGCTGCGTAGTGCACCCTGCCGGGCCCCGGTGCTGCCACTGTCTGAATGCGCAGCTCGCGTTCGTCCGTCACCGTGGGTATGCGAAATGGGGTCCAATCGGGCGTAAAAACGGCACCCAGCACCATGCGATTGTCACCGCGCGTTGACTCCAAGGAAATCTGCGTCGGTGCGCCGAGCTCGGCCGGGCCGCGGGGGCGCACGGCTTGTAGACCCTGTATTGTTTGGGGCACACACTGCGCATTTGCGTCTGACACGCAAGCGAGGGCATCTACATAATATTCACTGGAAAGGTGTATTCGCTGCCCGTTTTCGACAGAAACGTCGTCGAGATTGCATGTTTTTTTCTGCAGCTCAAGGGCGCACGTAAGATCCAGATCAGGGACCTGCGCAAAGGAAACGTCCAATTATTAGCAGACGTCGAAAGTCGACCTGGAACTCATAGGCAAATCATCCTTTGTGAATATTTTTGAATATTCAGCTTCCATGTTTGTCGTGACATAACAACAGATTTTTTTGTACGCAAATGAATCTCACGTTGAGTACAAAATCATTTTTGACTAGTTTTGAACATTCAATTTAACGATGTTTCTGAAAACACAAAATCTGGCGATTTGTCGGCCCTAAACCCCAGAAAACACACTCAAAACTCAAAACAAACACCGCAAAAGCACAGATTGCAGCACACACGACCTCGCAGCAGTAGTTGATGCCGACGGTTTTCGCATAGGCATGGTGGTATTCGTACGGCAAAATCGGGGTTTGTTGCGTCCATTCATGGATGTCGACGTGGTACATGTTCTCAGCGCGTGTAGTTGTTGTGACGACGCTGGACACTCGGGGTTCCACGCGCGTGCACTCGAGACTTGACGGGTCGGTAGGATGACACGAGTGACCCGAATATCGGCGGTCGAGGCTGGATGCCACCATAATATCCTGAATTTCTTCAGCGTGTGCGTTCATTGACACGAAGCCAAGCATATTCGCGTACATGGAGGTTGACTTGTAGGACACCACGGGGATTTTGTACGTGAACTGTGTTCCGGGGAGGAAATCCATGGCGTTATCCCACGCAGCACTCCGTTCGACATCATAATGCACAGGCATGTTCCGGTATACCGCAGCCTCGTTGCAATTGTGGTCCTGGCACGCGGCAGACTCGCCGTTGGTGAAGAACGTGTACAGATAAAAAGTAGCACCGGGAGCAGGGGGTTGCGTATGTAGGAAAGGCACCCACTCCATCGTGTTGTCGTATAGGTTGTTGCGTCGCGGGTTATTGTGCTTGAATTTGCAGTCCGCCATCCAGTCATATTCGTCGTAGCAAGAGTCGCAGCACTTTTCTCCATTCAGACGAGTTACCCTGCCATCCAACACGTATGGGTTTGCGAAATTTTGCTCCGTGGGGTTGTCGGGATCGGGCTCGTGCTTGCACAACGCATAGCGGCTGCCCCCCGTAGCCACCTTGCGCCCACAAACGATCCACTGCCATTCAATGGAGGAAACACTGGTGTCGATGCGCCGGGAGGAGATAAAATTGACCATGTACACGTCGTTGCCGGCGTTTACCTGCGACAGGTCATTGTGTGCAATGTGCATGCGAAGTGTTATGTGAATTGTGGTTCCGCGTATCCACTGCTGGTCGTGGAGAATCTGGTCCACGAAGCCAGATGGAGAGGGTCCCATGTAAGCGGGACGTGGAAACAGCGAAATATGATTGACTCTCGACTTGTAGTCGTTCCTGTCGACATTGTCCACCACAAAGCTCACACCCAGCGCAGGTGTCACCACGATCTTCAATCGGCTGGTTGCAGCGACCGGTCCGTGGAATGCCAGAAGAGCGTCGTTGGTGCTCGAATTCATGCTGATGCTGTGCAAAACGTCGGGCTGTGTGCCAAACACCACCGGACTCTTGGCATAAATATCGCGCGACACCCTGCCCCCGCAGTCCAGTGACATTCCAGCCTGTGTCCCGACCTGTGTCTCAATCACGCACCGCATTGTTTGATCCTGGTCGATGGCGTGTGGCGTATGCCACTCGGGCTCCACGGGTTCGAAATAGTGCAGGAGACCAAGCACAGTCGTGTAGATATACACCCGGGTTTCTTGCTCTCCCACAGAAATCGGGAGGGTGCATTTTGCCCTGCTGTTCGAGCCGCTCCGCGACTCATAGCCCTCTTCACATGGCGTGCATGCGTCCTCGTTCGAGTTGGTGTCTTTAAAAAAGTTGGCTGGACACATGACGCATCCGTCGTTTGCGGTGTGATAGAATCCTTTGACACACAGACAATCCGCCACCGTGCTACGAAGGTAGCCTGCCACCGTGTTTACCGGACAGTGTGTGCACGTTCCACCGCGTAAATATGCCTGCGTTTGTTCAGGGTATTGCTCGACGTCCGACATGCGGTAGGTGTTGATATGGCACATTTGGCAGCCGAATCGGCTCGAGACCCAGTAGCCAACATCGCAGTTGGGAAAAAGGGTGCGTCCGTTTTCATCCACGTCCCACCGAAGCGGCGGCAGCGCAATGCTATTTTCCACTTCAAACAGGGCCGCATTCGCCCCATACTGCAGCCTGAAATTACGCAGCTGGGGACTGATCTTGAATATGTCCGGGGACATTGTGGGGTCGGAAGAGTGCAGAGGGTGCGATTTTTGGGTGTATTCGTCGTAAATGCTCTGATTCTCCAGACGCAGCGGCCATGTGTATTTGTGCTGATACACTACGGTACTGTGGTCAATGGTCGGGGTGCTCTTGCACGCACAGCAGTGCTTCGACGCCTCGTTTTTGATGCTGTGCCATGCGCTGTAGAACTTGCCGCCAAGTGCTGCAACACGCGGTGGTGGCGCACAAAAATCCCACCACTGCCACCCTGTTTTGTGGGCCAGCGAGGCATTGAGCACATCGTCGCGCACAAGCATTGTCCAGTCCGAAACGTGCGCTGGGCCCCTGATGTGTATACTGGTGTCTAGCGGGCGATCTGTAGATTGGAGGTATTTGTTCTTGGGCAAGTCCGACAGGACGACACGGCGCCCATGGCAACCAACAAACGCCAGAGCTCCTGGCCCGAGATCGATTCCTAGCAATTGCGTGATTTCAAGCTCCCACTCCGTGTCGTCGTAGCAAATAGTGCGCGATCGCGGGGGAGCAATTGCTTTTCGCGTGTTGTGCATGACCTTGGGCATGCCGTAGTAATCGACCACGCGCGACAACGCTATGTTGATATTTTGTAGGATCAGGCGGGCCAGAGAACTGTCCTCGCTCTGTATCGACTCTGCAAATTTTGCTGCTGCTTGCATCGCGTCGACCTCGTTGGCCATAGCGAACCCGGCGACAATGTCAAATTCCGAAGTATTTTGCACCAAAAACGTTTCAGTAATCGTTTCACCCTCCTGCAGCAGAGTCCGCCGACGGGGCTCTGTGTTTGAGCTTTCAACAATGTCGTCGACGTTCAGATACACGTTTTGCGCGTCGAGATTCGCGGCCTGCGAAAACGCGGTCGCGATAATCAGCTGATGTTCAACGACCTGCTGTCGCGTAAGTGGCAGGATATTTGACAGCGTGAGCTCGACGTTGGCTTGAAAAAGCTGCCCGAAATTGGTGTCGAGCGACACCAGCACCGTCGTGATCATATGTTCCGACAGGTCAAAAATCGAGTCTGCGTTCTCCGAGGCCTGGTCGATTTCCGTCTGCCGCCAAGGTATGGTGGGCGCAATCATGAAGCCTTTGCGATATCGCGCGTTGAGGTTGTTTTTCTCGTGCATAATTTTGCTGTGATTATAGCCAAGCTGCCGGGCATATTCGCTTCCGCCGAGCAGATTTTGCGACCAGAGCCCAGCACGCATGTGGGCGAAATGTGCGTCTTCGTCGGCGCGACCCGCGATGCTTGTGATGGAATTGGTGTGGAATTCCAGCGTCCGCTGTTTGATTTCACGCCGCGCGTTGCACCCAAACGAACCACGCATCGCCTGCATGGGACAGTATGCCAGAAGTTCTGCGGTGGGCAACATCTCCATCGCAGTGTGTGACGAGGGGTTGTTGTGCAGTGTATTGCGCAGCGTAAACGCCAGGCCGTCTGCGATGAGTTTTTCGACCAGCACTCGTTTCTCGTCGTTGAGGAAGTGCAGGCTGATAATGTCCTCTACCGCCAGTGTGAATTGTTCGGTGCGCGGACTTTCAAACACCTCGGCGTCTCCTTTGAACAACATTGTCATGACATTCGATTGCTTGGACGAAATATCGCGCTCGAGCACTATCGGGCTCGGAGTGCTGGATGCTCTTTGTCTGGTGATGTCAAGACTCTGCACGAGAGACGACTCGAACTCCGTTTCGTTGCCCGCTAAACCTAGAAACATGTCGATTTGCATCATTTCCTCGATGCTCGAATAGATCTGCTTTTCCAAGCACTGGCGCAAAATGCTGCTTGTTTTCAGTTCTGTCTTTGTCTTGAGCGACAGCACGATTTTATCCCCCCGGCCATTTAAAACCACCAGGTTGAAATCAATAAAGAGAAATGTGGCCAGAAATGAGGTGGCTGCCGCGTCCAGACTGGCTTCGTTCCATACCGTGTCTGGAAGTGCGAATGTAAAATCGATTTTGCCCCCAGACGATACACCGATCGGTCCTTGGACTGCACAAATGTCGTGCTGGATGGCACACCAATCCTGGTCGCGCATGACCCCATCAAACTCCTCTTTGAACACCCCAGTATACACATCGACACATGGATAGATCGGCGCTTCGCCGTTGTTCTGGCCATACCCTACGCTCATCCGCAGTGAATTGATGGGAATGATTTCATGCACACTGCCTCCGGTGACAGTGTCGGACACAATGATGCTAATGGTCGCCATTTTGGTCCCTGTTTCCGACCCCGTGCGCCGAATTTCCGTCAAACTTATCACCACGTCCTGCAGCACCCGGACGGTCTCGGTGGTGACAGCATCAGAACTGGGGCCTTCGAGCATGGTGGCCTCAGGGAGTCCAGCTGCTAGTAACTCTGCATTGATGTTCCAGATTGTAAGCATGGCGATCATTGCGTCCGCTGCGAATTTATCGGCAGCCCGAATGCTCACGTCGATTCGGATAGACGCGGCTAAAAGACGCCGCTGGCCATCCACGGGAACGCTGATGGTTTGGACATCCACAATCGCTACCTGCACTGTCAATTCACTCGCAGCCTTGTCGATGGCGGCTTTGAATTTTGTTTGGGTGCTAGTGGCGAATTCGTCCAGAGAAATCGGCAGGGAAAGTGCCATTTTCACCAAATGTGACTTCAATACCGAGTCTGTCGAGGTCATGGGTGTAGTGTACGTGTACGAATCCGTAATGTCCGTGGAAATATCCACCTGCGACTTTTCTACGCTCAGGCGGTTGCTGGCCGTGGTGTGCTTGACATGCGCCATGCCCACGAAGAAACGCAGATTCTTGCCGGCAGACAGAAGCGTATTGACAGCAATGTTGCGCTCAACGTCCTCGAGCGCCAGGAACAAATTGACATCCTTGTAACCGCGTGTGGGTGAGGGGTCAAATGAAGCATACGACCTCGGCATGTTTGCAAGTGGTCCTACCACAAAATCCGGCACGCCAGAGAGCAGGACTCGAGAGGTGTTGCTCGGGGGCGAGTCAAATCCCCTACACGCCTGCTGTCTATCAATTTCGTGACGTATTTTCTGGGCTGGGTCGTCGACAAAGGCCCCAAACCCTGATACCGTTGTGTATAGCGCATCGAACCGCTCGAAGCAGCACACGGTGTTTTGTCTGTACTGCTGCTGTACTGTTGGTCCAAAAGCGAGGCACGGGAAACTCTCTGGGTCAAACGTCGCCAGCTGTTCGCCTGTTGGTGTTGTGGCCATGCGTGATAAATACAACACATTCATGGTGTTGCCCACAGTGTTGTCGTATCTGATCGTGTGGAATATGTGGGAATGGGCGGCATTAAAAACACGCAATCATTCCATGGAATCACACCACGGAATCACGTAATCTCACCACGCAAACACGTAATCTTACCACAGAATCACTCCATGCAATCATACCACGGAATCACGGAATCTCACCGCGCAAACACGCAATATCACCGCACAAACACGCAAACTCACCACGTAAACACGAAATATCACTAGGGAATCACTCCATGCAATCATACCACAGAATCACGGAATCTCACCGTGGAATCACGCAAACTCACCACGCAAACATGTAATCTCACCACAGAATCACTCCATGGAATCTCTCCATGCAATCTCACCACGCAAACACGTATTCTCACCACAGAATCACTCCATGGAATCTATCCATGGAATCACGGAATCTCACCACGCAAATGCGTAATCACTCCATTCAAACACGTAATCACTCCATGCAATCTCACCATACAATCTTACCGTGGAATCACGCAAACTCACCACGCAAACACGTAATCACGCCACAGAATCACTCCACAGAATCTCTGTATGCAATCTCACCACGCAAACACGTAATCACTCCATGCAATCCCACCATACAATTTCACCATACAATTTCACCATGGAATCATGCAATCTCACCACGCAAACACACAATCGCACCACAAAATCACACCATGCAATCTCACCATGCAAACACGTAATCTCACCGTGGAATCACGCAATCTCACCACGCAAACATGTAATCTCACCACAGAATCACTCCATGGAATCTCTCTATGCAATCTCACCACGCAAACACGTAATCTCACCACGCAAATCTCACCATACAATTTCACCATGGAATCACGCAATCTCACCACGCAAACACACAATCGCACCACAAAATCACACCATGCAATCTCACCATGCAAACACGTAATCTCACCGTGGAATCACGCAAACTCACCACGCAAACACGTAATCTCACCACAGAATAACTCCACAGAATCTCTGTATGCAATCTCACCACGCAAACACGTAATCTCACCATGCAATCCCACCATACAATTTCACCATGGAATCACGCAATCTCACCACGCAAACACACAATCGCACCACAAAATCACACCATGCAATCTCACCATGCAAACACGTAATCTCACCGTGGAATCACGCAAACTCACCACGCAAACACGTAATCGCGCCACGGAATCACTCCATGCAATCTCACCATGCAAACCCACCACGCAAACATGCAAACTCACCACGCAAACACGTAATCACACCACAGAATCACACCACAGAATCACTCCATGCAATCTCACTATGCAATCCCGCAATCTCACCATGTAAACACGTAATCGCACCACAGAAATACCCCATGCAATCTCACCACACAAACACGCAATCTCACCATGGAATCACGTAATCTCACCACGCAAACACGTAATCTCACCATGGGATCACTCTATGCAATCTCTCCATGAAAACACAAAATCTCACCACGCAATCACGCAATCTCACCACGCAAACACGTAATCTCACCATGGGATCACTCTATGCAATCTCTCCATGAAAACACACCACGCAAACACACCACACAATCCCACCACGCAAACACACCACACAATCACACAAACATATACCTCATGCGTATTTTGAAGGCAGAGTATTTGATGTCATAATTGACCGAAATCACGGTGGATCCCGACGCATCTACCGCAAGCGACGCTGTGCTGCCACCGGCAGAAAGAATGCGCACAGTCGCGTCAGGTTGTGTGGCGCACATTCCGTTGGACAAGCAATCTGCATTCCTTGCGCATGTGCGTCTGCCATCATTCGAGCATCGCATTACACTATGCAGCTTGTATCTTTCAGCATTTGGCAAAACGGCAGCCATGGCACTGTAGTCTTGCAAAAAAACACCGTTGGCAAAAAGCGACATGTCAACGTGCTGGCTTGGAATGCGCAAGACAATCCGCCACAGCGCCCGTCCAGAAAACTCGACCGACGCGATGTTGCTTTCCACAATCTCGAGGGGATAATCCAGCGCTCCCTCCACCACCAAATCCACGTTACTCTTGTCCTTGTTGATATATCCCAGCTCAAACAAATGCGCAATGATTTTTTGTCGCGCGATGGCGATGTTGTCCCGGTCGACAGTCTCGCCATCGAGACCCCCTGTCACATTGACCAGCAATTCAATGCCGCTCTGATCACACCCAGTGCCCCCAATACCAGACACAAAAAAGTCGGCGTCGCATCGACAAGAGTGGCCTATGCCGCCGGCTCCTTGCAGGCAATACGCATTCTCGTCACAGGCCGTCAAACCCCGGATGCACTCATTCACCGCCGTGGGTTGGCAGCTTCCTTTAAATTCGTACCCAGGAGGTGCTGCGAACGTATCTTCACAAAAACGACTGCAGTAGAATCCTGCTGGTGGAAGCACAACGCCCGAAGTCTGGTTTCCATACACTTTCAGCCACAACTCTGGCTGCCACTTGTGCTCGTATCGGCAGATGTCGTTGGATGCGCAGCTTTCGCCAGCTTCCAGCACGGTCAGTTCTCGCTGTGATGTGCCAAGACCATCCTGCGGCACCCACGCCACCATAGTACCCAGAGTGCCCGCGTGTGGGTTCCGGCGACTACTGTAGCACATGTATCCGGGCTCCAGAGCACACTGCGGGGAGCATCCGTCGTGGGGTCGATTATTGCCATCATCGCACACTTCGCCAAACTGCACTATACTGTCGCCACATACTGGCGTGCGAGCACCTGGCCAGGTGCGTGTAGCGTAGATCGCGTTTTTATCCGGGTTCCCGTACACATTCCCGGCTTGTGATGTATAGCCAAAAACACACAGTGATATCAATACGCGCAGGTTTAATTTTGCCAGCCCGCCAACATTCCGCATTTATATCGGCACTGCTTTGGTGCATGCGCACTGCACATGTGTATTATATAGTATATGGCCGTATTATTGCCTGTGTTTCCAGCAACATGAACGCCCCGTTCAAAACATACAATCAGCAAAACTTTTGCATCTCCCTCGCATACTTCCAGGAATGGTATTTCCTGTCCATCTACAAACCGTTCTCTGGTGCTCGTTTCTTCGACACAACACAGTTTGTTTGCATAATTCCCCGATAATATTACTGGCTCTCCGAGTTTGTGTTATGTTGTCCTGCACTATATAACTGCTCGTAAATCAAATCCCAAATGTCAAGTTCCGACGATGTGCGCGCCCA
>Ga0209390_10006600_pt1 | contig 15432 bp, 11 predicted proteins | sample BON01_FD_187212 | JGI IMG/M metagenome (GOLD analysis project Ga0209390, IMG submission 187212) | Freshwater microbial communities from Lake Bonney liftoff mats and glacier meltwater in Antarctica - BON-01 (SPAdes) (version 2) | ecosystem: Environmental > Aquatic > Freshwater > Ice > Glacier... | reverse complement strand
TACACGGTTGGCATCCGGATCAGGATCTGTAAGTCTAAATTGGGCCACATTATTTACGTTCGCTCCTTGAACTCCTTGCCAGTTGGTCACGAAACTGAAGTTTTTATACTCTAATTTTGTGTTGAATCCATAGATAAAATCCGGCAATGGTGATCCTACTACTTGCCTGTCGGCACCATTGATAACACCATTGCCATCCAAATCTTCATAAATTGGTGCTCCTGTATCATCTAATCCCAAGAATTTGACCGACCAAAAAGAAAATAAAGTCTCTCCTTCCCTTACAATCGCCGTAGATCCGGAAGCATCATTATTGCCTCCCGAAAAAATATCCTGCCCATCCTTGGTTTCCAATATTACGTTATTGTTTCTTGAAAAATTTGCATCAATGGAAAAATACCAGCCATTATTGTCTATAATATCAGCACCAAGCTGCAACTCAATACCTTCATTTTCCACTTTACCAACATTATCAACAATAGTAGTAAAACCAGAAGATTGTGGCAAGGAAACTGTAGCCAATAAATCATTCGTAGTCTTCACGTAATAATCCAATGAAAAGCGATATTTATCGTTCAATATACCTCCATCAAGACCAACGTTGGTTTGTACAGTGGTTTCCCAAGTAAGGTTCGGGTTTGGTAAATTAGGAGCCAACCCAACGTTCAATCCAGATCCAGCCCCTTGGCCCGTAATGACCACAGAACCTATGGTAAGCGATTGATAAGGTTGAATTGCCTGGTTTCCTACCGACCCAGTACTTGCCCGCAATTTAAGATTATTGAAAATCCCATCTTCCATAAAGCTTTCTTCGGAAATTCTCCACGCCCCTCCGATAGCCGCAAAATTTGCAAATTTATTGTTTGCGGCAAAAACCGATGAGCCATCCCTTCGTGCATTTAAGGATACTAAATATTTTTTATCAAAATCCAACTGAACCCTACCAAAAAATGAAACGAGACTTTGTTCAATTGCATTGGTTTGAGGTATTCCTTGATTACTGGCTGCTTGGATTGCATTGTTCAACAAGTCATCCGAAGGAAAGCCTGTTCCTGATAGAAAAATAGTATTTCGTTCTTCAAATTGGCCAGAGGCACCAACTAGCACATCCACGCCAACCTTACCAAAGGTATTTTCATAGTTGAGGTAATCCTCAATCAACGTATTCATTTTTTCGCTGGTTTCCAACTGGGCCACTTGACTACCAAGTTGGGAAAGTTCTCTAGGCGAATAGAAATCAGATCTACGATCCACATAATCGGCAGAGGCCCGAACCACATTGGTAATATGATCTGTGACAGCATAGTTTAAGGAAAGTACAGCTTGTGCCCTATTCACTCTATTTCTATCAAGCGCATCTAAAATGGCGACCGGATTTTCTTGATCGGTATTACTAAAGATATATGGTGCTATACTATTGTAATTCCCATCGGCATCAAAAACGGATACTGTCGGAACTGCAAATAAGGTAGACCCAATACCTGACTTTCCAAAATTCCTCGTATTGGTACCATCAGAGGCCAAAAAACCATTATTCGTAGATTGGGACAAACTCACTCTTGAATTCAAGGTAAATTTATCTGAAAGTCTGTTTTGCACATTCATGCGCAATGAAAATCTTTCGAAGTCGGTCGTTTTTACTACTCCCTCCTGGTTAATATAATTGGCAGAAACATAATAATTGTTATCGTAATCGCCGCCTGTAAAACTAAGATTGTGGCTTTGTTGAAATCCTGTTCGGTACACTTGGTCTTGCCAATCCGTATTTGCATTACCTACAGCAGCAAGATTAGCTAAAGATGCCTCGCGATCTAGTTGTGAAAGTTCATTAGAATTATTAAAATAACTAGTAGCATAAGCAATAAATTGATCTCCGTTCATTAAATCATACCGATCTCGTACGTTTTGCAAAGATGTAAACACATTGTAATTCACTTTAACACCTTCAGAGGCTCTACCGCCTTTGGTGGTAATCTGAACGACCCCGTTTGCAGCCCTGGATCCATAAATAGCAGTAGATGAGGCATCCTTTAATACTTCAATAGAAGCAATATCATTAGGGTTTAAGGAAGAGATACCATTTAACGATCTTACATCATCATTAAATAAAGGTATACCGTCAATTACATATAAGGGTTCATTTCCCCCCGCAAAGCTGGTCAAGCCTCTTACCCTAATACTTACACCGGCACCAGGAGCTCCAGAACTTTGAACTACCTGAACACCTGCCAATCTACCACGTATACCCTGTTCGACCGTGGTGATCGGCTGCTGCTCCAACTCTTCTGCCGTTGCGACCGAAGTTGCACCAACAAACCTATTTCTTTGCACCTCTCCATATCCGGTAACTACAAATTCATCCAAGGTCTGTTCATCTTCCTGTAGCGTTACATTGATAATGCTTTGGTTGCCAACAATGATTTCTTGGGTTTCAAATCCGACGAAACTAAAAACCAATACGGAATTCTGGTCTGAAACGGAAATAGTGTAATTCCCGTCAATATCCGTTGATATACCATTAGTAGTTCCTTTCTCTAATACAGTTGCGCCGGGAACAGTATTACCCTTGTTGTCTAATACAGCTCCACGAATGGTTTGTTGCATCTTTTCTTCCATTACCGGTGATTCTGCTGCGACTGATGAGTTGGCCCTCACCAGAAGTGTGGTCGTAAGAAAGACCAGCAGGCTAAAGCCCCAACGTAAGTAGACATTCCGTTTTGGGCTCCACAAAGCCTGTTCTTTAGTTAGTTTGTACATAATCCTGATCTTTGTTTATTTGGTTGTTAATTTTTTATAATTGTAATAAGTCACTTATAGTCTTTTCTAAAAAACATAAAGGCCTTATCAGGAAATATTTCAGGATGAAAGCTTGACTTCTCATCTTGGGAATGAGATAAATATATAAATAAAAATTTAACTTGTATTTTTTTTTTACATAAAAATAACACAGCATCAAAAAATTTGTTTTAATCTTGTTTATAAGCGATATATTAATGAATATTAACAATTAATTGTTACAGGTTATTAAATTAATTTACAAGTTGCCCGTATGAATCCAGCCAAAATTCAGGTAGCACTTATATGGACAACCATGTTTTTATTCTGGTTTTTTAGTCATATTAAAAAGTCCAAGAACACCCAAAAAGGGGAATTATTGGATTATGTCAAAACCCCACCAAGCATAAAAAATTGCTCGTTTGGAGGGGAGGACTTAAAAACCAGTAAAAAAAATAAAGCTATTCACTGGCCAATAGCTTTTTTTTCAATGGGCCTTTCCCTTCTTTTATTGAGCTGTACTACAAATACACCGAACAACTCAAACCAGGGTAAGGAATGGCCATTTTATGGCGGGAATCTCGCTGGAAACCGTTTTTCCCCGCTGGATCAAATAACCAAGGTCAATGTAAGTAAATTGGAAATTAGTTGGGTTTATGACGCAAGAACGCCAACATTTCCCGGCGAACGGCCCCAAAAAATAGAATGCCACCCTTTAATGATTGACGGAATATTATATGGCACCGATACAAAAACCCGACTTTTTGCTTTGGATGCGGCTACAGGAAAGGAGCTATGGAAGTTTACCCCCCAAGATAGAAATGCCAATCTCAGAGGATTGAATCACTGGCAAAATGAAAACGGTGGGGACAAGCGTATTCTTTATGTTGCAGGATCATATCTGTATGCAATAGATGCCGTAACGGGCAAACCCGTAAAAACCTTTGGAGATAATGGAAAGGTAGACTTCCATGTGGGATTGGAAAACGAAAGGTTTGATGTTCGGAATTATTCCATTACAGCCACCAGTCCTGGAGTCATATACAAAAATGTTTTGGTAATGGGTTCCACTGTTTCTGAAGACGGTGATGCCCTGCCAGGTAGCATCAGGGGGTTCGATGTACGGACAGGCAAGCTTTTATGGAATTTCTACACCGTTCCCCGACCTGGAGATTATGGCTATGATACTTGGCCCGAAGATGCATACCTGAAAATAGGGGGTGCCAATAATTGGTCCGGAATGGTTCTCGATGAGAAAAGGGGGACGGTATATCTTGGGACAGGTTCACCATCATTTGATTTTTACGGGGGGGACCGGAAGGGCAAAAACCTGTTCGCAAATTGTATTTTATCGCTTGACGCCACTACAGGTAAATTAAATTGGCATTATCAGGTCATCCACCATGATTTATGGGATTTGGATATAGCATGCCCACCAAATTTGCTGACTGTAGCGCACAATGGAAAAACCGTTGAAGTGTTGGTCCAGACAACCAAGGAAGGGTATGTGTACGTCCTAAACCGTGATACTGGGGAATCTATTTTTCCTGTCGAGGAGAGGCCTGTACCCCTTGTTGGGTTGCCCGGAGAACATCCCTATCCAACACAGAAGTTTCCGCTAAAGCCGGAACCACTTGTGACCAGACAAATTATTACTGAGACCGATTTACCAGATTCTTTACTCTTTCCAGAATCCTATAAAAAATTGAAAAAAGAATTCTTACTTACTCGACAAGGTTCAAAATACATTCCTCCAGGCAAAGAAGGTTTCTGGTATATAGGTACAGGCGGTGGGGCCAATTGGGGTGGTAATGCAGTCGATTCCGAAGGAATTCTCTATCAAAACGTCAATGAAGTGCCAAGTAATATTGAATTGGCAGATGTATCGGAAAAGTTGAAAGAGAGCACATCCTATGGCAATAACTTATACATAACCAATTGTGCTGCCTGCCATGGAATAGACCGGAAAGGGAACGGGGCAGATATACCGGCCCTTTTGGATCTTGTTGACCGACTACCAAAGTCCAGCTATGTTGCTATCCTGAAAAATGGAAATGGGCGCATGCCCAGTTTTAAACATCTTCCAAAGGAAGATTTGGACGCCATTAAAATGTATGTCTTTGATCAGGATCAACAAGGAGTTCCAGTGGATGATGTACATTCACTCCCTAACCAAAAATTAAAAAATAAAAATGAACAAGGTCAAGACTTTCCTTATATACCTCCATATACCCTTGCCAAAAGGACCAAGGTTTATGATGATCAAGGTTATCCTGGAATCAAACCTCCATGGGGAACCCTTAATGCCTTAGACCTGAATACAGGAGAATATCTCTGGAGAGTGCCCTTGGGAGAATATAAGGAATTGACAAAAAGGGGGATTCCCATTACTGGTACTCCGAATCTAGGCGGCCCCATTGTTACTGCGGGAGGGCTCGTTTTTATCGGTGCTACCCAAGATTCCAAGATACGTGCATTCGATAAAAAAAATGGAGAAATGGTCTGGGAGCACGCCTTACCTGGAAATGGAAATGCAACACCCATTACATTCGAGATCAACGGAAAACAATTTATTGTGATTGCAACAAGTGATTCGATGAATCAAGTACAGGGAATAAAAACGGAAAAGGGGGGGGTCTACGTGGCATTTTCTTTGCCGTAATAGATTTTTGGTAAGGCATAAACTTGTTCTCTAATGGAGCGAAGGCCTTTCTGATTCTGATTCAAAGTCAGTTAAAACTACTTCTCACAGGGTTTTGGTAGGCTGCAACATGTTGGCTTTGTTTCCACTTTGTTTATCTACCTTCTGCAAGAGGCTTTTATTGGAAACTTGGTAAAAGATCAAGATGCTCATTTTTTCAAAAAAAAGAGTTACCATTTCATTTTCATTCGAGATTTTGTTTTTCAGACGGTGGATTTTCAACAAAACATAAGGAAACCTTTTACACCCATTTCCTTTGCCCGTATCTTCGGGTTATTGTCTACAGATAATTAAACATAAGTCTGTTTTTCCTATATTTACAGAGATATTTTCAGTATAAATTTTGCATATCAAACTAATTCAAGATGAAAAATGCCCATTATATGACAAAGCTGAAACCTAAAAAGACTTTAAAGCTTGCTGAGCAACTTCACGAACAACTTTTAGATTGGATAATTTCAGGCACCCTGAAAGAGGGGGACAAGGTTCCCTCTGAAAATGAACTCTGTAAGTCCTTTTCTGTTTCCCGGCCCATCGTAAGGGAGGCATTGAGGAAATTACAATTGGAAGAACTGGTGGAAACAAAAAAAGGCATTGGCACCTATGTTTTACATAGTCCTTTGGCTAATTTGAAACAATTTGCATCTGCTAACGATATTGCTGCCATATTGCAGAGCCATGAAGTTCGTTTGGCTTTGGAGACAGAAACTTCGGCCTTAGCGGCAATAAGACGGACCCCTGCCCAATTAAAATTCATTCAGGAGTGCTTCAAAAATATGCAAAATGATTTCAATGAATCAAATTTATCAGTTCCCTCGGATTTTGAATTTCACATAGGCATCGCACGGGCAACCAACAATGAAATTTTTGTGAAATTACTGGAAAACATTAATTTTGGATTAAGAAAAACAATGGACATTGCACAAAGCTTATCATGGGAAAATGTCAAAAATCAAACACAACCCGATCGAATACAACAAGTCCTTGAAGAACACCAAAATATTTTAAATGCAATTGAGGTTCAGGATCAAGAAGCAGCACGCATCGCAATGCGCTATCATATTGCCAAAATAAAACAAAGGCTTATCAATATGCAATCCCAGAAAATTGCAGAAAACGACGGATTGGAATTTGAACAAAAAAAATTATAGTTTCTGTCCCTAGCCAATTGTCAAATTTTTTTCTTCTTCCATTTTTCAAAATCCAATTTCACATCTTCTGAAGTAAGTGGATATAATCCTATAATTGAAAATCCTCCAGCAACTTTTTCCGTCACATATTCTTCATATAGTTCCATTTTTTTAGCCTCTTCTGCTACTTTATCCGCTAATTGAGCTGGAATTACCATGACGCCATCATCATCCCCAACAATTATATCTCCTGGAAATACTGCCACGTCCCCGCAACCAATAGGAACATTAATGTCGAGGGCTTGATTCAATGTTAAGTTTGTTGGCGCTGAGGGAGTGTTATGAAATGAAGGAAAAGGCAAGGCTGCAATCACTGAAGAGTCCCTAAAGCCCCCATCAGTAACAATGCCGGCAGCACCTCTAACCATCAATCTGGTGACCAATATAGACCCAGCTGATGCTGCACGGGCACTTTTACGACTGTCCATGACTAGAACTGCCCCCTCGGGACAGGTTTCAACAGCCACCCGTTGAGGGTGTTCTGGATTCCTGAATACAGTAATCTCATTTAGATCCTCCCTTGCCGGTATGTACCGTAAAGTAAAGGCTTCACCCACCATGTTCGGCTTTCCCAACGCCAAAGGCTTAACCCCTTGTATGAATTGGTTCCTTAATCCTAGCTTATATAGAATTGTTGCTATGGTAGGGGTACTTGTGACTTTTAATTGTTCCTTAGTTGAAGCTAACATATAGAAATTAGATAAATGGATTAATGAACAATTTACATGTCTTATTTTATTATAAGGTATAAATTTAATGATATAATTAAATCTATTTTTACAAAGTGACATAAAACAAAGTGAGATCAATTGGCTGTAAATATAGCAAAAGTTTCAATTCATGTAAAATAAAATTACAAGTATATGATTTTTGCTGAATATTTCCCTTAGATTTACCCTTCATTGATTTATTCCTGTAAGTCTGAACCTCAGTAATTTGGAATTTACAAACAAGGCCAAAAAATTAAAACTATTGGTTCAATTTCTTGCAGCGTGTATTATACCAGAAAACCATCTGCTTTTGCATAATCTTTGAAATTTTGATAAAACCTTAATCAAGTAACCCACAACATGTACAGAAAATATGGAAAACCACTCCTTATTATTTCAGGGATTTCTTTTGCAGTATCCATTGCAATGATCCTTTCGGGGGACATATCCAAGTCTGGATTACCCTTGCTCATATCTTTTATTGGCATGGCCGGTTATGGCTATTTTAATCCTAAGTACAAAAGGATGAGTTTTACTTTTTGGGTATTTGCCTTTTTGATTGCGGCCATGTACTATCCCTTTCTATTTACAGATTGGGGGTTCAATACGGGGATTTTGGTGATACCCATGCTTCAACTCATAATGTTCGGAATGGGAACAAAATTAAGTCTGGCGGAATTTGTGAATGAGTTGCGTACACCAAAAGGTATAATTGCCGGGTTTGTGATGGTTTTTACAGTTATGCCCTTAATGGCGGCATTGGTTGCAAAAGTATTTGCCCTACCGCCAGAAATAGCAGTAGGCCTAATTCTAATAGGTTCTTGTCCTGGGGGAGCATCGTCCAATGTAATGGCTTATTTGGCCAATGGAAATATAGCCTTGTCCATAAGTGTTACCACTGTTGCGACATTGCTTACACCCGTGGTGACGCCCTTGCTTATGAAACTCTTTGCGAGCCAACTCATTGAGATATCGTTCTTAAGTATGATGCTATCAAGTTTCAATCTAATCATTGTACCTATTTCCGCTGGGTTGATCAGTAACAAAATTTTGTATAGTAAGGCTAAATGGCTACAAAATCATCTCAATGTTATTGCTTTAGGATTCCTTTTTTTATTGTTTTTGATAGCATGTGTTTTTACTGACTTTTCCGACAATTTGGCCATTCTTAAACCAGGGCTAATACTAGGATTCGCTTTAATGGCACTTGTTTCTTTCACGAAGGCAATCGTAACGCGGTTACAGGGTGATGAGAAATGGATGGATAAAGTTTTGCCATCCATATCTATGGTGTCCCTAATACTATTTGTGACCATCGTTGTTGCCCTGAATAGAGATAAACTGCTGGAGGTCGGGTTGATTTTGGTTGCTGCTACCGCAATTCTTAACCTGCTGGGCTTCTTTCTGGGTTATTGGGGAAGCCGGGCCTTAGGATTATCGATAAAGGACAGCAGAACGCTTTCTATTGAGGTTGCCTTAAAAAATGGAGGGCTGGGCATGGGATTGGCCCTTGATGCCCTAGCCAACGCAAATGTCGCCTTGGCCCCGATAGTCTTTGGGAAATGGATGAATATTTCAGGATCCGCCATAGCCAATTATTGGCGGGATAAACCTACAGAAGAAAAAACCAAAGATGTCGATCTGCAAGGAAAAACTTTAAAAATATAAATAACAAGAGCACTTCATTCTCATAAAGAAATACATTATTCACCCAATCAAAAATCTCTCTGCGACAAAATAAACTTAAAATCCAAAATCATGAAACAACAATCCAGGCGTTCATTTATCAATTCCATGGCCACTATTTCAGCTTTAACCATTTTCACTCCATTTGAAACCCTTATGGCTGCGGAAAGGAACAAGGTGAAGATAACCGATATTAAAACAATGGTTTTTAAAGTGCGTCCCGGAGGCAGAAATTACTGCCTTGTGAAAGTTGAAACGGACTCGGGGCTATCCGGAATTGCCGAAGCATACGGTTCCCCGGGATTGGGAATAGTCCAGGCCATTCATGGGCTTAAAGAATTGTACATAGGGAAAGACCCCTTACAGATAAATCGATTGTACACGGGAGAAGGTTCTTTTAGTAGGCTACAGTATTCGGACGACAGTGCCCATAGCCAATTTCGCGCTGTAAATGGAATTGACAATGCACTTTGGGATCTGGCCGGGAAAATTTTGGATGTGCCAACCTATAGTTTATTGGGTGGGAAATTCAGGGATAAAGTCCGCATGTATGACCACCATACCCCAAGTGATTATAGTGATAAAATTGCCTGCAGGGATTGGGCACAAGCTGCAAAAGAACGGGCCAATGGCATTACCTGCCACAAGCTTGGCGTTCCCCGGCTTAAAGAATCGGAAGATTTCGGATATGACACTTCATACAGAAATCTTTCCAGTAAGGGATTGAGAAAACTGATTGAAGGATATGAGAATGTTCGGGATGCCATTGGATGGGACCATGACCTGATGATCGGATGTCATTGGGAATTCAATATGACTACCGCCATTCAAGTGGCAAAAGGCCTTGAGGCGATAAAACCCCTTTTTCTGGAAGATCCCCTTCCCGTTGCCTATAATGTGGGGTGGAACAGACTTACCAATGAATCCCCAGTCCCAATATGTACCGGAGAGAACTGGTGGAATCAAGCGGACGCATTACCGTTCATTGAAAGTTCGGCAATTGATATAGTCCATCTAGACTTGCGAAATAGCGGATTTACGGAGAGTAAAAAGATAGCCGAGTCTGCAGACCTCCATTTTCTTCAAATGGCCAACCATAACACTGGCAGTGTTCTCAATGGGATGGCATCAATTAATTGGGCCTCAACAGTCAGAGATTACTTGGCTTGTGAAACGGTCTATTTTGAAGGAGATTCGGATGATGATGTGATATTACATGACGGTCTTCTTTGTAAAAATGGCTACGTAGAAGTTCCTAATAAACCTGGTTTAGGGATAGAACTTAATCCTGATTATTTAAAATCCCACTTAGAGCCGGGAGAGGTTTGGTGGGGTTGAAAATAATTGGAATAGGAATCCTTGAAAAAAAAGAGGATGAATTATATGCTTTTGAGTATCCGTACAAAATAATCGATACAGGTGATTGGTCAGTCAAGCATAATGGAACTATGGTTGAGTTCAACCATGAATTGACCAATGGCACTTATCCCTATTTCTATACTAAGACTATTGAATTTTTACCTTGACCTATAATTTTTTTACCCTTTAATATTTATCAAGTAAAAAAAATAACCTAAAAATAGTTTCCGACAAGAATTACATTGGCGATTTCTTTGTAAATCCGGCCCTCCCTTACCAGATCACAGATTTCGATTTCCCTTTTTGTCAGTCCCAAGCTGGTACATCGTATGATAAATAGTTCATCTATATTTTTGGCTTGTATCGGGACGAGGATTTCGGAGTCTTTTCTGCTTTCTTCGATCATGTTCTGGAAAAATAGGTCTATAATGATCAGTAAGCTTACGTTAGGAAAAATAAGTACGAAAATTTCGGTAATTAAGAATGCACAAAATTTGTTAAAAATAATTCACCACAATATTTCCTTCGTTTTTAAATATGAAATATCCGTTTTTTTAAGTGCTTTATTTCTCAATAAAAATGAAAATTTTTAAAAAACTAACTCAATAAATTATACAAAACCAAAAATTTTCCATCGGGTTTCCATTGTATCCATCCTTTGCCCACGGTTTTAAGGTTATCGTCCAACAGTAAAACCTGCCTCCAATCTCCCTTTATTTGCACTGCCTCATAAACTGGTGTGGTATATTCACTTCGCCGGAAGCTTCAAAAGAACGCACTCAAATTTTTTCATTAGAATTTGGAAAAAATTCAACCGAGTGCATGCTCATTAAAAATTCTGGCCAATAAATTACCTGTCTCGCGCGCCTGTCTAAAAAGAAGTTTGGCCATTTGTTTTGTTTACGGTCACTTCAATAAAATCTTCGGTAACACTTATAATTTTGAAATAGAGCACATCATAATCCATTTTTTGATATTTTCGGTACCAGCCAGGGTGCAATGGTATTAAGTTAAGGGAAATAACGTATAAAAGTATCTGATAATCAGAGGAAAGATTATTAATTTTTGCTATATTTTTAGTTCATAAAACATATAGAAATGAAGGTAAAGCCTACAGCCCTTTTCACGGACATTCCAGACGGATCTCCGAAAAAAAATCTATAATTTTTACATTGTCCTAACAATCAATCCTTTTACAGCAGTTTCCCTCCGATTTTAGCCGGACATCGGTTCACGACTTTCCCACGGTCGCCCTTTGCGTTCTCAGGATGTTCAAGGAATCCGTGGAATTCGTTGTCCAAGACGTACTTTCGGAGCTTTCAAAAGACCAAGTCACCTACAGTGCGTTTTCCCAGGCCAGAAGCAAAATAAGGCCCGAATTCTTCCGGGATCTTTCCATGGTGGCTGCTTCCCATTCCGAAAGTTTCGCAGTACCCCGATGAAAGGGCTACCGGGTCTATGGCGGTTACGGCAGTACGCTCAATTTTTCCCATCCAAGCAGATAAGGGCATATTTCGGGATAGAGGCCAACAGTAAGGGGACCACAAACCGGTCCCTTGCCCGGATATTCCTTGTATACGACGTGCTCACCGGCCTTACTCCGAGTGCCGGACTGGGAAGAACCAATACGGAGGAAAGCGGCATGCTTGACGTCTGTTTGAAATGAACCCAAATTACAAATAGACCGGAAACGCAAAAGCCGGGGATCTGGATAGATCCAACATATCGCCCCAATGACGGACCTCTCAGAAAAGTGGTAATTAAAAATTTCCCAAATGCCCAGGGACTTGCCAAAAATCATGAAGAATATTTAAACTCGGTGGATCAAATATATTTGACTGATTCCTACCATTCTTTATCCATTAAAAGGTACGCCGTGTCTTTAGGCCTAATTGTTAAAGTAAAAAGTGGCAATTGGAATATCGAAGAAAATATTGAAGACCGAAATCACCAAGATGCTATGGCCGCCAGAGGTTATTGGCAAGCCACTCAATCAATAAAAGGAAGTATTAAAAAAATTCTTAATGTCGCCAATTCTGGGGCCGTTGCGGTCCAGTACCATACCAAATGGTACTAGGAATTATTCGCTCCTAGTGTTACCATTGGGATTTTAAAGGCTTCAGATTTGGCAGGCTACAGAACAAATCAATTATACATTTCACAATCCCAACATGTTCCGTTGAATAAAGAAGCCGTAAGGGAGGTAATGCCAATCCTTTTCGAAATGTTGGAAAAAAACGAAAGCAATGCGGGAGTTGGGGCTGTACTTGGCCATTTTTTCTTTGCTTATATTCATCCTTACATGGATGGCAATAGAAGAATAGCTAGATTTTTAATGAATTTAATGCTCGCATCAGGCGGATATCCTTAGACGGTGATTCCAGTTGAAGAACGCAAGGCATATATAAATTCATTAGAAAAGGCAAGTGTTGAAGGTGATATTGAATCCTTTACAATTTTTATTTCCGATTTAGTTAATTAGTGCCAGAACGGAAACCCCTTGATTCTTTCAAAAAAAGCCAGTTTTTAGATTTTTTAGCTATCTGTACCTTTCGGTTTTTTTCCGCATTGAGGAAAAGCTTCGATTTTTTTGTTTTCAGTGGGAAATCCGGGGGATTTACCTCCCTTTTCGGTTCGCCCGGACATACCTCTTCCATACGACTGTCTTTTTATTCTTTTTAGGCTTAATACTTAAGCTGCTTGTCTGGTTTCCCGGGCGGCCTGGGCAGCCAGCAGTATTTTGCCCAACCGGTGCAGGTTGTACGATAAGATCCCAAGGCTTACATACCGCTTATAGTTCTTCAAACCTTTATCCGGACATTTGTCCAGCCCATTGTGCTCCAACTGGTTAATGTTCGATTCGACTGCACTATGATGGTTTCTGAGCTTTTTGAATTTCTTTTGTGATTCTTCCTCTTTCTCCGCCGCGTTAAGTTTACCTTTCTTTGGCATCACCAATTGAGGGATGGACAGCGATAGCAACTCCTTATTCTCTTTGCTGTAAAACCCTTTATCCAGGCTCAGACTTTCTATATTGTGGTATCTGGACAGCAGTGTATCTGCCAAAGGGATGGTTAATGCCGCATCTGCTTTGCCTTCTATCACCTGATGGTGAAGGATGAAGTGGTATTGATCGGTAGCAATAAGTATCTTATGCCCCAGTTCAACCTTTTTGTTCGCTTTTCCTTTACTGATCCACTCGGTATGGGGTTCAAATATAGAAAATACTTTTTCTTCTGAGGGAATGGTCTGACCTTTCAGCAAACGTCTTTCTATCAGATCGATATGTTTTGCTATCATTTCCTGATAGTAAGACAAGCCTTCCAGGAGTACAAAAAGCTTCACATCAAATACCGGGGAATGGTAGAGTTCCCGGCTACTTTGGGCTATCTTTTCCTTCAGTTCGCCGGCCAGTCGAAGGTATTCTGATACCTGGGTTTTAATGGTGGTTTCTTTGTTTTTACTGGTAGAAGCACAGGATTTACCCGTGGAGCGTAAAGAAGATTTAAGTGAGGAACGCCATAGTTTATGCTTTCGCCAGCCTTGTAATCCATACTGTTTCCTACAGTGGTCCATTACATCTATCGCCTTTCGGCAGGCATCCCAAAGCAGGTTCAGGTCCGTGGGGAAATGGACGTTAGTTTCTAAAACGTAGGTGTCTGACTTGATCCTGAGCGTTTCTTTTTTTTTAAACACAAACTGGTGTGCCGTCTCCACCACCAGGGTATTGACCTAGTTAACAGTTTCCTCATCCAATAAAGATACATTATCTTTCAGGGTTTGCAGGCCGTAGGTTTTGCCCTCGTTAAACCTGTTTTCAACGCCCATAATCTGACGTATCAGTTTATCGAAATTAGAAAAATGATGCAGGGCGTCATAGTTGGCATTTAGTGCCAGACGAACTACAGCCAGTACCAGTATCTCCCACATATCCATTCCCGTACGTCCGGTCTCCTGCTTGCCTCCTTTGATTTTTGGCTCGATCAGGGCAAATACCCGCTGATTTAATTCTGTGGTTATAAAAATATGCTGCAGGGCGGCCAGTACCGGAGCCAGCTCATGCCTGCTGTTTTTGGGGATAGCTACTTCTGCTATGGGGGTAATTCCTAAAATTTGTGGCAGGGAGAATCGTTGGCGCATCGAATGTTTTTTCCTTAATTGATCTACACTTTAAAAATAGTTGAATAATAGATACCAATCAAGCTTAGAAGGCACTAAATGCCGCTTTTTAAAACCTGTTTACTAACATTTGTTGAATTATTCAACGATGGGTTAAGCATGTATATACTTCATTATTAAAAACTTAAAGGTTTCCGGCCAAACACTAATTAAAGTAATTGGCGTCATTCGCATAGAATACAATATCCAATTCATTGATATTATTCGCACCTGGGGGGCTTGGAATAAGAATGCCGTCTGCATATCTTGGCTCTTCATAATTAAAAGCTACAATTGTAGCTTGATCGAGTGTTTCCAAAGAGTCTTCTGAAATAAAGTTACGCAAGACTTTTTCTACAATTGATTGGTCAACTGATTCCGTACAGTCAGTTTGTTGTTTGCAACTGATCAAAGAAAATAAAGTGAATATTGAAAGTCCTATGAGTTGCATACAATATTGCCTAATGTAAGGGTACGGAGGATTCCTCAAGACATTGAATTTTCCAATTCTTGAGCGTCATGAGCTGATAAACTGTCTTATGTGGCTTTGATAATTTCTTGGTATTCCTGCCTAAGACAATAAATTATGCAGTCATATGTTACAAATTAACAAAAGGAAACAAAGGACAAAAGCCACACTGTTTTTGTTCGTATCCCTTCTTGCACAGGCTAGATTTTTAAAACAGCATGATTCTCTATTAATTAACTTTCCTTTTCTCCTGCCTAGAAGATTTTGTCAGCATTGTTGCAGAAAAAAATGCAACAATACCGCCAAAATCTTATTACGTTCAATCACTGTTCCACGGGTTGGTACCCGCGGCTACAAATATGGCACCCCGCTGGGGTTCTCTCC